>Ga0214473_10005802_pt1 | contig 14760 bp, 24 predicted proteins | sample RVTome_7_FD_203509 | JGI IMG/M metagenome (GOLD analysis project Ga0214473, IMG submission 203509) | Soil microbial communities from uranium-contaminated site in the Upper Colorado River Basin, Wyoming, United States - RVT98D197 | ecosystem: Environmental > Terrestrial > Soil > Contaminated >... | reverse complement strand
TACCCGCGCCCCGTATGGACGACCGCCTCGACGTGAAAGGGCACGTTGGCCGTCAGGGTGCCGATCAGGTGATCGGGGTTGACGATGGTGACGGCGGGGTCGGTGACGAAATCCCCGGCCTTCACCTCCCCGGCGGTGTCCCGATGGACGATGAGCTTCTTGGGCTCCTCCCCGTCATAACCGACCACGATCTCCTTGATGTTCAGGAGGATGTCGGTAACGTCTTCGAGCACGCCGTCGATGGTGCAGAACTCGTGGGCCACGCCGTCGATCTTGACGGTGGTGATCGCGGCGCCCTCCAGGCTGGAGAGCAGCACCCGCCGGAGGGCGTTGCCGATGGTGGTGCCGAAGCCCTGCTCAAACGGCTCGATTACGAACCGCGCGTAGACATCATTGCTCACGGCCTCGTCGCGAAGGACGCGCCCGGGCAACTCCAATCCTCGCCACATGATGCGCATCGGGATGACCTCCAGCCGGATCAGTCCGGAATCGAATCAGCCTCGGGGTGGTCGTCGGCTCCCCGCCAGAACCCCGCCCTAGCGGCTGCACATCTCGATGATCAACTGCTCTTCCACGGGGATCTGTACATCCTCGCGCGTGGGCAAAGCAGCCACCGTTCCCTCCAGATTCTGCCCGTCCACCTGCAGCCAGGGCTGCACGGCGGCGCCTCCCTCGCCCAAGGCCTGCCGGATGAACTTCTGGCTGCGCTCGGACGGTTTGACGGAGATGCGGTCTCCCTGCTGAACGAGATAGCTCGGCCGATTCACCCGGCGGCCGTTGACATAAATGTGGCCGTGGGCGATGGCCAGTCGCGCCGTACGGTGCGACGGTCCGAAGCCCAGCTTCCAGACCACGTTGTCCAAGCGTCGTTCCAGCAGCCCCAGCAGGGCATCGCCGGTGTTCACCTTCATGCGCTCCGCCATACGGAAGTAGATCATGAACTGGCGCTCCAGCACGCCATAATAACGTTTCACCTTCTGTTTTTCGCGCAGGCGCAGGCCATAGTCGCCCGCTTTTCGCCGCCGCCAGGCGTGCATGCCTGGGGGACGGTTCCGCCACTGCCGCTCCATGGCGCACTTGGCGGTTTCGCAGCGCCCCCCCTTCAACATCAACTTGACGCCTTCTCGGCGACAAAGCCGACAGACTGGCCCGATGTATCGTCCCATGATCCTGTTCTGCCCAGCGTCGAAGAAACCGCCGCCGGCACGGGCTTCCCGGCCCGGCGGCTTTACCTGTCCCACTGTCTCGGCGTTACACGCGTCGCCGCTTGGCCGGCCGGCAACCGTTGTGCGGCAGCGGGGTCACGTCCTCGATGGAGTAGATCCGCAGGCCCGCGGTCTGCAAGGCGGTGATCGCAGCGTCCCGTCCCGAGCCGGGACCCTTCACCCGCACCTCCACCTCCTGCATCCCGAACTTCCGGGCCGCCACTGCCGCCTGTTCCACCGCCCGCTGCGCCGCGAAAGGCGTGCTCTTGCGGGTGCCCTTGAAGCCGACGGTGCCGGCCGATGCCCGGCAGAGCACGTCTCCGTTGACGTCGGTGATGGTGACCAGCGTGTTGTTGAAGCTCGCCTTGATGTGCGCGATGCCACGCGACACATTGCGCCGGACTTTCCGCTTGCCTGCCCGTTTCGCCACACTCTCACTCCGTTAACGCAGTTCCTTCACGCTCTTCTTGCCTGCCACGGTCTTCTTGGGACCCTTGCGGGTGCGGGCGTTGGTCTTGGTCCGCTGCCCCCGCACGGGTAGGTGAGCGCGGTGCCGCTGCCCGCGATAGCACTTGATGTCCTTCAACCGGGCGATGTTGGACTGCACCGTCCGGCGGAGTTGGCCTTCCACCTGATAGTTGCGGTCGATCACGCCGCTGATCCGGGCGACCTCCTCCTCGGTGAGGTCCTTGGCCTTGACGCCGAGTTCGATCTGCGCTTCCTTCAAGACCTCCACCGCGATCACCGGACCGATCCCGTAGATGTACCGGAGGGCAAACTCGATCCGCTTGTCCGCCGGAATGTCGATACCTGCGATACGAGGCACGCCTGTGGCTCCTTATCCTTGCCGCTGCTTGTGGCGGGGGTTGGTGCAGACCACGCGGACAACCCCTTTGCGCTTGATGATCCGGCAGTTTTCACACATCCGTCGCACGCTTGACCGTACCTTCATAACTGATCACCTCGCCTCCGGCGTCACCGCCCGTCGGTGAGGACGTCCGCCCCCGACCGGGTCACCGCCACGGTGTGCTCGAAATGGGCTGCACACTTGCGGTCTCGAGTCACCACCACCCAGCGATCCTCGCCGCCGTACTCCACCAAGTGCGTGCCGAGGTTGACCATCGGCTCGATCGCCAGGACCATGCCCGGCGAGAGCTCGAAATCCACCTGGCGTTGCCGCCTGTCCCAGTAATTGGGGATCTTGGGCTCCTCGTGCATGTCCCGCCCGATCCCGTGACCGACAAACTCACGGACCACGGAAAAACGCTCGGCCTCGACGAAGGCCTGAATCTCCCGGGCAATCTCGCTCCATCGGCGACCGGGTCGTACGCCGCGAATGGCCACGTCCAGGGCCGCCGCCGTCACCTCGACCAGGTGGCGCTTTTCCAGGGCAACTTCCCCGATGGTCAACGTCGTCGCCGAGTCGCCACAGTACCCCGCCAGCTTCACACCGCAGTCGATGCTGACGATGTCCCCCTCCTGCAGGGGGCGGTCGTTGGGGATGCCGTGAACCAATTCCTCGTTGACGCTGGTGCACAGCGCCGCGGGAAACGGGAACCTGGCCTGGGGATTCTCTACCCCTTTGAACAGCGCCGTCCCGCCCGCCGCGGCGATCACGTCCTCGGCCACGGCGTTCAACTCCGCCGTGGTCGTGCCGGGGGCGGCCATCTGCCCCATTCGGCTGAGCACCGCGTGCACGACGCGGCCGGCGTTACGCATCAATTCGATCTCGCGGACGCTCTTCAGGATGATTCCCTGCCGCTGCGACACCTCCGCCTTCCTAACCCGCCGCAGGCGCCGTCACACGGGCGGAAGCGGTCCACGCTCCGATTTCGCCTTCGCTCATGCCACCAGACCGGGCCGCCCAACAGCCCGCGCCCGCGGCCCGCCCTACCGTTGCGACCCCTTGATGGGCCCCTCGTCACCGAGGAATCCCTTGTAGTTGCGCATGATCAGGTTGGCCTCGATCCGCTGAACGAGGTCGAGGGTCACGCTCACCACGATCAGCAGACCCGTCCCGCCGAGAAAGGCCGATACCATGAACGGAATCTGAAGGGACGTGGCCACCAGCGTCGGAATGATGGCGATGAGCGCCAGGAATCCCGCGCCGACGTAGGTGATCCGCCCCATGACCCGCTCGAGATAATCGGCCGTCCTTTTGCCCGGCCGAAGCCCCGGAATGAAGCTGCCGTAATCCCGCAGATTGTTGGCCATCTCCTTGGGGCGGAACTGCACCGTGGTCCAGAAATACGCGAAGAAGTAAATGGCCAACACCTCCAGCAGGATGTAGAGGTACTGCCCGGAGGAAAACTCGTTGCGGAGGAAGAACCAGAACGAGTTCGGCCAATAATTGGCGGCGCCCTGAAAGATGATGCCGGGGAAGATCAACATGGAACTGGCGAAGATGATGGGCATGACCCCGCCGTGATTCACCCGCAGGGGCAGGTAGTGTCGCTGTCCGCCGTAGACCCGACGACCTCGGGTCTGTTTGGCCTGCTGGATGGGAATCCGGCGCTGGCCCTGGGTGATCACAATGGCGCCGGCGACGACGGCCACGAACATGACCAAGAGAAAGATGATCTTGGGAACGTCGAACTCGCCAGCCCCGGCAGTGCCCTGCAGGGAGACATTCCGGACCACGTACATCACCGCATTGGGGAGCCGCACCACGATGCCCGCGGTGATGATCAGGGAGATGCCGTTGCCGATGCCGTACTCGTCGATTTGCTCGCCCAGCCACATCAGGAAGATGGTCCCGGTCGTCAGCACCAGCAGGGACATGCCCATGTATGAAAAAGTCATGCCCAGCCAAGGGCCGGTATACTTGGGGAACAGGTAATTCTGGGTCGCCAGGAACTTCATCCAGAACGCGGCGTTGATCACGCAGAGGACCACGGTCAGGTAGCGGGTGTACTCCTTGATCTTCTGCCGGCCCGACTCGCCCTCCTTGGAGAGCTTCTCCAACGAAGGGACCACCGTCACCAGAAGCTGCAGGATGATCGAGGCGGAGATGTAGGGCATGATCCCCAGCCCGAAGATCGTACTCTGGGTCAGGTTTCCGCCGGTGAAGATCTGGAAATACTCCACCAGATCGCCGAGCGGGCCGCCGCCCGTGCTGCCGGCCATCCGGGTCATCAGCTTCTGGTCGACGCCGGGAACGGCCACGACGAACCCGATCCGGTACGCGGCGAGCATGCCGATCGTAAACAGGATCTTGTTCCGGAGTTCCGGAATCTTGAAGATATTCAACAACGTCGCAAACATATCCGTGCGCGCCTTCCCGCGGTCCGCGTTCCGTCCCTCATGCCCAGATTCGCGTCTCGCCTCCGGCGGACTCGATCTTCGCCGCGGCGGTCTTGCTGTATTTGCCCACGTCGACGATCAGCTTCTTGGTCAGGGTGCCGTCGCCCAGGACCTTGATCGGCTCGCGGGTATTGCGCACCAAGCCCGCCTCCAGGAGCACCTGGGGCGTGACGTGGGTCCCGGGCTCGAAACGGGTCTCCAGGTCGCCGACGTTGACGATGGTGTATCGAACGGTGAAACGGGCATTGCTGAAGCCCCGCTTGGGAAGGCGCCGAAACGTGGGCATCTGCCCTCCCTCGTGCAGCCCAAGCGTGGTCCACCCGGAGCGCGAGCCACAGCCTTTGTGCCCGCGGCCGCAGGTCTTTCCGTGCCCGGAGCCCCGCCCTCGGCCGAGGCGTTTCCGCCGCTTATCCGGCCCCGCCAGTCCGGTGATTTCGGTGATGTTCATGGATACACGCTAACTCGCCAGCTTGACGCCGCGGAGCCGCTCCACCTCCTGGGCGGTGATCAACTGCTCCAGGCCGTTCATCGCCGCCCGAACGAGGTTCTTGGGGCTGGTCGAACCGTAACTCTTGGTCAACACGTCGCGAATACCGGCCAACTCCAGCACCGCCCGGACGCTGGAGCCGGCAATCACACCGGTCCCGGCGCCGGCCGGAACCATGACCACGCGGCTGGCCCCGGCGCGCCCGATGACCCGGTGGGGAATGGTCCCGCCGGCGACCTTGACCGCCTTCATGGCGTGAATGGCGATTTTCTTGCCCTTCTCGACGGACGAGGGAACCTCCTTGGCCTTGCCGTAGCCGATCCCGACGCGACCGTTGCGGTCGCCGACCACGACCAGCGAGCCGAAGCTGAACCTCCGGCCGCCCTTGACCACGCAGGCACACCGATAGATTTTAACCACCACTTCGTCGATGGTCTTGTCTTCGCCCTCGGGCGGAAGCGCTGCGACCCCGACGTCACCCGGGCCGCTCATCCTCGTGGGCTGTTCCTTGTCGCTTGGTTCCATTTAGAACTTCAATCCTGCCTCTCGGACGGCGTCGGCCAGCGCCTTGACGCGTCCGTGGTAACGGAAGCCGCCCCGGTCGAAGCACACTCGTTCGATGTTCTGCTCCTTGGCCCGACGGCCCAGGAATTCGCCGACCCTCTTGGCCGCGACGACGTTGCCGCCGTAGGGAAGCCCCGGGGCCAGTTCCTTGCTCCGGGTGCTCGCTTCGCACAAGGTCACACCGCGATCATCGTCGATGATCTGGGCGTAAATGTTCTTGTGGCTGCGGAAGACGCTCAGTCGCGGGCGCTCGGCGGTCCCGAAGAGCCGCTTGCGGAGCCCCTTCCTGCGACGAAGTCGCCTTCGAATCTTGACGGTCTGGCCTTCCATATCGGTTCGTTCCGCCCAAGGGGCGGCTCCCGGCGGACCCCGCCGACTAGCCGCCGCCGGTCAGTGCCTTCCCCTGCTTGCGGCGCACGAATTCGCCCGCGTAGCGAATGCCCTTGCCCTTGTAGGGCTCGGTCTTCCGTAAGGCATGCACTTCCGCGGCGAACTGGCCGACCTGCTGTTTGTCGGCGCCCCGGATGACCAGCGCCGCAGGCTCCATGTCACCGCGGGCGGCCTCCTTCTCCACGACGACGTCCACGCCGTCGGGAACCTTCAATTCGAACTGCGACCCGACACCCCGGTTGCGCCCCATGAACCCGACGTTGACATGAAGCACCCGGCCCTGCAGCTTGCAGTTGTACCCGGTCCCATAGATCTGCAACCGCTTCTCGAACCCCTGCGACACCCCCCTGACCATGTTGGCGATGAGCGCCCGGGTCAGGCCGAAGTTGGCCTGCCCCTGCTTGGAGCGATCCGCGGTGGTCACGCAAATGCGTCGGACGCCCGGGTCATAGGCCACCGCAGTCGTCGCCGGAAACGACCAGGCGGAGTTGCCCTTCGCCCCGGAGACGGTGATCTGCCGGCCGGAAACGCTGACGTTAACTCCTGCGGGGACTTCGATCGGCTGTTTGCCCACTCGGGACATCACAAAACCCTCTCGCCGGCGGTCGAGGCGCGGCCGCCGCGACAGACCTTAGTAGACCGTGCAGAGCAACTCGCCTCCGACGTTGTTCACCCGACACTGCCGGTCGCTGAACACCCCTTGACTGGTGGAGACGATGGCAATGCCCAGGCCGTCGAGCACCCGCGGCAGATCGCCCACCTTGCGGTAGACCCGCCGCCCGGAGCGCGAGGCCCGGTCAATCGCCCGGATCACGTCCTCATCGCGGGGACCGTACTTCAGATCGACGCGCAGCATCCCCTGCTTGCCGTCCTCTATGACGTCGTACCCGCGGATGTACCCTTCGTCGCGCAGGACCTTGGCAATGCCGATCTTGAGCTTCGACGAAGGAATGTTCACCTGCTTCTTGCGCACCCGCGTGGCATTGCGAATGCGCGTCAACATGTCGGCAATCGTGTCTGACCACATCCTGTCGATCTTCCCCGCGCCGCCGTGGCGCCCAGCCCGACGGCCACCGGTCGCTACCAGCTCGCCTTTCGCACGCCGGGGACCAACCCCTCGAGCGCCAAGGTACGAAAACAAATTCGACACAAGCGAAACTTGCGGTAGACCGCACGCGAACGACCGCACAACTCGCATCGCCGTACCACCCGCGATGCGAACTTCGGCGTCCTCTTCGCTTTCGCAACCCAAGCCTTCGTTGCCATCAGTTACCCTGAGGCTCCACGCCCCTGAACGGCATGCCTAACCCAGCAAGCAGAGCCCGCCCGCCGGTGTCGTCGCGCGCCGTCGTCGTAAAGGTCACGTTCATCCCCTGGCTGAAAGTGATCTTGGCCGAATCGATCTCCGGGAAGATGGACTGGTCAGGGATGCCCATCGAGTAGTTCCCCCGCCCGTCGAAGCTCCGCGGGTTCAAACCGCGAAAGTCGCGAAGACGGGGTATGGCCACGTTGATGAGCCGGTCCACGAACTCGTACATGCGGCGGCCCCGCAGGGTCACCACGCAGCCGACGGGCATGTCCTCGCGCAGCTTGAAGTTGGACACGCTCCGTTTCGCCCGGCGGATGTCCGCCTTCTGCCCGGTGATCAACGCCAGGTCAGCCGCCGCCGCGTCCAGCCGGTTCTTATCCACGGCGGGAGAGCCCGTGCCCATGGACACCACCACCTTGGCCAAGCGCGGCACCGCCAGATCGTTGTCGATATTAAGCTCGCTCTTCAGTGCGGGCTGAATCTCAGTCTTGTAGCGATCAAGGAGTCTAGCCATGCACCATTTCTCCCGGGTCCCGCCGCTCAGAGACCCGCACGCTTGGCGGTCCGCTCCGCCCGGGTCAAGGCGTGTAGGGCGGTGCCGGCCATGGTCACGCGCCGCTTGCCTACGATCACCCCCGCCTCGTCTCGCGTAACCTCGAAGCGAACCCGCTCGCCCTTCCCCGAGCTCGAATCATACGGCAGTACGTTCGACATCTGAATAGGGGCCTCTTTCTGCACGCGCCCGCCCTGTGGGTTTCGGCGGGTGGGGCGGACATGCCGGTACACCATGTTGACACCCTCCACCACCACCAGCCCGCCACGCGGATCAATGCGGAGCACCTTGCCGCGCGCCCCCCGGTGGTCACCGGTAATCACCTGCACGATGTCGTTCTTGCGAATGTGTGACGCCATGATCGCGTTGGTCCTGACGGCCGGCTCAAGGGCTCTCCGAAGCCGGTCAGACCACTTCCTCCGCCAGGGAGATAATCTTCATGAAATTCTTCTCGCGTAGCTCACGGGCCACGGGACCGAAGATCCGCGTGCCCCGTGGCTCGTTCTTCTCGTCCACCAGGATGACGGCGTTAGAGTCGAAGCGGACGTAGCTGCCGTCGGCGCGGCGGGTGGGAGCCCGCATGCGCACCACGACGGCGCGAGCCTTGCGCCGCTTGGAGCGGTCCTTGCGGTCCGCGCCGCCGGAAAAATCGCTGTTGGGCAGTGACTTCTTCACCGCCACGATGACGATGTCGCCAATCTTGGCATGCTTCAGGCGTCGCTTGCCCTGCCGCGAGGTGCTGCCCTTGTAGACGTTGAACACCATGGCGGCCTTCGCCCCGGTGTTGTCGCAAACGTCCACCATGGTCTGCATCTGGATCATCGTGACCGTCCGATCGTGCTCGCCCAGCCGTACCGGGCGCGAGCGCCCGCCGGCCTTACCCTAGTGAGTTCTCACCACCCGCGTCAGCCGCCAGCACTTGGTCTTGGAGATGCGCCGGCAAGCGACCACCTCCACCCAGTCGCCGACCTTGGCCTCGTTCTTCTGGTCATGCGTGTGCAGCATGCTGACCCGACGGAGGTACTTTCCGTACTTGGGGTGCCGCACCGTGTAGCTGTAGCGAACCTTGACCGTCTGCTCGCCGCTGCGGGCCACGACGATGCCCGACCGACGATCCCGATGGCCGCGCCGCGGCTCTGTCCTCGCAGGGGCTACATCCGTCATCCGATTCGGTCCCTTCCGTCACGCCTCGCCTGGGCCAGGTGTCCCTTTACCCGCTTCTTTGGCGCGTGGTCGCTTCAAGATGGTGCTGCTGCTGCTCCACGCCGGTCTCGCCGCGCTCCCGCAGCACGGTGAGGACTCGGGCGATGTTCTTTTTCGTCGCGGTGAGCTGGTAGGGATTCTCCAGCTTTTCGGTGACGGCCTGCGCCCGCAGGTCGAACAGATGTCGCCGAAGCGTCTCCAGCTCGACATGCAGCTCCGCGGACTTCATCTCCCGGATTTCGCCGACTCTCATGGCCATCGCGCTCCGCCAGTCGCTACAGACCGTGCCGCCGCTTCACGAACCGGCATCGATAGGGCATTTTGTTCGCCACCCGCATCAACGCGTCGCGGGCGACATCCTCCTCGACACCGGCCAGCTCGAACAGGATGGTGCCCTCGCGCACGCAGGCCACCCAGAATTCCGGGTCGCCCTTACCCTTGCCCATGCGTGTCTCCAGCGGCTTGGAGGAGACCGGCTTGTGCGGAAAAATCCGCACGTAGACCTTGCCTTCGCGACGCAGGAAGTGCGTTGCCGCCACCCGGCCGGCTTCGATCTGCCGGGCCGTGATCCACCCCGAACCGAGGGTCTGCAGGCCGTACTCGCCGAAGGAAAGCGTGTTGCCCTTGTGGGCCTGCCCGCGGATTTTGCCGCGCTGGCTTTTGCGCCACTTGACCCGCTTGGGCATCAACGCCATCGAGACACCTCCTACCGTCGGCCGCCGCGCCCGCGGCGACTCACTTTAGCCTCGCTTGCCGCGCCGCTCACGGCCCCGAGTGGGCCGGCCGCTGTCGCGCATGATGACCTCTTCACCATAGCGACCCAGGTTGAGCCAGACCTTCACACCGATCGTGCCATAGGTGGCTCGACAGACGGCCGTGCCGTAGTCGATGTGCGCCTGCAGCGTGTGCAGCGGCACGGAGCCACGAAGCTGGGTCTCGGTGCGGGCCATTTCCGCTCCGCCCAGCCGGCCGTTGCACGTGATCTTGATGCCTTTGGCGCCGCTGGACATCGACGCGTCCGCCCGCATCTTCATCACCCGTCGGAACGCCCCACGCTTCTTGAGCTGCTCGGCGATGGCCTCGGCGATCAAGGTGGCATCACCGTCGGGCACCTTGATCTCGAGAATGTTGAGCGTCACATTCCGCTGAATGAGATCCTCTAGGGCCTCCTTGAGCTTGTCCACCTCGGCGCCTTTGGGGCCGATCACCAGCCCGGGGCGGGCGGTGTGCAGCATGACCCGTACGACGTCGCGGGTCCGTTCGATCTCCACCTTGGAGACGGCGGCATACGGCGGCTGCCGGTTCAAGCGCTCATCGATGAACCGGCGCATCTTGTGGTCTTCGATCAGGAAGTCCGCGTAGGCCGCCTTGGGGGCGTACCAGCGCGATCGCCATCCCTCGGTGATGCCGACGCGAAACCCGGTCGGATGTACCTTTTGACCCACCGCCAACTCCTACTGCAGGCCTTCTTCCCCCAGCCGGGCCCTGTCCGTCAAGCTTCCGCCACGGTCACGACGATGTGGCTGGTCCGCTTGGCGATCGGGTGCACGCGTCCTCGATCCTTCGGCTGCCAACGGCGCTGATAGGGCCCACCGTCGACGCGGGCGTCCATCACGAACAGCCGGGGCATGTCCGCCTCCGCCTCGTCGGCGTTGGCCATCGCCGAGCGGATCACCGCCTCGAGGAAGCGGGCGCCGCGACGATGGTTGAAGCGCAATTGATCCAGAGCGTCGCTGCACCACTTGCCCCTCACCGTATCCACGTTCAGCCGGACCTTGCGTGGAGCGATCCGCGCGAACCGATGTCTGGCCGTCCAGGTCTTCTCCGCGTTCATCGCTGCTGCCGTCCTAATCCGCGCCGGTCTCGCCCGCCTCGGGGTTGACTCCTACGCCTTCTTTTTGGACCCGCTGTGGCCGCGGAAGGTCCTGGTCGGAGAGAACTCGCCGAGCTTGTGTCCGACCATGTCCTCGCTCACGTACACGCCGTGGAAAATCTTGCCGTTATGGACTTCGAAGCGCTGCCCCACGAACTCGGGAACGATGGTGCAGCGTCGCGCCCAAGTACGGATGGTCGCGTGGGCGCCGGTGTTCTTGAGGTTCATCACCTTTCGAAAGAGCTTCTCGTCGACGTAGGGCCCCTTCTTCTGTGATCTCGCCATGACCGACCCTCTTCACCGAGAACCGAGGAGTACCACGCCGCCTCGTCGACCGCCGTCCGGCGCCACGTGCGGCCGGATCCATCACGTCTATTTTTTGGGCACGGGCAACTGCCCATAACGCCTGCTCTTACGCCGCCGCAGAATTCGCCGGTTGGAGACGTTGCGGGGGCCGCGCGTTCGGCCGCCCTTAGCCAGCTTTCCGGTCGGGCTGCACGGATGGCGGCCGCCCCCGCTCCGGCCCTCGCCGCCGCCCAGCGGATGAGAAACCGGGTTCTGCGCGACACCGCGCACGTACGGGCGACGTCCCCGATGCCTGGTGCGTCCGGCCTTGCCCCAGCGGAGGTTCTGGTGGTCGATGTTGCCCACCTGACCGATGGTGGCCCGGCAGTCGGCCCGCACTTCGCGCATTTCCCCGGAGGGAAGGGTGACGATCGCCCAAGCGGCGGTCCGCGAAAGCAGCCGGGCCGACGTCCCGGCGCTCCGCACCAGCTTGCCACCCTGGCCGAGGTTCATCTCGACGTTGTGCACGTCCAAGCCCGGTGGGATGTTCCGCAGGGGCATGGCGTTGCCCACCTTGGGCTCGACCCGCTCGCCGCTCTCCACCACGTCGCCGGCGGTCAGCCCCACCGGGGCGAGGATGTACCGTTTCTCGCCATCGGCGTACTCCACCAGAGCGATATGACAGGAACGGTTGGGGTCGTATTCGATCGCCTGGACCGTCGCCCGGCTTCCGTCCTTGTTCCGCTTGAAGTCGATCTTCCGATAGATCCGCCGGGCACCGCCGCCCCGATGACGCGAGGTGATGCGCCCGTGGTGGTTGCGGCCGGCGTGCTTGGCGATGCGCTCGCATAACGACTTTTCCGGGCGCCGGTGTTTGTCGGTGAGCTCGGCAAAGTCGTTGACCGAGGAGTTCCGCCGCCCGGGCGATGTCGGCCTATATGTGGTTACGCCCATCGGATTCCTACTTTGCCTGCCGGCGCTGCTCCCGTTCGAGAGCTAGAACAAATCGATGTGGTGGTTGGCATCCAGCACCACCACGGCCTTCTTCCATTGCGCCGTCGTGCCTGTTTTGTACCGAATTCGACGCGGCTTCCCCTTGCGATTGGCGGTCCGCACGGTCCGCACCTTCACGTTGTAGATGCGCTCCACGGCCAGCCTGATCATCGCCTTGGAGGCGTCCGGGTGCACTTCGAAGGTGTAGGCCCCGCCGCGTGCGGGGTGGCTCCGCGTAGCCTCTTGCGACTGCCGCGCCTGATGCGTCCCTTTTTCTGTCACCAGCGGACGCTTGACCACGTGGTAGATATCCATGGCGCAGCCTCGTTCTACTTCCCTGTCGCCTTGGCGTCACCCCCGGTCAGGCCCTCCAGCAGACGCTCGAAGGCGGGCCGGGTGAAGATCAGCTTCCGGCGGTGTAACACGTCGTAAGCGTTGAGCTCGGCCACGGGGCGAACGTCCATGTCGGGGATGTTGCGGCATGACAGGTGCACGTTGCGGTCGTGCTCCGCCGTGGCCAATAGCGAACTCTTGGCCACCCCCAGCGCGGCGAGCACCGCCGTGATCGTCTTCGTCCTGGGCTCTGCACAGCGCAGGTCCTGGACGATCATCGCGTCCTCCGCCTGGATCTTGGCGAGGATGGCGTTGTTTCGCGCCAGGCGCCGCATTCCCTTGGACAGAACCTTGACCGCCCCAGGCACGCGCTTGGCGAATGCCCGCCCGCCGCCTCGCCGCACCGGGGTGCGGATGGTGCCGGCACGGGCGTGGCCCGTGCCCTTCTGGCGGTACAGCTTCCGCGTCGAGCCCTCGGTGTCGGAGCGCCCTTTCGTCCGGGCACTACGTTGCCGCCACCGGTCCTGGTGCGTGACCACAGCTTGCTTGAGCAGCGCGGGGCGAACCGTGCCGCCCAGCAGCGCAGGATCCACCTCCACGTCGCCGACCCGCTTGCCCGAGACATCGAACACGGGAACCGCCAACACCGCGCTAACCCCTCTTCCTGGACTGCCGGACTAGCAGCATTGACCCGTTGGCGCCCGGGACGCTGCCCGCCACCAACATCAGGTCGTTTTCCGGATCCACCTTGATGACCCGCAACGAGCTACTCGTTTGGCGCACGTTGCCCATCTGCCCGGGCATGCGCTTTCCCTTTTTCACACCGCGGCCTTGCCCAGCAGCGGCCTGCCCGCCGATTCCGCCGGGGGAGCGGTGTTTCCGCTCCACGCCGTGCGAGGCTCCGATCCCTGCGAATCCATGACGTTTCATTACGCCAGCGAACCCTTTGCCCTTGGTCGTGCCGGTCACGTCCACGCAGCGGACCTGGCCTCCGGCAAAGAGCTCGACGGTGAGGACGTCGCCGCGCCCGACGGTGGCCGGCTCCGCCAGGCTGATCTCACGAATAAACCGCTTGGGCCCAGTCGAGGCTGCACCACAGTGCCCGATCAGGGGCATGGTGGAACGATGCGGCTTGACATCCTCGAAGCCGAGCTGCACCGCGTCGTAACCGTCGGCCGGCTTGGTCTTGACCTGAAGAACCACGCACGGACCCACCTTGACGACGGTTACCGTTTCCACCGCCCCCCGTTCACCGAGGACGCGGGTCATACCGATCTTCTTGCCGAGCAGTCCCGGTATCATGACAAGCAACCTGCCGCCGTTCGCCGGACGGGCGAACGTCTTTTGCGCCTGCACCTTCCCGTGCGATAAAGCTCACACGGCTAGTTGTACGTTAGAGCCACAGGATGGACCCAGCCACGCCGACCAACGCGGTCTCGGCGCGGGAAGCACGCTCGGCACGGGCTAGGTCTTGATCTTAATGAACACACCGGCGGGTACTTGAATGCGATTGATCGCCTCGACCGTTCGCGCCGTCGGTTCACTGATGTCGATAATCCGCTTGTGCGTCCGCATTTCAAACTGCTCCCGCGACTTCTTGTCGATGTGCGGGCTGCGGAGCACGGTATAACGCTCGATGCGGGTCGGCAGCGGAATCGGACCATGTACGCGGGCACTGGTCCGCTTCGCCTGCTCGACGATCTCGCGGGCCGACGCGTCCAGGGAGCGCGCGTCGTAGGCCTCCATTCGAATCCGGATTCGGTTCTTTGCGGCCAAGTGTTCTAAACCCTTGTCTTCAAACGTCTTACCCGCCCCACTTCAAAAAAGGGCAGACCCGCCAGGATACGCTCAATCCGGGCCGTGTCAACAGCCTCAGCAGACATTCTTTTTCCGCCCGGGGGCCGGCCGGTGCGGGCCCGGCTCCCCCGGGCTGGGGACCTCCCCCCGGGTCTACCCGACGAGGGCCCTCATCCTCTCCGCGGATACCGCCGCATAGTGCGAGGGCGCCATTGAGGAAGTGGCCCGGCCCTGAGACAGGCTGCGGAGCTTGGTCACGTAGCCGAACATCTGGGCGAGGGGAACGTGGGCGGAGATGACCCGGTCGCCCCCCCGGATCAGGGTATCGCGTACGTCGGCCTGACGGGCGTTGAGGTCGCTCATGATGGTCCCGAAATACTCGTCCGATGTGACCACCTCCACCGCCATGATGGGCTCCAGCAGCACCGGCTTTGCCGCCTTCATGGCTTCATAGAACGCGTGGCG
>Ga0214473_10005801_pt1 | contig 14763 bp, 3 predicted proteins | sample RVTome_7_FD_203509 | JGI IMG/M metagenome (GOLD analysis project Ga0214473, IMG submission 203509) | Soil microbial communities from uranium-contaminated site in the Upper Colorado River Basin, Wyoming, United States - RVT98D197 | ecosystem: Environmental > Terrestrial > Soil > Contaminated >... | reverse complement strand
TCAGCGGCACTAATTTAATTAGTGGTAATATTGTGAGCCTGGGCGGCACCAGTAAAGCTTATGTTTCCTTGAACGAGAATAGCTATCACTGGCGGGTTAAGATAATCGATGATAAGGGCCGCTATACCTGGAAAGCTTATGAGAATCCTCCAGGGCCTCCTGAGCCAAAGGATGGTTCCACTGACGGTAACCCAGCTGAAACCGACTTTGCTATTTACAGCGATAGCACCCTGACACCGGGCGATGTTCCTTTGGCCGGGCCTGACGAAGGTGATACCGGTACCGGAGCTGACGGAAATGCCACGATTACCGGTACTGTGAGCATAAAGGATTTGTACGAAAAAGACAGTCTACCCGGAGCTACTACTTCGAGGGGTGTTGATAAAGGTCTTTATAAGGGTGCGGGCACCTACAATCCGGTAACTTCGGCTGTGCCTAACTTTCAAAATTTGACTGTATCCTCAGGGGCTACCTTAACTACAGATAGCCAGCTGCAACTTAATTTCAAGGTTAACGGCACATTGAATTTAACCTCTGGCGGTGCTGTCTTGGCTAGCGGAAAGGGCTATATAAACGGCACCGGCCCCGGAGATGGTCAGCCGGGTGGTAAGTACAGTGGTATAGCCGGTGTAGGCAACGTCCAGTACCTGATTTACACCGGCGGAGGCGGCGGTGGTTACGGCGGCGCCGGTGGAACGGGTGGTCCCAATAGTACTTATGGCGGTGCCGGCGGCGCTACATACAGCACATTCCCGGCTTTCGGTTCGGGCGGTGGCGGCGCAGCTGGTTCTCCAGGCAGTGATGGCGGCGGTTCGATAGCTATCACAGCTAATACCTTCGTTCTTAGTGGCAGTATTTCCGCCAATGGTGCGGCTGGTATTTCGGTTGCCGACGGCGGCGGCGCGGGTGGTAGTGTCTACCTGATGTCGCCGAATTCCATTACTAATTTGCAAAATGTGCAGGCAACAGGTGGAAACGGCGAAACCGGTACGAACTGGTTTGATTGGGGCACTCTTGCAACAGATATTAACGGCAATCCGTCAAAGCTTCCGAACATCCCAACCTCTTCCGGCGGCGGCGGCGGCGGCGGCGGACGCATACGGGTTGTTTCCCCGCTAAGGACTGGCACGCCGGTTGTTACCGGTGGAAATGGTGGTATCGGTGCTGTTGCCGGACAAGCCGGCTTTTACAATTATTCCAGCTATACATATGTGCCGGTTTCCGGGCAAGAATTAAATCAATACAAGAACGATGGAACCGAGACCAAAATGGCTGTCGGCGAGGGTACTAATAACGGCAATGTTGCTCTCGAAATAGGTAACTTAAGACCTTTGGGTAATTCGACCAGTTTAAGAGCCCAATTTGAGGCCAAAGAGGCCGGCGTTGCTTTCGATGGAAGCGGTATTCTTGACGGCAATGTTTCGGCAATTGGCGGCAGCAGTAAAGTTACGATACTGAGTTTAGCGCAAAATAAAGCTTATCACTGGCGAGCCCGTACAATCGATTCAAATGGCCTCTATTCCAGCTGGTACTCTTTTGGTGATAATGCCGAAAGCGAGACTGATTTCTACTTGGATAATCAAGCGCCCGGACAGGCTGGCACACCTCAGGCTCTATCCCCAACTTCCGATACTACTCCCAGCTGGACTTGGGACAAGGCAACTGACAGTTTATCCGGCATTAAGGACTATAAAGTTTATGCAGGAAGCACCTCCGGCGGAAATGATATTGCCAATGGAGTATTTGTTGAGAAAAATCTCTTTACCCATCAAAGCGCTTTAGCTCTAGGCACATATTATGCCAGGGTACGCGCGGTTGATAAGGCCGGTAATGAAGGCGCACTAAGCAGCGAGGGTGAAGTCAGGATAGTAGAATTACTTGAGCCAACAATAACCCCGGTTACGCTGCCTTTAACTAATCCTATTACTTGGACAAACCGGGAGGATTTTGAGAATAATGCCTCGACCACCGGGCAGGCAACAACCAGGATAAATACTGACACTAGCACTTCACCGGGCGATTTGAAGGTTGCTGCCACCGACCTTATAAATACCGGCACGGGGGCCGACGGCAACGCGACAATAACCGGTCTGAATGTAAATATCAAAGCTTTATATGAGAATGATAATGTTACCGGCTCAACAACTTGGCGGGGTGCCGGTAAGGGCCTAAATAAAGGAAGCGGAACTTACAATCCGGCAACCGGAGCTGTTCCCAACTTCAATAATTTAACTGTTCAAGGCAGCGGTTTTCTGACTACCAGTGTGGGTGTCCAGTTGGAATTCTTGGTTAAGGAACAGCTGACTATCAATAACGGCGGCAGTATCAACGCCAATGCAACAGGCAGTGGTGGAATCGGTCCCGGCTATGAGGGCGGCGTGAAGAGTATTGGAAATGTTTCGGTGGCCGGCAATGTTTTGACTATCCCCGTTTCCCTGGGAAGCGATAATGGTAGTGCCGCTAACAGTGCTGCTACTAGTGCCGCAGCTAGTGATCCTGCAGCCAGTGCTGCTGGTAGTGCTACTACAAGTGCTGAAACGAGTACGGCCGGCAGTGTGGCTAACAGTGCTGTCGGTTCAACTTATAACCTGTATGGCGGCGGCGGCGGCGGCGGTTATGGCGGCAAAGGCGGCAAAGGCGGTTCCGATGTAGGCGGCGGCGGTGGAAGAAAATATAGCCCTTATGACATGTTGCCTCTGGCGCCCTTCGGTTCGGATGGCGGCGGCGGTTATGGCGGCAAGGGTGGCGGTTCCGTCAAGATTACGGCTAACCGCGTTAACCTTGAAGGAACAGGGGCCATTAGTGCTGACGGCGGTCCAGGAGGTGTTTGGAATGCCGGCGCTGGCGGTGGAAGCGGCGGCTCGATTCTTATTGCAACTCCTAATAGTTTTGGCAATATAGGTAATATATCCGCCAAGGGCGGTAACGGTGGCGCTGGTGATACTCTTCGTGGATCCGGCGGAGGAGGAGGAGGCGGCCGGATAATTATCGATGCTCCCGGCTTAACTCCCTTAAACGGGGAGGTTGTGGTAAAGGGTGGCGAAACCGGAAGCGGCGGCTTCAAGGGCTCTATTGGCAACCCCGGCAATTACCGGAATAACGTTATCCTTTATAATAGCGAAGCCCAAATCGGCAGCTCAGCTTCAGACGTTGGCCTAAGAGCGTCGATTCCGGCTGATGTTATTGCCAACTGGTCGGAAATCAAATTTAACTTCGAGCCTTTAACTTACGGGCAAAAAATCCAATTTCAAATAAAGACAGCAGATTTGCTGGAAGATTTGGGTGATGCTACTTATGTCGGTTCCGACGGCACCTCAAATTCCTGGTTTGATATAACGAATGTGGATTCCGACATTAACATACCTACCGGTGCTGCCTACCGCCGTTATGCTGATGTCAAAGTTAAGGTTACCTCCAATATCGGAGAAACGCCGGTCATAAAAGACATTCAATTAAGTTATGACGAACTGACTCCGGCGAGCCAGCTGGCTCAATTACGGGTCGGCGGCGATAACGCAAACGTATTGGTTGGCGGTCTCTTGAACAATACTCAGATAAGGCTTGAGTATGGAAACATGCAGGCTTTGGCCGGCTCAACAAGTGCTTATGCCGAGTTTGAGGTTAAGCCTATAGATGAAGCTTTTGACGGCGCAAATCTCGTCAACGGCAATCAAGATCTAATCGGCCAAACCAGTTGGGCGAAGATTGATGATCTAAATCCATTGGAAGCTTATCATTGGCGGGCCTGGCTTGTTCATAACAACGAGCTAAGAAGCGGTTGGACCAGTTTCGGCGGCAATTCCGACGGCAATCCGCCCAATACCCGGGCTGCCATTGACTTCCATACAAGATTGACTAATATGCTTCCGCCGTCAACGCCGGCAACAATATCGCCGACAACCAACAGAAGGCCTACTTGGACCTGGACGCCATCGTTTGACGGTGTGGCCGGTATAAAGGGTTATTATGTCTATGTGGGCACGGCTCCCGGTTTAAGCGATAAGGTGAACGGTACTTTTGTAACATCGAATAGCTTCACTCACTCAAGCGATCTGGCAAACGGAACTTACTATGCCCGGATAGTGGCACAAGATAACGCTGGTTATGTGAGCCCGCCCAGTGCCGAAGGTCAGGTTCAAGTAGTTTCAGCCATACCGGCCCTACAAGACAGACCGACGGCCTTGAACGTTGTCATGGCTTCAGGCTCTCTGACGGAAAAGAATGTGAATATTAATTGGCAAGCACCGCTCAATCCGGCTCAAAGCTACAAAGTCTATCGTTATTCACAGCAGATTACTGATGCCAACAAGGCTCAGGCTCAATTAATAGGTAACAATGTTGCCACTACTTCCTTTACGGATAATGATCAGACAAAGATTTCGGGCGATACCTATTATTACCAGGTCACGGCGGTAATTTCCGGAGCCGAGAGCGGTCTTTCTACCCAAAGGGTAAATGATAACGTAACCATCCCCGGCTATGGCAAGGCTACTTGGACAACCCAAGCTGATTTTGAAAATAATGCTTCAACTATACCGGGCGATGCAACCGGCAGGGATAATATTGACAGCGTTAATTTTCCCGGCGATTTAAAGCTTGCAGCCGATATCGACACAGGTACGGGAGCTGATGGAAATGTAACCATTACTGGCACAGTTAACATAAAAGAGCTTTATGAAAATGACAACGTTTCCGGAGCCGAAACTTGGCGGGGCCCAAATAAAGGTCTTAACAAAGGCACTGGTACTTACAATCCGGATGCGGGGGCGGTACCTAACTTTGACAACTTAACAGTTTCCGGCGTAAGCGGAGAGCTGACAACCGGCAATCAAGTACGCCTGGAATTTAAGGTTAAGCAAGAACTGAACATCCAACAGCCGTACGGGCGGATTTCTGCTAACGGTAAGGGTTATGCCGGCGGGACCGGAATCGGTGCCGGCGGAGCCGGTGGTGCCCGGGATATATACGTCGTTGATAGTGAAGGCCACTGGACGTATGATGAAAAAGGCAACCCAGTTGAATGGATTCCCGAGGTTGGCCATTATGATCGCTACCGTGGCGGCGGCGGCGGCGCCGGCTATGGCGGAAACGGCGGAGCCGGTGGCAGTTACAGTGATTATAATATCGGCGGTTCAGCCGGCAGCGCTTATGCAGATTTTCCGGCCTTTGGTTCTGGCGGCGGAGCCGGTAATAATGGCGGCGGCGGCTCCGGCGGCGGCTCAATAAAGATAAACGCTACTAATATTAGTATTGCCGGCGGCAACAATGGCCAGATAACGGCTAATGGAGCTAACGGTGCTGATGCTGCCGGCGGCTCCGGTAATAGCGGAGCTGGAGCTGGAGCTGGCGGCTCTATTAACATATTATCGCCCAATAATATTACCGGCGGCCAGTACATTTCCGCTTACGGCGGTAACGGCGGGCGCGGCAATTCCAGTGGTACTTCTTATGGTGGTGGCGGCGGCGGCGGAGCCGGTGGCCGGGTAGCAATTACTTCGACGAGCTTATCCGGTAATCCTCTGGTTGATGCCGGCAATGGCGGTCTTGGTACAAATGACGGAGCTGCCGGTAATCCTGGTGTTCGCAGCACCAGCTTGGCAACTTATCTCACATCCGGTTATGTGGGCAACACGACAAATGGTTTGCGGGCCGCAATCCCTGCAGGCACTGTTGCCAGATGGTCAAAAATTGAATTTAGTTATTTGATTAATGCCGGCCAAAACATTCAATTCCAGGTAAGGACGGCAGATACAAAAGCAGGCTTGTCTTCAGCCACCTATAAAGGGCCCGATGATACAAGTGCAACTTGGTTTGATAAAGATTCTTCCAAAAATATTCCAGATAGTTTCGCTTACCGCCGTTATGCAGAAATCAGGGTCAAACTCACCGGTGACGGGGCTACTACGCCTACTCTGAAAGACGTTACTTTATATTACAAAGTCATCAAGCCGGAACTAGAATTGGATCAATTAAGGGCTGACGGAGACAATGCCTCCATACCGGTTGGCGGCACATTGAGTACTAACAAGCTGCTTCTTGAATACAGAAACACCAAAGTGTTTGACGGCTCGGTTAATGCTTTCGCCCAGTTTGAAGTCAAACCTATCGGTACAGCTTTTGACGGCAGCAACCTTGTAAACGGCAACACTGTTCTTATCGGCCAGACCAGCCGGGCCGTGGTGGATAATCTGAGCGTTCTTGGAGATTACCACTGGCGGGCCAGACTGGTTGATGAACAAGATAGAGCAACAGGTTGGATATCTTTCGGCAGCAATAGTGACGGTAATCCGGCCGCTGCCGACTTCCGTACAGACGTAATACCGACTCAGCCGGGTACGCCAAGCACGACAAGTCCGACTACCAATACCAAACCAACTTGGAATTGGAGCCGTTCAAATAAAGGCATCGTCGGCATAAGAGGTTATTATGTAGATGTTGGCACGGCACCCGGCCTTAGCGATGTTTTGGACAACGAATTTAGCGCCAATCCGTCCTACACTCACGGAATTGCTTTGGCCGAAGGCACCTACTATGTTAACGTGACTGCTGTTGATTACGATGGAAATCTCAGCCTGCCTAGCGGCAATGGCCAGGTTCAAATTGTTTCCAATGAGTCTGCCCTGCTTGATTTCAGGCCGTCTTTCTTGGATGTTTCCGAAGAAGCTTACCCGAGCAAGAATATCAATATTGCCTGGGAGGCACCGCAGGCCGGAAATATCAACTACTACAAAGTCTATAGGGCTAACGTGGCTATAACTGATGAAAGCTTAGAATCGGCTGTTTTGATAGCTGACGGAGTCAGCCAAACCAGTTATGTTGACGAGACCGGCGATTATGGCGATACCTACTATTACCAGGTAACGTCCGTTAATAACTATGGAACCGAGAGCAAGGTTAGCCGGTTAGTAGTTAACGACAAGGCCACCATCCCGTCACAAAAAGGTTTCGTCTGGACCAGCCAGGAAGACTTCGAGCAAAATAGCCTGACAACCAAGCAAGCTACTAGCAGGTACAGGCTGAATACCAGCGCTGTTCCGGGCTCTGTAAGGATCGAGGGCTCTTATTCCGAGGGAAGCTTGGGCGATTTTAGCGATATCGGCCGTCCGGCCGGTGCTGGCTTGCAGGCCAAAGCTCCGTCAAAGGTTAAGTGGTTAGGTCTTGATTGGAATGCCGACTACGACGCCGGTGGCATTTTGTTCCAGATAAGAACCTCAGACAATGGAAGCACTTGGTCTGACTGGACGGGTCCCAATGGCCAGTCTACTTCCTTCTTTGACTTTAAGAATAAAGCAATCCCGCAGACGGTTGAAGCTTCCAGGTACGCGGAAATCAGGATCAAGATGACCAATAACCAGTTCTACAAACCTGTTCTATACAGTGTTAACCTCAGCTACACAAGTATTGATCCACCAGCGGCTAGCGCTCTGTCTCAGCTCAGAAGCGATGATGCGGCAATCGCGGTCGGCGGCTTGACTAATGAAACAAGCGTGAAACTAAGAGCAGCATCCATAACCGATCCTTCGGTCGAGAAAGCTCAGTTTGAGGTTAAGAAAATAGACGAGTCCTTTAACGGCGCAAACTTGAGTGACGGCTCGGCTGTAAGTAGCGAAGCCAGTGTTGTTACCGTAGGCAGCCTTACACCGGCAACGGCTTATCATTGGCGGGCCAGACTTATTAGCAATAACGGCGAGTCTACTTGGACTAATTTCGGTTCCAACATGGACGGTAATCCGCCCTCGGTAAAAGCCCAAGCCGACTTTAAGGTAGACACCAATGCCCTAACGCCTAAAGACCTGAATGCGGTGGCTAAGCCATATCCTTTAAAAGCAGTTGATTTGTCCTGGAATACTCCTTCAGGAGTGGTAGATCACTATAACGTATACCGTTATAGTGAAAAAATAACAACTGCAAACCTGGCCAGTGCCGAGAAGATTGCCGATAATGTGACTACTGCTCCTACCGGTCCGGATCCTTATGTAGATACCAAAGAAATCAACCGCGGCGAAACCTATTACTATCAAGTAACAGCAGTCGATAGTGAGGACAACGAAAGCGCCCTGTCAATTTTTGTGAAGAACGATAAGGTCACCATACCAACTAAGGAAAGCGAAACCGGTCCGGATACTACTCCGCATAAGGATTATTCAGTCTATTCCGACCTCTGCCAGAGTTGCCACAAGGTACATAAGGCCGAAGCTGACATAAAGCTATTCAGGAAAGCCGGCGAAGAGGTTTGCTATACTTGCCATGATGGCAGCGGTTCAAGCTTTAATATAAGGATAGCTTTCAAAGAAAAATCTGCTCACGATACCTTGCAAAATCCAGCTGATACGGGTGTTAAGTGTACCAAGTGCCACCAGCCTCACGGAGCTTCCAATTACATGGGCCTGGGTCCGGTTGAGTGGATGACGAAGAATGTAGAAGAAGAACTCTGTCTTGATTGCCATAATGTGACGGCCAACAGTGTCAACGGGTGGAACATCAAGGCCCAGTTTGACAGGAGCTCAAACCACGCTATCAGCGGTACTACGAAGGGCGGCTTAGCCGGAGCAAAAGTTGAGTGTTCAAGCTGTCATAATCCTCACGTAAGCGAAAGAGGAGCCACTGCAGACAATCCAAGTACACCTCAAAACGAAAAATATACCGATGCAAAACGCTTGGTTGACCCGGATAATACTTTGAAACAATGGAGCGGCTCTGTAACGGAATTTTGCCTGGCTTGCCACAAAGCCTCGCCGCCGCTTAGAAAAGTTACGGCCACCCAATTTACACCTTACAATGTGGTCTTTCCGTATACGGCTGAAGGCTCCTTATTCGGTGGCGCCTTATTCGGTGGCTGGGATAAAGAAGCCTATAGAGGATCGGCTCATGGCGAGAAGGTTAACGGCAACGAAAGATTGCAATGTAACAAGTGCCACCAGCCCCACGGCTCTAACGGCAGCGGTCTGCAAGCTTTCTATATCGCTGACGGTTCTGTATCTGTAGACATTCCCAGCAAAACGCCGCGTTCGGTACAAAGCAATGAGGACGGTGCCGCTTATGATTTAGGTATTACAGGGTATAAACTATGCTTGCAGTGCCACTCTAATCCGGCAAATTCCGAAAAGGGTGTTGACATCCTTGCGCGTCTCACCGCTTTTAACGATAGCTCGGCCAGGCATGAAGTTCTCAATGACACGATAAAGTGTAACAGTTGCCATAACCAGCACTTGAATAACCGCCAGAACAAGGCGGCCGACCCTGACAACCAAAGCAAGCTTTTTGAAGCGCCTAAACTTGTTCTTAGCCAAAATATTAATACAATTGAGCAGGACAACGCAGCTGTTAGTTATACCGGGTCCTGGAGTGGGCCACAAAGTAATGCTTCGTTTAGCGGCAGCTCAGCTATTTATTCAGCAGCCGGAACCTCAACGGCTACTTTGACTTTCCAAGGCACAAAGGTTAAGTGGATAAGCTTCGTCGGCAACAATCAAGGAGTCGCCAGAGTTTATATTGACGGACAAGCCGTAAAAGATGTCGACTTGTATCAGCCTACATCCCTTTACAAAGCGGAAGTATTTACTTCTGATGACTTGAGTGAAGGAAGCCACACATTGACAATCGACATTACCGGTAACCGCAATCCGTTATCGGATGGCATTAATGTCTACGTTGATGCGTTTGATGTGACTAGGGCCGAGGAAAGTGTTCCTAACTATGTAGGCTTTTGCAACAAATGTCATGACAATAGCCCGCCAGCTGGTATTGCAACTCCGCCGAATATTAACATCGGCAGCGCCTATATTACCGATGCGCACGGCTACGGCGTGGGTGTTGACCCGCAACTTAAGGCTCCCTACGCTAAGGATTACGAAGCGCTTCCATGCCAGATTTGCCACGATCCGCATGGCTCTGCCAATAAATATCATCTTAATGAAACGATTAATGGCCAGAGTGTTTCGGTACAAAGCGATTCTCAGGTCAAGGCGGCTTGCTTAACTTGCCACGAGGGCTCGACGAATTATTATGGTAGTAGCCGGCCGGTCGACAATTTACATAGGACGGCTTGTCTGCAATGCCATGACTCCTATGTCGGCCACGGTGCCAATTGGGTGAAACCAGGGGGCGTCAACGCTGCACCGGCTAATCCGCCAACCACTTTTGAAAACAGAAATTGCTTGGATTGCCATAAACACGGACGGGCTAACTTTGGCCTGGGGAATGGCGTTTCGACTTGTTCGGAAATGGCGTGTCATCCAAGTTTCTCGAAACAATTTTAAGGAAAGGAGGTAGAGAAATGCGCTTGAGAAAACTTCTTGCAGTAGTAGTTGTTGCTTTAGTTACACTGGCGAGTGTTTACTTTAGTGTCGGAAGCACTTTAGCTGCCAAAAAACCGGTATCTATAAGAGCTAAGACTAAAATTGAGCGAAACAAGCAAGCCAAGCAAAAAGTTCAGGTAGCCAAGAAGCATAACGCTAACCAAGCTTTATATGTTGGCTGCAACGGATTCTTCTAAGAGATTCTTCCGGCCTGCCTGCAGGCAGGCACCTTAAGGGAGAATCTCTGGGGGGATCATTGATTGGCTACGACGGATTTTTGTAGTTCTTTCTTTGCTTTGGACAACTCAATTTGCTCTAATAACTTTTGCTCGGTAAGCTTTCGCCAGGATAAGAGTTCTTCTACGCTGTACTCTTTCCTTAATTGGGTGTAGGTGGCAAAGACAGAATGTTCAGGCACGTAGCCTTTCTTCTTTATGAATTTAGGTCTTTGAGATAAACGCCAAACAGCAGGCGAAAAACTTAGATAAGTAAGTGAGTAGCTGCTGCGCAAAGCGTAAAGGTAGCCCTTCATCTGCTTGTTCAATGCGCCCAGGTTGGCTCTTACTAGCAGGTTATCGAGATACAAAGTGGTTTTAAATACGGAATCGAGTCCAAGCAACCTACTGTTTGCAGCAAAATATCTTTCAAGCAGCCGCTCTTTGTCGGCATTTAGCTCACTTTGATAAGAGCCTTCACTCTTAAGCAATTCATACGTCCACCGGTAATAGTCTTTTAAGCGGTTAAGATTTGTTTCTGAGGGTATTTTCTGGGCAAAAAAACTGCCCTCTACGTTAGCGGCCTTTTTCACAAATTGTCTGGTTTCAGTGTTTAGTCTTTCAAAATAAGGGCTATTTGCTATCTCTTTAAAAATATCAGTACCTCTATACTTCCGCCAAAAATTATCCAAAGTTAGTAATTTTACTTGCCATTCGTTATCGGAAAAATGGTAAGTATTACCGTCCCAATTTGGACGCCAGCGATAACCCTTATCGATGAGAGCTTTCTCAACAGGAGTTGTGCCCACCAGCCTCTCATAATAATTATCCGTGGCCAACTTGGCCATAAATATCATCCGGTTGCGATAATTCAGATTATAGACATAGTAGTACTCGGGGCTGAGCTTCTTCTTAAAAATGGCCGTTTCTACAATGTAGGGGCCCCTTAACGTGTTAAGATATTGCGGATGCACAATTAGCTCGTTCTTGTTCAAGAAACTGACTTTGCCGGAATAGTTTTTCAGGCTCTTGGGTTTAGATATTTTAGCTTTTTCCGAGTAGGTTCCTTTAGCCATGATACTTTGGCGGTAGTTTATTTCTTTTTTTAGTTCGCTCGCATTTTTCAGCATCAAGCGCCAATCGGAAAGGATGGTTCTGCTACTGGTTGCCGAACCCAAAACTATAAATTCCCTTTCTTCCTTAACACTAAAATATTCCTGAAGTTTATTAATCAGCTGCACCAGGTCGCCACGGTAATTGGCTTGGACGGTTTTATAGCGCCCGATCAATTTATCGGCATGTTCGGCGGTAGGTTTCTTAATAAAAAGGGAGTGAGCCTCTGCCACCCTGGGCAGGCTTTCAAGGAAATTTAAAGGAATAATATTGTCTTTCAATTTTAATTTTTTTATTAAAAGATTATGATAATCGGCCAGCACTTCGATTGAGGCGGCAAATTTCTGATAATCCATATCCTGGCTGGTAAAGAGCGGGTCTTCTTTAGTCACTTTGTAAAATAGGCCCAAGGAAATGACTTTCTTGTAAAGTGAGGGATTCTTTAAAAAGCTAACGTGCTTATTATCTTGAAGGACTTCACCGTCAATTACGTCGTATTTTTGAGAACTTCCCTTGACTTGCAATCCTTTTATCGAGAGGCCGACAAGAGGTTTCTTGAGCTGATTAAGGTAAAGAATAGAGGCCAAATAGACGATAAAAGGTATTAAGACTAGTGCCAAGAGGTAGTATTTGTTTTTCAACCCTTTCATGTTTATATTATACTTTAAGTGCTATGGATAAAGAAATTTTTGAAGCTGGTTACCTGCAAAGAGTAAATGAAGTACTGGATTTTGCTATCAATAGTAGCTATTCGGACTTCTACCGCCGTAAATATAAAGAGCTTGATTCCAAATCCCAAGCGATCGGCTCTTATGAAGATTTTCAAAAAATCCCCCTTTTGACCAGAAGCGAAATATTAGCCACCCCTTTAAGGGACCGCATTTTTTTGCCGAGGAAGGATATAGTACATTATGCCTTTTCGGCCGGTACGACCGACCAAAATAAGCCTCTGATAATGCCCCACCACGTTTTTACCTATAAGACTCCCAAGACGCCCTTAAGGATGTTTAGTCCGGATAAGGTGTCTAAGCTTGGCGTAGATACTATTATGATTTTAAGGCACCCTCTTTCAAGTCCTTTCATAAAACAGCTGAGTGTTCCCAAGAAAGGCATACTATCGGTGCCCGGCGATATCAGAAACCTTCCTCTAAGTGCAAAGTTAGCCAAAGAAATAGGCATTAATTGTATCAGCACTACGCCCACGGTCCTCACCTTCTTTATCCATGAACTGGAAAAAGCCGGCTTCGATTTTAATTTAATTAAGTTTGTTTATATGACCGGTGAGCTTTGTTCAAGCCAGCGCCTGGCTTTAATCAGATCAAAAATGCCTAAGGCTTATATTGATATTAATTACACGGTTTCAGAGCTTAGTATCGTCGGCTATCGTTGCCGGCACTTAGCGGATGAGCCTCCTAATGTATTTCATATACACACCTCGGCCTTCCTGGAAATTTTAAGCGAAGATACCGCTCAACCGGGCAATATTGTTGTTACCGATACCGAAACCCCCAGGGCTTTTCCCTTTATCCGATACTGTTTGGGTGACATCGGCTTAATCGAAAAACAAAATTGTCCTTGCGGGGAAAATGTAGTTCTCAAGCTTGGCGGCCGAAGCCGTTATGATTTCCTAAGGTTTCATGGAGTCGTTCTTCATACTCAGGCTATCGAGAATTCGCTCGACGCTGTTCGCCAATTTCTGGAGCCGGGCTTCCAAATGCATGTATATGAAGAATTAATTAACGAGAAACTTTCACCAAGGTTAGTCCTTAAGGTTGTTGCCAAAGAGGCCGCTTCACCCTTTCTGCTTAATTTAATTAAAGAAAACGTAAGCCAGAATCTTTTCTTAACGGCCGATAAAACCCTCGATTATTTCCTGGACAATAAGATTTTCAGCTCTATAGAAGTCGAGCTGGTTGACAAGTGGCCGGATGATGAAGTTAAGGCAAAAAGTATAATAAGCCACCTCACATAATAGCTTGCCGGCACAATCCCTGGGCTCCTAGTAAATAATTGACTCAGTTCGGATTGAATCAGGCGTGATTTTCCAGTCATCCAGACTCAGGTATTTTTCCCAATCGGAATTTTTCGACTCCAAACCCGGAAAAGCCCAGCCCGGGTAGTCTTGGGCAAAGGAACTAATATATTCAAGCATTTCCCTTTGCCTGTCGCCGAAAAAGCAATATGTAGGCCGCAAGTCAACGCTCTTCACTAAGCCTTTTTCTTTGAGGGCGGAAGCTAAATCGGTTTGCGGGTAGACTCTGACACCGGTCATAATGCGGCCGTTTTTTAACCCCAAACGTTTGATGTTCAAAAATGTCTCAGAGATTGTGTCTTTAGTATCTGAAAGGTGGCCGAACAAAATAAAATATCTTGGCTCTATCGAATTTTCAACCAGATATTTATTGCATTTATCCACTTCATCCAAGGTAAAATCCTTCTTTATTTGCTGGACAACACTTTCGCTTAAGCTGTCTACTCCTATGTTAACTGACTTGCAACCGGCTTTTGACATAAGCAAAGCCAGGTCTTTATCCATATACCGGGGATGAATTTCACATGACCATTTAATAGAAATTTTCCGCTTTATTATTTCCCGGCAGATTTCGGTTGCATGCGTGGAAGGAAAATTAAAGACGCTATCTACGAAATAGAAATCCCTCTTTTGTTTGCTAAAATATTCTATTTCTTGCGCAACGGATGCGGCCTCTCTTTTTCTTATCGTTCTGCCTTCCAATACAGGGTAAGAGCAGTAATTACACCTGAACACGCAGCCTCTTTTTGTTTGTATGTTTACCGAAGGATAATCTGAAAGGTTATAGCGTTTTAGAGGAGCATAATTTACGTCGTCAATTAATTCGGGCTTGTTATAAGCTATTTTGTTATCGCTATTTCTATAAACAAGCCCGGGAGTAGCAAATAATTTCGGGCTGTCGAAATGTTCGGCGAAATGTTGGATGGCGAACTCTGCCTCGCCAACCAGGCCAAAATCTACATCCAGTGCCTCAAAAATTTGTTCGGGCATAATAGAAAAACCGGAGCCGCCGATAATGATTTTGGCATCCGAAAACTTCCGGCAGTTATCAACTACGCTTTTAACCAAAGGCAGGGTAAACACCGACTTTGGGAAAGTTTGAATA
>Ga0214473_10005800_pt1 | contig 14766 bp, 14 predicted proteins | sample RVTome_7_FD_203509 | JGI IMG/M metagenome (GOLD analysis project Ga0214473, IMG submission 203509) | Soil microbial communities from uranium-contaminated site in the Upper Colorado River Basin, Wyoming, United States - RVT98D197 | ecosystem: Environmental > Terrestrial > Soil > Contaminated >... | reverse complement strand
CCAGCCCAACCTCCTGACCACCGCCGGATTCCTCATCAACACCCTGGCGGCGGTCTCCATCTTTCGGGGCTCTCTCGTTCTGGGGGGTATCCTTGTCCTGGCCGGCGGCACCTTCGACATCTTCGACGGGCGAGTGGCCCGGGCCACCGGCTTATCCTCTCCCTTCGGGTCGTTCTTCGATTCCACCCTCGATCGTTTTTCGGAAATTCTCATCTACCTGAGCTTCCTCTACTATTTCGAGAGCCATGGGGACCGGTGGACGGGATACGCCATCCTGACAGCAATGGGGGGGGCTCTCATGGTCAGTTACACCCGGGCACGAGCGGAAGCGTTGGGTTTCCGTTGTCTCGTCGGGTTTTTGCAGAGACCGGAGCGGGTGGTCTTCATCGGTTTCGGCGCGATTCTGAGTGCGGTCGCCGGAGAAGTCGTCCTGGTTGTTGTGATCTACCTCGTGGCGATACTGTCGGTATTTACGGCTGTCCAACGGATGGTCCACGTTTACGCGTCTTCCAGGAGCACTCCCGCGGATAGACGATGAAAAAACCTTATTCGTCTGACGATAGAGAATGGCAATGGAGGCGACACGGTCGATGAGCAAGGTCAGGGTCGGAATTATCGGCATCGGAAATTGTGCATCGTCTCTGGTTCAGGGTGTCCATTATTACCGTAACGCAAAGGAAGGGGACCTGATCCCGGGCATCATGCATGTCATACTCGGAGGGTACCACATTCAGGATATCGAATTCAGCGCGGCCGTCGATATCGACAAGAACAAGGTCGGAAAAGATCTTTCGGAAGCGATATTCACCTACCCCAACAACACCTATCGATTCACCGATGTGCCCCGGTTCGATGTCCGGGTCTCCCGAGGGATGACACATGACGGGTTGGGAAAGTACCTCTCCGAGATTATCGAGAAAGCCCCGGGACCGACGGCGGACCTCGTCCAGCTCTTCAAGGAGACCCGCACGGATATCGTCGTCAATTTCCTGCCGGTTGGCAGCGAAGAGGCCACCAAGTGGTATGTCGAACAGGTCCTCGAGGCGGGATGCGGCTTCGTGAATTGCATCCCCGTCTTCATCGGTCGCGAAGCCTACTGGCGCAGGCGTTTCGAGAAGAGGGGTCTGCCGGTCGTCGGCGATGACATCAAATCGCAGGTCGGCGCCACGATCGTCCACCGGGTCCTGACGCGACTCTTTCGGGATCGGGGAGTCAAGCTCGAGCGAACGAGCCAGTTGAATGTCGGCGGCAACACGGATTTCCTCAACATGCTCGAACGGTCTCGCCTGGAGTCAAAAAAGATATCGAAGACCAATGCCGTCACCTCTCAGCTCGATTACGATATCGGATCGGGGAACGTCCACATCGGGCCCAGCGATTACGTGAGCTGGCTCACCGACCGGAAGTGGGCTTACATCCGGATGGAAGGAAGGACCTTCGGCGATGTCCCGCTCAACGTCGAGATGAAGCTGGAGGTCTGGGATTCGCCCAATTCGGCCGGCGTTGTGATCGACGCTATCCGCTGCGCCAAACTTGCCCTCGATAACGGCGTCTCCGGCGCCCTCGTCGGACCCTCGGCCTATTTCATGAAATCGCCGCCCATCCAGTACACCGATGAAGAGGCCAGGGATCTGACGGAAAAATTCATCCGGGACAGGTCGCGCCGCAAGCCGGCCGTCAAGAGAAAAAAGAAGGCGGTGAAGAAGTAAGGTCTATCGTCCGGCCGCCGCTCTCCGAACCTCCCCCCCGCGTTCGAACTTCCCCGAGGATGATATGTTAAGGAAGGTAAGGGGCTTCTTCGTCTCGATCGAGGGGATCGAGGGTTGCGGCAAGAGCACTCATGCCGCTCTCCTTCGGGACTGGCTCGAAGCCAGGGGGAAGCAAGTCCTCCTGGCGAGAGAGCCGGGGGGGACGACGATATCCGAAGAGATCCGAAAGATCCTCCTCGATCCCGCAAACGCCCTCATGGATTCCCGAACCGAGCTCCTCCTCTATCTGGCCAGTCGCTCTCAAATCGTCCAGGAACTCCTCCTCCCTGCGCTCGAAGAGGGTCGTATCGTGGTGGTCGATCGGTATGTCGACTCCACGCTGGCCTATCAGGGGTGGGGAAGGGGGATCGAGGCGGCGGAGATCCGCCGGCTGAACTCATTTGCATCGAGAGATCTCATGCCCGACCTCACGATACTGCTCGACCTCATGCCCTCCGCGGGTCTCCAGCGGAAGCAGAAATCCGGGAGGGCGCGCGTCTATGGAGATCGGCTCGAGCAGGAAGAGCTCGCCTTTCACGAAAAGGTCCGGGAGGGTTTCCTTGCATTGGCCCGGGGCGAACCGAGCCGTATCCGGGCAGTAGACTCGAACCGGGATATAGGGGCCGTCCAGGCCGAGATTCGAACGCTTTTGGTCGAGCGCCTCCATATCTGATCAGACCGTCCGGGTGGAAATAGGGTGGCGAGAGTGCCGCGAGCCGAAAGAGCCGAACTGGGTGCGAGGGGCGAGGAACTGGCGGCCCTCTATCTCGAGAGAAAGGGATACCGGGTCCTCGCAAGGGGATATCGGTACGGTCATAAAGAGATCGACATCATCGCCCGCGACGCCCGGTCCCTCGTCTTCGTGGAGGTGAAGAGCAGAAGCCGGGTAGACGGCTACCCTCCGTTTCTGGCCGTCAATCCGGCCAAACAGACTCAGATCCTCAGGGCAGCACGCGCTTATCTTGCCCGATATCCGCAGCCGGAAGGATTGGATATCCGGTTCGATGTCGTTTCGATCATCCTCTCCCCTGAAGGAAATGTCGAGGTCGAACACCTCGTCGATGCTTTTCGACCATCCTGATCCCTCCTCCTCATCCTCTCTGCTTCCCTTCATGCCCGCGATCTTTCCGGTTTGGAAGGGAGGAAGAGAGATGCTTTCGAAAGTGCTTTCGTGTTCCGTCCTGGGAATCCATGCCTATCAGGTCTATGTGGAGGTCGATATCTCCACCGGCCTTCCCGCCTTTGCGACCGTGGGTCTCCCGGACAGCGCCGTCCGGGAGAGCCGGGAGCGAGTCTCATCGGCGATCGGCAATGCCGGCTTTCGTTTCCCCCTTAAACGGATTATCATCAACCTGGCGCCGGCCGATGTCCCCAAGGGGGGATCCTCATTCGATCTCCCGATCGCCATCGGGATCCTGACCGCGACCGGACAGGTCAGCGACCAGTTCTTGTCTTCGCATCTCATACTCGGAGAGCTCTCCCTCTCGGGCGCCGTTCGCCCCATCCGGGGAGTTCTTTCGATGGCGATGGCGGGCCGGGATGCAGGCATCAGGGGGATCATTATCCCCCGGGAGAATGTGCGGGAGGCGGCTGTGGTTTCGGGGCTTGAGGTCAGGGGAGTCGCCCATCTCCAGGAAATTGCCGGCTTCCTCAACGGTGAGGTCGAGCTCGAGCCGGCATCGGTCGACATCGGAAGACTCTTCGGGAACCCGCAAAAGACCCATCTCGATTTCAGCGACGTGAGGGGACAGGAGCACGTCAAACGGGCCCTCGAGGTGGCGGCTGCCGGCGGGCACAACATCCTGATGATCGGACCCCCGGGGTCCGGCAAGACCATGCTGGCCAGGAGAATCCCCTCTATCCTCCCCGACATGACCCTGGAGGAAGCCCTGGAGACGACGAAGATCCACAGCGTCAGTGGACTCCTGAAGGACGGGGCGGCTCTGATCACGGTGCGCCCTTTTCGGTCGCCCCATCACACGATCAGCGACGCAGGCCTCGTCGGCGGAGGGTCCGTGCCGAAGCCGGGGGAGGTGAGCCTGGCCCATAACGGCGTCCTCTTCCTGGATGAGCTGCCGGAGTTCAGGAGGAGCGCTCTCGAGGTCCTGAGGCAGCCATTGGAAGACGGAGCCGTCCAGATCTCGCGCGCCAGGATATCGATCGATTACCCTTCGAGATTCATGCTGGTCTGCGCCATGAACCCGTGCCCTTGCGGCTTTCTGACCGATGCGGAAAGGGGCTGCACCTGCACCCCCGTTCAGTCCCAACGCTACCTCTCGAAATTATCCGGTCCCCTGCTCGACCGGGTCGATATCCACATCGAGGTCCCGCGCGTCTCTTTCAAGCACCTGTCTCAGAACCGGGGGGGCGAAGGATCACCGGCCATCCGGGACCGGGTCATGCGGTGCCGCCAGATCCAGTGGCACCGTTTCCGGGATCTGCGCAAGGTTTACTGTAACGCACAGATGGGGAGTCGGGATATCGAGAAATATTGTCGGATCGGAGGGGAGGCCCATGGATTATTGCGGGAGGCGATCGATCATTTCAGCCTTTCCGCGCGGGCATATCACCGGATCCTCAAACTTTCCCGGACGATTGCCGATCTCGACGGAAGGGAGTCGATCGAAGTGCGAGATATCAGCGAAGCGATCCAGTATCGATGCCTGGACCGGGAGAACCGTTCGTGTGGTTAATCGAGAGAGCCCGTTGAGGGTTGCGTTTACGGCTTTGGGCTTTATCTTTTATGCCGGGAAGCCGATCGCGGAGGTTGGCCCGAGAAGGCGGATTTGAAGATGGACATTGCGGATCGCTATCACCGGCTTTTAGACATCCTCACCGGGATGGAATCGGTCGTGGTCGGATTTTCGGCGGGCGTGGACAGCACATTTCTCCTCGGTTGTAGCCTGAAGGCTCTGGGGAAGGATAAGGTCCTCGCAGCGACGGCCCTGTCCGAGACCTTCCCGACGTTCCAATCGGAGGAAGCCCGATCGATAGCCCAATCCCTGGGAGTGGATCACCACGTCTTCCACACGCGAGAACTCGAGATCGAGGGATTTAAGGATAATCCTCCCGACCGATGCTATTTTTGCAAACACGAGCTCTACTCCTATCTCGTGAATCTGGCGGAGAAGAAGGGATACCGGCACGTGATCGATGGGACGAACCTGGACGACGAGGGGGACCATCGGCCCGGCCGGAGGGCGCTCGAAGAACTCGGGATCCGAAGCCCCTTGAGGGAAGCCGGTCTCGGAAAGGGAGAAATCCGGCTCTTATCGAAACAGATGTCACTTCCGACATGGGATAAGCCCTCCTTCGCCTGCCTTTCATCCCGGTTTCCTTATGGCGACACGATCACCCCGGAGAAGCTGAGGATGGTCGAGGCGGCGGAGGAGTTCATCCGGGGGCTCGGTTTCCGGCAACTCCGTGTCCGGCATCACGGGGATACGGCTCGTATTGAGGTCGAGCCGGCCGACATCGACCGGTTGACCTCCGAAGGGATGAGGAGCGCCATCGTGGAGAAGCTGAAATCCCTCGGTTACCGCTATGTCTCCGTGGACCTGCAGGGATACCGAACCGGAAGCCTGAACGAAGTCTTGCGCTCGGGACGAGGAGAGGAGTATCGATAGAACCCGCCTCCTCTCTCCTGAGCCTGAAAAAATCTTCCCTCGTTCTCTTTCCCCCACATGTCATCCCGGCCACCGGGAGGCGTACTGTCGGATGGAAGGAGTAGAATCGAAATTTACGTGGCGGGCCCATCCGGCAAGGGAACGGGTGGGAACGACCGTTATCGCCGTGATCCTGGTCCTCGCCCTCTCGTTCGCTGTCACTCTCTCCTTCCGAAGCCTTGCCTGGGGTATGGCCGGCTTCCTGGCTTTGATCGTCTCCCTCAACCGCTTCTTTTTCCCCAGCCGGTTCTCGATCGACCCGGAAGGAATCACGGCCAGCTATCCCCTGCGACGGCAACGTTACAGATGGGATTGTGTCCGGCGGTTTCACCACGATCGGAACGGGGGATATCTTTCCACGCGCTCGACGGGCCACCGGCTCGATGCCTACCGCGGCATGCACGTTTTGTTCGGCTGCAAGCCAGACGAAGTGATTCGTCGGATTCGGCTCTGTCTGCAGGAGAACAGATGTCGATGAAATGGTGGAAAGATGCCTTCGCGATCGATCCTCCGGGCCTCTCCGAGCCCACCGATGCCCAGAGAGAGGTCGTGGACCGGATTTGCCGGGAAATCGTCGGGAGGGGCCTATCGACCCCCGCACTGATTTTTCTGGAAACCTTTCGACCTTTGAATTATATTGGCTCGCAGGCCATGCACTTTTTTCAACCCATCGTGACGGCCGTGCTCGAGGGAGACGGCTACCGGCACTTCACTGAGTTCCTTGAGCGCCGGGGGAGCGTGGATTATTTCTACCGGCGCATTGAGGAACTTGAAGCCGGTCAGAGCCGGCCGTCAAAGCGGTAAAAAGTAAACAGCATGCAGATTTCGCTGGCCGAGGGATTCGCGCGTATCGTTCCTCAGAACGGAGATGAGGCCTATCGATCCTGATAAGATCAACGTGATCCTTGCGACGGACTGCGGGAGCACGACGACCAAGGCCATTCTCATCCAGAAGATGGACGGCCATTATCGCCAGACGCATCGGGGGGAGGCCCCATCGACGGTCGAGGAACCGTTCGCTGACGTCACGGTCGGCGTGATCAACGCCGTCACGGAAGTGGAAGAGCTGGCGGGACGTCGGTTGATCGACGACCATCGCCGGCTCATTCGTCCCGCCGGGGGAGGGGAGGGGTGCGATATCTACATATCCACCTCCAGTGCGGGTGGCGGGCTGCAGATGATGGTGGCCGGCGTCATCCGCGAGATGACGGCGGCGAGCGCGAAGCGGGCGGCCCTGGGCGCGGGTGCCATCGTGATGGATGTGATCGCGTCAAACGACCGCCGGAGACCTCATGAGCAGATCCAGCGCATTCGCGAGCTCCGTCCGGATATGATCCTCATCTCGGGTGGCACAGACGGCGGAACCTCCCTGCACGTCGTCCAGATCGCCGAGCTGATCGCTCCCGCTAAGCCCCAGCCCCGCTTCGGCTCTCATTACCGCCTTCCCATCATTTACGCCGGCAACCGGGATGCCGCTAAGAACATGGAGAATCTCTTCAGGGACGAGTTCGATCTGACTATCGTCGAAAACCTCCGTCCCGTACTGGAGCGGGAGAACCTGACCCCGGCACGGGATGCGATTCACGATCTCTTCCTGGAACACGTGATGGCGCACGCCCCGGGCTACAACAAGCTCATGGAATGGACCGATGCCCCCATCATGCCGACCCCCGCCGCCGTCGGTGACATCCTCAGGACAATCGCCGACCAGCAGGGGATCAACGTGGTCGGCGTCGACATCGGAGGGGCCACGACGGACATCTTCAGCGTCTTCGACGGGCAGTTCAACCGGACAGTGAGCGCCAATCTCGGCATGAGCTATTCCATTTCCAACGTGTGCGCCGAAGCGAAGCTGCCGAACGTCATGCGGTGGATTCACCTGGACATGGACGAACGGGAGATCCGGAATCGGATCAAGAACAAGATGATCCGCCCGACGACGATCCCGCAGTCGCTCGAGGCGTTGATCTTCGAGCAGGCGATCGCGCGTGAGGCCCTCCGATTGGCCTTCGAGCAGCACAAAGAATTCGCGACGACCCTGCGCGGCGTGCAGCAACAGCGATCGGTCGGAGATACCTTCAGCCAGCAGATCAGCGGCCAGACGATCATAGACACCATGAAGCTGGACCTCCTGGTCGGCTCCGGCGGCGTCCTCTCCCATGCCCCGCGAATGCACCAGACCGCCATGCTCCTGATCGATGCCTTCCAGCCGGCAGGAGTGACGACGCTGGCAAAGGACAGCATCTTCATGATGCCCCACCTGGGAGTCCTGGCCCAGGTCCATCCCCGGGCCGCCATGGAAGTCTTCGAGAGGGATTGCCTGATCTACCTCGGGACTGTGGTCGCACCTGCAGGGCACGGGAAACCCAGCAGGCCCTGTTTTTCCTATGAGTTCCGTGGGGGCTCCTTGAACGGGGAAGGGCAGGTCGCTTTCGGGGAAATGAAGCTCTTCCCGCTGGGCCTGGATGAGACGGTCGATGTGGTGATCTCACCGTCCAAAGGTTTTGATGCCGGGAATGGCTCGGGGAAGAGCCTGACCCGAAAGGTCCGCGGCGGGACCGTGGGTCTGATCCTGGATGGACGGGGTCGTCCTCTCGAGCTCCCCGAAAATCGGGAGGAGTGCAAAGGAATAATGGCGGGGTGGGTCCGGGATCTGGAGCTCTACTCAACCCAGGGATGAGAGGCGGACGATTCTCCGGAATCGTAGCGAGGTCGTCTTGGAGAGGATGAACCAAGCAGCGACAGGAGCGGATTCGAAACGGGCCCACGCTTACGCTCCCGGTCTTCAGGTCAGTCACCGGACGACCATTCGGCGCAGGCGCGTCCTCCCGATCCCGGGTGATATCCGGGTCAGGCTCGGTGATCGTGTCAAAGCCCAGCAGATCGTAGCCGAAACGTTTATGCCGGGCGACGTGATCCCGGTCAATCTGGCGAACCTCCTATCCATGCCCCCCGCCGATGTCCCGGAATGTTGTGTGCTCAAGGTGGGGGATCCAGTCCAGGCCGGCAGTGTGATCGCCCGGACCAAGGGGATCTTCGGGCTTTTCAAGAAGGAGTGCTGTGCGAGGGAAGCGGGAACGGTCGAGACCATCTCCGAGGTCACCGGTCAGGTCATCCTGCGCGGACCCCGGCAACCCGTCAACGTGCTGGCCTTCATCCCCGGGGAGGTCGTCCAGGTGATCGAGAACCAGGGGGTGGTGATCGAGGCCGAGGTCTCATTTATCCAGGGGATATTCGGGGTCGGGGGGGAGACCTTCGGGAGGATCGTGATGGCATGCCGGGGCCCGGATGAGCCGCTCACGATCGATCGCATCGTGCCTGAGATGAGAGGGTGCGTCGTTGTGGGGGGCTCCCGTATGACGGCGGATGCGATCACGAAGGCCGCCCAGGTAGGGGCTAGCGGGATCGTTTCCGGCGGGATCGATGACCAAGATCTCAAGGAGTTCCTGGGTTACGACCTCGGGGTGGCGATCACCGGTTCGGAAAAGCTGGGAATCACCCTGATCGTCACCGAGGGATTCGGTGAAATCGCCATGGCCGAGAGGACCTTCAATCTCCTGAAATCCCGAGATGGCGCAGAGACCTCCATTAACGGAGCGACCCAGATCCGGGCCGGAGTGATCCGGCCGGAGGTGATCATCCCGGTGGATGAAGGTGTTCCTCCGGCGCAAGAGACGACCCATGTATCGGGGGTTCTGGAGATCGGTTATCCCGTGCGGATCATCCGGGATCCGTATTTCGGCCTGATCGGCAGGATCCACCGGCTACCTCCCGAGCCGCGACCACTCGAGTCGGGCTCCCGGGCTCGAATCCTGGAGGTCATACTCGACTCGGGGGAGATCTTGACCGTTCCCCGGGCGAACGTTGAGCTCATTGAGTGAGGGGATACGAGATGAGAACTTTTCCCGTCATTTTCGCGATCGCGCTCTGCATGCTCCGGCCAACCGGTGGAGAGGCCCAGGAGCGGGTTCCCCCTGCCCCTCCGGAGGGTCTGCGCGCGATCGATCACCCCTGGGATCACGGAGACCGGATTGATCTATCGTGGGACCTCTCGCCCGACGATCCTTCCCGGGTCGGGGCTTACCGGATCTATCGGGCGGAGCGTGTGGATGGTCCTTATGAGATCATCGGCAGGGTGGGTGCGGGCACGAACCAATTTGTCGCCGAGAAGCTCGAACGGGATCGGCCATACTATATCAAGGTCATCGCCGTCGCTCATGACCGTTCGGAGTCGGCGCCGGCCCGAACGGCCCAACCTGTCGCTCCGACCCGCCAGCCTTTCGACGGGAGCCGTTTCTGGTTGAGCATCGTGACCCTGATCTTTTGCGGATCGGTAGTCTTCTGGATCAACCATGCCCGGAAAGGGAGGCCGGTCAAGATCCGGAAGATCCCCGGGCTCGAGGCCGTGGACGAAGCGGTGGGGAGGGCTACCGAGATGGGGCGGCCCTGTCTCTTCATCCCCGGCATTCAGGACATGAACGACCTTCAGACGATCGCCGGGATCACCGTCCTCTCCCGGGTTTCCCAGATTGCTGCGGAGTTCGATGCGAAGGTCGAGGTTCCCACTTGCCGCTCCCTCGTGATGACGGCAGCACGGGAGGCGGTCCAGGCATCCTACCTCGCGGCCGGTCGTCCGGATGCATTCAATCCCGATCTGATCTACTATGTAACCGACGAACAGTTCGGTTACGTCGCCTACCTTCAGGGAATGATGGTGCGGGAGAGGCCGGCAGCCTGTTTCTACATGGGAGCTTTTTTCGCCGAGTCGCTCATTCTGGCGGAGACCGGCAACACGGTCGGTGCCATTCAGATCGCCGGCACGGCCCAGCCGGCCCAGCTTCCCTTCTTCGTCGCAGCCTGTGACTATACGCTGATCGGGGAGGAGTTCTTCGCGGCTTCGGCCTATCTGTCCGGCGAGCCGGGCCAGCTCGGGAGCCTCAAGGGTCAAGATGTGGGGAAGACGATCGTCGCGCTGGGCATTATCGTCGGCGTCGTCATGTACACGCTGGCCCATGTGGTCGGCCTCGATACTCCGCTGGGGGCCGGATTGTCTCAAGCTGTCCGCTATCTGAGAGAAGTGATCTTGACATAAGGAGCCGCCGCTGATGAAACGAACCGTACCGCTGATGATCACCGCCCTGGGCGGTTTCGTGCTCATCGTGGCCTACTTCATCCCGGCCACTCAGGGATGGGGAGAAGTCGCCGCGATCTGGTTCGATATCCTCGCCGCCATTGCCTTTGTGCTCGGCGGAGGAAATCTCCTCAAGATCCACTTGAAGAAGGCCTCCGATCGAGCACCGGGATGGGGGTATTCCGTCATCACCGTCCTCGCGTTCTTGACGACGCTCTCGGTGGGGCTCGGCAAGATCGGTGTGAACCCCAACCCGATGTACCCGGGTTTCCCTCTCTCCGGTGATTACCGGGAGATCGGAAGCCCTTTCTGGTGGCTCTACGAGTACGCCTTCAAGCCCCTGACGGCGACCATGTTCGCCATGCTGGCCTTCTACATCGCCTCCGCAGCGTTCCGGGCCTTCCGGGCGAAGAACGTGGAGGCTGTCCTCCTCCTGGGCACGGCTTTCATCATCTTGCTGGGCCGGACGTTCGCCGGTGTTTACCTCACGAGTTGGCTTCCTGATTCCCTGTTCGGGCTCAGGATCGAAAATATGACCATCACCATCATGAGCGTTTTCAACACGGCTGGAAATCGGGCGATCATGATCGGCATCGCGCTGGGGATCGATCCTATCTGGGGACGCGGGAGGAGTGATCCATGTACGAATTCCTGAAGAACCTGGACAAGCGCTGGATCTTCCTCATGATGTTCCTGGCCGTATCGGTGCCGATTTACATCATCGGGAAGACCGGAAAGACCTTCCCCGAGGTCCCCACTCTGTTGGCCGAAGCGACCTTTCAGGCCATCGAGGAGCTGAAGGAAGGCGATCCGATCCTTCTTTCCTTCGACTACGACCCGGCCAGCGAGGGGGAGCTGGCCCCTATGGCCACGGCCTTCGTCAAACACTCCTGTGAAAAGAGGCTCAAGATCTACTTCATGGCGCTCTGGCCGGTCGGTCCGCAGATGATCGATGACGTCATCGCGAGGGTCATCCGGAGCGATTTTCCCGAGATGGTCTACGGTGTGGATTACGTGAACATCGGTTTCAAGCCGGGAAACGAGGGGGTTATCAAGGTCATCGTGACCGACCTGCGCGAGCTCTATACGACCGATGACAAGGGGACACCCATCGCCCAGATCCCGATGATGGAGGGTATTCACAGCGTCCAGGATTTCAAACTGGTGGTCAATGTCAGCGCCGGATACGCGGGGACCAAGGAGTGGGTTCAGTACGCCGTCACACCGTTTCCGGACAAGATCAAGCTCGTCGCGGGGTGTACCGGCGTTCAGGCCCCGTTGCTCTATCCCTATATCCCCCAGCAATTGCCGGGACTGCTCGGGGCGATCAAAGGGGCAGCCGAGTACGAGAAGCTCGTCATCGATAAGTACGGCGGGACGAACCCCGACCCGAAATATCTCGAGGCGAAGCGGCGGATGGGGCCCCAGCTCGTCGCGCATATCCTGATCATCATCCTCGTCGTCCTCGCGAACGTCATCTATTATATCGAGAAAAAGCGGGAGGCCCGGACATGAAGCGAGAGACCCTCATCTGGACCATCGTTTTTATTCTGGGGATCGTCATGCTCCTCGGCCGGGCGTTTCTGACGGAGCAAGGGATGGGCAAGGCTTACGTCCGGGCCGTGGAGATCAACGCAGATGCCCCGGATCCGGCCGATCGTTGGATTCAGTACGATAACGCCCTACCCAAGGATTACTACACTGCCGTGGCGAGGGATCCGAACCAGAGGGAGTATCAGTTCAGCCCGGGGCGGACGATCGGGGTATGGGTTGCCGCATTCTTCACACTCTTCATTCTCTCATTCCTCATCCGGGATAACCCATTTTACAAGATCGCCGAATCCGTGGTCGTCGGCGTTTCCGCTGCCTACTGGATGGTCGTCGGGTTCTGGACGACGATCGTTCCGAACCTGCTCGGGAAGCTCTTTCCGGAATGGGTCAACGGCTGGGCCATCCCGGGGCTCGACGCCCAGGCTGAGTGGGCGTATCTCGCCCCGTTGATCCTGGGAGGGATGCTCCTGTGGCGGCTCTCGCCGAAGGGGTCCTGGATCAGCCGTTGGCCCCTTGCCTTCATCATCGGCACGACGGCTGGCATCCGGCTGATGGGCTTCCTCCATGCGGATTTTCTCAGCCAGATCCGCAACACCATCACGACGATCTGGGTCACCGATGTTGCCGGGAGCTTCATCTTCTGGGAATCGGTCAGGAGCCTGATCCTCGTGGTGGGAGTCCTTTCCTCCGTTGTGTATTTTTTCTTCTCGATCGAGCACAAGGGGTTCGTCGGCCGGACAGCCAAGCTGGGGATCTGGTTTCTGATGATCACCTTCGGCGCCGCATTCGGCTACACCGTGATGGGGCGGATCGCTCTGCTCGCCATCCGCCTGGAATTCCTCCTCGATGATTGGCTCTGGTTGATCGATCCGGCCATGAAACGGATGAGCATGTAGGGATGCGACCTCGGTCGTCAACGGGTCGATCGGCGGGTCCGGAAAGCGGGCTCTACTTGTCCTTCGCGATCTGCAGGGACGGGGTAAGTTCCGGGTTGTAGGGATCGATCTGGTAGGCCCAGTCGAAGATCATGTACTCTCCGATGAGGTGGGTCACACGCACATGGGCATAATTCCCCTCCTCTGTCTGGAGGACGTAAGAGTGGTTGAGGATGAGCGACACGGGGCCATTCAATACCCATCCCGGGTTGCCGATGTCCGGCGCGTAATCGACGTCGCTCAGGCCGGCCGTCGTCCCCATATCGATGATCCAGGTATCCCGCGTCAGGGTGTTCCCGCCGTATAGAAGCCTCTCTCCGCTCTGCGCGTTCATCTGATAGTAAAAGTCGGTTCTCGGGTCGCTGCTGGAGGTCACACCCTCCGGAGACGTCATGGCCAGCTGAAAGCTGAAGGCGCTGGCTGTCGGATCCGTCAGGTTGCTGATCAGCTGGACGTCGTATCCGCTCGGACGCGGCGTGTCGAAAACGGACTCCCTGGATAGGGAACTCTCGTTGCCGTAGATGTCGAAGGCGGTAACGGCGTAGTAATAGGTATCCCCGTTCCGGACATCCATATCGACATAATTCGTGTCGGCCGTGGTGGCGGTCAGATGGAAATCGACGTCATTGAAACTGTAATAGATGTTGTAGGCATCGAGGTCCTCTTCAGAGTTGGAGTACCAGGTCAGCACAACCTGGTTGTCCCCCGTCGTGCTCCGAAGCCCGGCAGGCGCGACCGGGGCGGTTGTGTCGGTCGACACGGCCTGAGACCCGCCGTCTCCGTCGCATCCGAGGAGAAGGAGGAGACAGATGAAGATGAGGAGAAGGAGCGCAGGCAACAAGGCATCGCGGTCATTCATCGGGACACCCTCCGGTCTGATCGGTATTTCGTCATGGGATCCGTCCATTCTTCGAGCTCATTGCAATCGCTAAAAAACCCTTTCCATCCGAATCGCGGCGGGTTAGGAAAAGCAACTGGTATGCCAGGAGTCCGCTTCAATGCGGTTTTCGGTCTTTTCTTTGTATCCCTTTATCGTGTCTTAAAATACGATGTCGATTCGCTCATGCGGTTGCGTGAGTCGGATCGACCGACTTCAATCGAGCGACCCCAATCGCCTCCAGTTTGTCCCCATTTGGAGACATGGCCGTTGAAGGAATCAGATGATCGATTCCTTCGGTCAGCATCCTTGCTTTTTGAGCACCTTCTTGTTAGTATAAACCCTCGTCGATAGCCAAAACCCGATCACGGCATCGACCGTTTCCCAACCCGGGAAACAGTGGAGAAGCTCTGCAGTTTCGAGCCGTTATCCGCGATGCCGAGTCGGCTGGAGAGCCTGCTATGTCGAAACGTGCGGATGGAGAAAGAGAGCGGGATCGTCGCCTCCGGTTTCTCAAGTTACGGCTCAGGGAACTCGAACGCCATGCCCTCCTGATGGAATGGTCCTTCTATCGGATGGGCTTTTTCATGTTGAGCCTGTCCGAGGAGTATCCCTATCTCGGCCAGAAAATGATCGCGAGCCTCAAGAAGGTCCTGCTCCAAGAGGCTGAGATGATCAACGAGATCTATCGCCGGCAGATCCGGCGCTTCGAGACGATCAACGCGCCTGATAGCCTCCTCCATATGCTGCACGACAAGAAGAAGCAGGCCGAGGCGAGAGTTGACGAACTCTATGACCTCTCCCCGGAGACGGCCTTTCGGGACGTGCAACGGAAGTTGAGCGACCATTTCCGGAAGTT
>Ga0214473_10005799_pt1 | contig 14766 bp, 12 predicted proteins | sample RVTome_7_FD_203509 | JGI IMG/M metagenome (GOLD analysis project Ga0214473, IMG submission 203509) | Soil microbial communities from uranium-contaminated site in the Upper Colorado River Basin, Wyoming, United States - RVT98D197 | ecosystem: Environmental > Terrestrial > Soil > Contaminated >... | reverse complement strand
CGGAGCCGTCAGCATCATCCCCTTGGTGAATTGTCGGGGGCGGCCTCCAGGGTCTGGGTCGGAGCGAATCTTCTCCAACAAGGCCTGCGCCGCGGGATCCGACGGCCACGGAATCTGTTCGACCTCCCCGAGGTCATGAGCTAGATCGGTCGACCAGGTAGCCACCACCCCGCCGTTCGTATCAACGGTGGCAAAGAGTTTTTGAGTGCCCTCTATTGCGGCGCGCTGCTGCAACCTTCCGTCGACGGCGCTGGCCTCGACGAAAACGACCTCGTCGTCAGACCGCTCGCCGAGAACGCGGCCGTCAAGACCGTCTGGAATGTCCACCGACGCGTAGCGAAGTAGTGTCGGCAAGAGATCGACCAGAGAAACATTGGCGGTGATTCGGTGTGCCGTACTGTTCGGCGCTCGGATCGCCAGGGGCACGCGCGCAATCGGCTCCCACACGTGATAGCCATGGGCGAAAAACGCCTCGTGCTCCATCATCGTTTCGCCGTGGTCGGATGTAAACACAAACACGCTATTTTCCACCAGACCATTCGCGCCGAAATACTGGAGCAATCGTCCAATTTCCTGATCCACGTAAGCGATCTCTTCGTCATAGCGGTCCACGTATTCCAACCCGTCGTCGACCCCCTCCGTCATAGCGTAGGGGACCATACGCCCGCTGGGCACCGGCGAAGAACCGGTGTGCGTAAAATCCCGTGGCGCTTCGCCGGCTGGCGCCGCGTAGGGCGCGTGCGGATCGATGTAATGGACCCAAAGAAAAAAGGGCCCGTTGTCCTGGGCTCTCTGCTGTAGCCACTGCAGTGTCGCCGCGGTCGTTCTCGACGCGCGGCGTTCGTAGACCGGGCGGTTGGGCTCCCGCTCATCCACGAAGTCATCGTAGTGGTCAAAGCGTGCCGCCCAACCAATCGCCTCGTTCGTGAGCACGATATTGGAAACTATCCCAGCGCAGCTGTAGCCCGCCGGTCGCAGATAATCGGTGACGATCCGGATATCATCGGGGACGTGCTGGTAGTGAAGGCGCGTTCGATGGCGCTGCGGATAGAGCCCGCTTAAGATCGAAACGACGCTTGGGCTGGTGCTGGCCTCGGTGGCATAGGCCCGCTCGTATCGGTGCCCCTCGCCGAAGAAGGCATCGAGCGCCGGCGTGGTGGTACGTTGGCTATCGTACAGCGACATACGGTCGGGGCGAAGCGTGTCCACGGTAATTAGTACGAGATTGGGTCGGGCAGCGGGCGTCGACGCGTGATGGCAGCCCAGTGACGCCAGCACGACCACTCCCATCAGAATCGGTACGTTCGGTTTGGCTGACCCAGGCATAGCGATATCCTACTGGGCTTGGCCGGGTGTCTGCCACCACTCCTCGGCCTAGTCCACCGCTCAAGTGATGGATGGGCTAAAGGAAACAGGCGATGATAGGATCCCTGCATAGTGGAACGCCACCGCGAGCCCCAAGTCCTTCGGGAGACGGCTGCCGACGTGCCACCTCCGGCCATCTTTCTTTTCAGCGTCGATCTCGAGGACGTCCGTTCGATGATTGCCGGCGGGGAACGCCTCGAAGAACGAGTCCCTGGTAATGTGGAGCGATTCATTCGGTTTCTGGCACGTCATCGGATGCAAGCCACGTTCTTCACCGTAGGGGATGTCGCGCGCCGCTACCCATCGTTGGTCCGGAAACTGATCGACATGGGGCACGAGGTTGCCTGCCACAGCAGCGATCATCTGACGTTGGATCGGCACAATCCAGCCAGTTTCCGAGACGACCTGGAGCGGAATCTGGATGATCTCTCGAGAGCGGGGGCCCGGGATGTCAGAGGCTTCCGCGCTCCCGTCTTTTCACTGAACGCGCAGACTGCTTGGGCCTACCGACAGCTCAATGACCTCGGATTCACCTATTCGAGCTCGGTTCTGCCGGCCAAGAGCCCCCTCTATGGGTGGCCCGGGTTCCAGCCCGAGCCGCAATGCGTCGATTCCAGCATCTGGGAGATTCCGCTTACGCTCGCGAAACTCCCTGGCCTCCGGGTTCCGGTGGCTGGAGGCGTTTACTTCCGAGTCCTTCCGTTCTGGCTGATTCGGCATCGCTTCCGCCAACAGGTCAAGACCGGGAAACCGCTGGTCGGGTACCTTCATCCATACGATATCGATACCGAACAGGAACCGCTCATGCACCCGCGCCTCAACGGAAACCGTCTGTTGAACTGGCTCATGTATCGCAACCGCAAAGGTGTCTTTCGAAGATTGGAGAAACTGATCTCCTCAGGAGCCAGGATCGTGACCTACTCTGAGTTCATTGACAGCTTCCAGCATCGTGACGGTGCCTCCTATTCCACGTCATGATCACAGTCCGGGCTCTGGACTCCTCGCTTACCAGCCTCAAGGAGGTTGGGCGGCTCCTTAGCGACGTCTTCCCGAAGGCTCACTACTTGACTGACTCTTATCTCGATTGGTGCTATTACCACAATCCGCTCGGCCTCGTCGTTGCGGTGAACGCCTACTCGGAAGAGCTTCTGGTAGGACACCTGGCTGGGCAACCGATCCGGGCGCGGCTAGAGGGAGAAGAGGAGCCCGGACTCCTGGCGATCCACAACGCGGTGCGCGCCGAATATCGAGGCAAGAAAGTCTACGCCATGATGGCTGACTACTTCCTGCAAGAAGGAATCGCAGCCGGATACAGGTTTGTGATTGGCTTTACCAATGTTGCCTCCAGGAATTTCGTCGCGCGCAGAATGCCGAACTTTACGGTGGTGTCCTCTCTCGAAGCTAGGATCGGAATTGGGCCTCTCCCGGACGGAGGCTCTCGCACCGAGGCGCAATTCGAACGTCTGTGGGACAAAAAAACTCTTGGCTGGCGGCTGGCTCGCCCCGGCGCGCGTTATCGGATGAAGTCGAAGAACGACCACTGCACCCTCTACGCCCTGACCGATCTGCCCGGGATCGCTGCCGAGCTGGGTCGCTTCGGTCCTGAAGCCGTTGACTTTCAGATTCCTGAACCATCCCCCCTGAATCCCGGGCGACTTTGGATCGGCCTGGACGCAGCACGCGACTGGTCCCGTTGCGCCTACCTGAACATACCTCGCACGCTCCGACCCTCGCCTCTCACACTGGTTTTCTCAGATCTTTCTGGCCGCGGACGGAAACTCGACGTGCGTCGCGTTCACGTCAACGCGATTGATCTGGACGCCTTCTAGAACAGGACCGATGCCTCAACCACCACTTCCCCCGAGCGTCGGGAAATCAGCACTTGCACCTCGCGGCCCTCGCCATCCTTTTTCGGATCGCCTTTGCGACGGCTTTGCATTAGCCTTCGCCGCCTGGACCATGATCAGTCAGGTCGTAGCGCTCGCGGGAGGAAACCTGCATCAGCTCATGAGCGTTGCCGCACTTTGCTTAGCGCTGCTGCTACCTGGTGCTTGGTGGTGGAGCCGCAGGGCTGGCAGAAAGGCTTGGCCACCCTCCCAGCCATCCGCGCCGGCTGGCCGCCAGCCAAGTAGCGAGGCGCTGGAGACATCCAAGAAAGGCCTGAGACTAGGCCTTTTCATCACCGCCGTCGTGGCAGTGGCGCTCTATTCCGCGAGCGGCAACCTCGTGACCTTCTGGCTGATCGGCCTCTTGGTAACTTTGCTCGTCTCGGTGCTCGAGCTCTTTTCCAGGCATGTTGGCTCCCTGCCGGCTCCTCGGCCTGGCTGGCAGTTTGCTCTCTTTGGACTCTGCGCTCTCTGTGTAACCGTGACTCTCGTGTCTCACCGACCCGACATCGACGACGCGAGCTATGTGGCTATCGCGGTGTCTGTCGCGGACGATCCCGACGGACCTCTGCTGGCTCGGGACATGGTTCTTGGCCTACCAGACGTGCATCCGCTGCTTCGGGCATACCGAGCACAAACCCTCGAGGTTCTCGAAGGCACTCTCGCCTACCTAACCGGCTTTCACGCACTCGACTTCGCGCATTTGGTAATCCCAGCAATTGCGGCATTCCTCACGCCGCTCGCCTATGCGCGACTCTTTCGTCTAGTCATCCCCGCCCGCTGGATCTGGGGCGTTGTGGTCGTCCTCCTCTACCTTCTGTTGGTAGCGGACACCCACCGGAGCTACGGCAACTTCGCCTTCGTGCGACTCCACCAGGGGAAAGCGATCTTTCTGAGCGTTCTAGTTCCCCTTCTGATCTCCCATGGCCTGCAGTTTGCGCGGGCACCGAATACGAGTCACTGGGTTCAGCTCGCCGCTACTCAAATCGCCTCAGTGGGCATGACGGTCTCGGCGCTGTGGATGGCTCCCCTGGTGGCCGGTCTCGCCGTAGCCTGTGGCGTCCCTGACCGGAGGCATCTATTTCGGATTCTCTTGCTCGGTGCATCGACGTCAAGCTACGTTCTCTTGCTTGGGTTGTGGATGAGCCGGCACGTCCTCGGGTCTGTGGATAGCTCGACTGTGCAAACCAGCACGGACCTGACGGTCGAATCCCTGCAGCAGGTACTGGGGCAAGGTCGGCTTGCCCTGGTGGTATTGTTCGTAGTCATCAATGCGTGGGTTATTTCTCAAACGCCGATTCAGCAGCGATTCTTGACGGTTTTTCCTCTTGGCTTCCTTGTTCTGTGGAGCCCGTACTGGGCACACTGGTTGGCCGAGAACTTGACCCATCCCTGGCTCTATTGGCGCGCCTTCTGGGTGCTACCCGTTCCCGCCCTACTCGCGGTAGCGCTTACCGCGCCCATCGAATCGCGGGCCGTACGATGGGCGCCGGCATGGCTCCGAATCGCGTCGAGCCTTGCGGCCGCCACGGCACTTTTCTACTGGGGATCGAGTGTCCATACCTTGTCATCCGCGAACGGCGTCCGGTTTGGCGCCCCGACGTGGAAGGTTCCGCGAGAAGCCTTCTCCGCGGCCTGCGCCATGACCGAGCTCGTACCGGCGGGCGCTCATGTCCTCGCTCCGCCCGAAGTTGAGGCCTGGATCCCTGCTCTGCATGACCACCCCTTTCCGCTTATGGTCCGCGATCACTACCTCGCCCAGATGGGATCGTACTTGGGGGCCGAAGAGATCGAAAGACGAAGGCAACTTGTCCAACTCGTGTCCGCCTCGCCGGTTTCGCCGAACGCGGTTGAGTTGCTCCGCGCGGCGGTGCGGAGCTACCCCCTCGCCGCGGTATGTTTGGCGCAGCAAGCCAGCACACCCGAAGCCTGGGAGGCTCTCCGCGACGCGGGCCTCCAAAGAACCGATCTCAGTCCTGGTTTCGAGATTTGGTCGAGAACGGAACCCGGACCAGACCGGCGCCGCTCGAGAGCCTGCCGAGTGGCACTCCCGCTTCCCAACGGTATTCGTGGAACGTCCGCCTGGCTCCGGCAAGCCTTCGGGTACAGCCGGCCCGCGCCCAGTTCCCCCACTCGCGAGGCTGTGAAACCTTTGTGGCTTGGCGAGGACAGTGGAAATGAGCGTTGACCTTTCGGTTGTTCAACGAACTCTTGCGACGCGCCTCCCGCCGGCGGCGCGCTCCGGCTTGCTTTGCTGCGCGCCACAGCATTGCTCTCGCTCGGGGGAGAGTACCAAGACGAGTCGAGTCCTCGAGATCTCAGCGAGCCAGGAAGCCCGATGACCACGGGACATCACGCACCAACCGTCGAGCGGTTATCGAGCGCGCCTGCCTATTGGTTGTCTCAGTCCTGGTGACGCTCGAGCTCGTCTCGAATCTGTATTACTCCTCAATTGAAGGCGGCCTGTTCTATGTTCGCTCGTCGCCTTAGGCTGGCCGCCCGGCGTGCGCCGACGGACCGCGCCTCCAGCTAGACCCCTAGTTCGGCTTCAGCAGAGTGGAGGGCATCTCCGTTCAACAGATCGTAGACGGCACTACGAGCCTACAAGACACGCTAAGGGAGGAATACGGAAACGAACCCCCTCCCGCCTGGTTGAGCACCGAAACCAACAACTATGGTTTCTTCTCGAACGAGGACTACCCAACCCAATCGTCGGACGACTTCGTAATCGCACTGTTTTGCGGCTCGGTGGTCGAACGGTTCTTCTTACTGGGAAACGAGAGGCTCGTCGCGCGGCCTTCCGAGAAAGTGGCACTGCCGAAGAACATTGAGCCCGAAGAGCTCCTTTGTGCTGCTCGAACACGGAGAGAAGCTCGCGTCCGATGGGGTCGACTTCGTGGACGCCACAACAGTCTTCAATGGAGTTTCCGACCCTGTCTACTCTGACGACTGCTGCCACCTGACCCGGCGGGGGAACGAAGTACTCGCCGACTTCTTGGCCGAGCGGATTCACCCGTGGCTACCTAACCCGTGACAGTCACGGAAGCTCGCCCGGGTTGCCTCCCGCACCAACGGCGCTGCTTATCGGCACTTCGAATGCCGGTCGACTCTACATTGCTGGCTCCTGTGTCGTCGCTTCGTTCAGTCCGCGCCGCGCCTCTCGATCCGCTCTCTGAGCAGGGATACTTCCTGGGCGAGGTTTTTTACCTGAAGCGTTAGGCTGGACAACCGCACGGCGTAGCTCAGACAGATCGCCACCAGGAAGAGGAGGCCCAAATAGAACAAGGTGGAGCCGTGCGTCCAAGCACCGATCGCCCGAGTCATCGCGAAAAGCGTCCGTGGCCAAAGGTTGAGCAGGAAGAGTCCAGAGGCCGCCATGATCCAGATGGGGGTGTATTGTTCCCTCAGCAGACGTCGCTTGACCAGCCACAGCACCACGCATAGAAGAAAAACACTAATACATAGTGCCATGATCCGCGTGCTCAAAGGGATCGGAGTGTTCAGAAAGAGTTCCCGCATCTCTACCAGATCGCTCGATGTCATCGATGAACTTCCTTTCCATACACGGACTGATAGCTAGTGGGATCGTCGGAATATCCGACCGTTCCGGCCCAGATCGATAGAATCATCTTGTAGACGTAATAGGTCAGAGCAAGGCCACGGTGAAGAGATGAGGGGCGTGGCGAGGGCGACATCGATACCCGTCGCTCCTCGATTCGAATCCCGCAGCGCCGTGCCGCCAGGAGCACGTCCAGGTCGGGATAGTCGGTAGGGAACGAGTCCCTCACGTAGAGAGTGAGAACCACGCAATTCATGGCCTGGAAGCCAGAGGTTGGGTCGGTGACGCTCAAACCGAAGCTTCGAGCCACGGCCTGCAATAGCTTGCGGCCGACGCCCCTTGCGAACCCCATTCGGTAGGTCTCGCCACCCAAGAAGCGAGACCCTACGACGAGATCGGCCGTCCCCTCCTCGATGGGCTTGGTCAGCATCGGAATCTCCCGGGGATCGTGCTGGCCATCCGCATCCATTTGAACGACTAGCGTCGCGCCGGAACGATGGGCGTATTTGTATCCCGTTTGCAGGGCGGCGCCATAACCCATGTTAAAGGGATGCTGGATAACACGAGCGCCTCCCTGCCTTGCTAATAGGGCTGTCCGATCGCTTGAGCCGTCGTCCACCACGACGATCTCGAACCCGAGTTCGGTCTCAGCTACCCGCCGCAAAACCTCCGAAATGCGAGCTTCTTCATTGAAGGCTGGGATCACGAGGAAGCGTTCCGCGCGCGCCTGTTGCCCACGAAACGCCGCAGTTTGAGACGAGTCGCTGGTCACTGAACTCAGTGCATTTTCCGCCAGGCGATCGTTGTGTAGCAATTGACGAAACCATGGCCAGCGGTCGCTCGGAGCCGGCGCAGCAACGTCATCGGATGCCGAAAGTAAAAGAGCCCCAGCCCACGGCGTAGGTCCTGCATACGCGCCTCCCGCCGACGCAGCACAGCGCCGATGGGGACGCGTTGTCTCTGGCGCAAGCAATCAATCTCTACGAGTTCATGTTGGTTGAAGAACTTACGAAACGAGCGCTCCGTGAAGTCGTGCCGGTGGTGAGGATTGAGGTCCGTCGACGGTGTGGTAGGCACGGACACTACAAGGACGCCGCTCGGCCGCAAGATTGTGAGAAGGTGCTCGATGAGGGCCTTGGGGTCTTGCACATGCTCCACGATTTCCAGTGCCACCATACCGTCGAACCCGGACCGATCTTCGAAAGACAACACGTTCCCAATCCGGAAGTCGATTTGTGGTGCGCCGTAGCGCTCTTGCGCATAGGCAATCGCCTCTGGTGAGATGTCCACGCCAATGGCTCTTGCCACAAAACCGCTGCGCTCGACCAGAAGTCGGGTGCCGTAACCCACGCCGCAGCCTGCATCGAGCAGGCGTCCTGCAGGCAGTCGGCGCGCCGCGAACTCATAGCGCTCGATGTGAAGGGCGAGGGTCGCGAGGCCGGTTGCGTCACCTGACGCGAGGTCGCCGGGTACCAAACGCTCGAGGCTGGCCGAATCTAGAGTCATGTCCCTTTTTGTTGGCCTATCCGAATGTTCCTTCGTTTCCTGGCAGCCTGTGTCCGCGATGTTTTTATCATCAAATGAAGCGACGCGACTAGCCGGAACAGCGACGGCTGCCAGGACCAGTCGAGCAAGGCCGGAAGCTCCCGAGGTGACCCTGCGTCGGTTGCATCGGGATGCGAGCTCGATCACCCATCAACGCCGCACCGCACCTCTAGGGCATGGAGCATAGGACGGCCTCCCCATGCTTGACGCGAACGGCCCCCTCGTCACTTTTCTCTAGATTTACCTCCCCCAGATGCTGTATACAATCTGACCAGCATAGACTAAGTCTTGTGGTAGAGCGCAAATCGGCCCTTGTCGCCATGGTTTTGCCACTCCGTTGATGCGTCACGACGTCAGGGAAAGAGCTCCTACCTCTTTCACGTCGACAAGCCAAGTGTCGCTCGCTACGGATCCAATGGGATAGAAGCAAGATGACAAAGTCCATTTACATCATCAACCCAGCTAGTGATTTCCCAAATTACTATACGAGTGAGGTCCACACGGCCTATGGTCTCCCACCTGCCGCCGCGATGGGAGACCTAGCTATCACAACGGTTGCTGCTATGGTCCCTGAAGATTTTGACCTGCAACTCTGCGATGAAAGCGTGGAGGCGGTCGACTTCGAATGCGACGCCGACGTTGTGGCGATCACCGGCAAGACTTCCCAGTGGGGACGCGCGCGGGCCATTGCCGAGGAGTTCCGCCGGCAAGGCAAGACCGTTATCATCGGCGGACCGTTTGCCTCGTTATGCCCGGAGGCCGTCGCTCCCTATGCCGACGTTCTCGTCTGCGGCGAGATCGAAGAGATCGCCGAGGAGATATTCTCCGACTTGCGAAGGGGTCACCCGAAGGAACGCTACACGGGGACTCGACCAGAGCTTTCGCTCTCGCCCATTCCCCGCTGGGACCTGTATCCGAATCGCGCCACTTTCTCCGGCTCCGTTCAAACCTCACGGGGCTGCCCGTTCGAGTGCGAGTATTGCGACGTGATTGCATACCTGGGACGCTCTCAGCGTCACAAACCGGTGGAAAATGTCCTCCGGGAGCTGGATTTGCTCTACCAACTCGGCTATCGGTCTGTCTTCCTCGCCGATGACAACCTCACGGCCTATCGCGGGCGCGCTAAGGAGCTACTAAGAGCGCTTCACAAGTGGAATCTCCAGCAAAGAGCAGGCAAGATGACGTTTGGCACCCAGGTTTCTATCGACGCCGCGAACGACCCGGAGATGCTGGAGCTTCTGGCACGAGCTGGAGTCGCCGCCGTTTTCATCGGCATCGAAACACCTAACGAGGAAAGCCTGCGCGAGGCGAAGAAGAGGCAGAACGTCGGCATCGACCTGGTCGAGAAAATACATCAGTTTTACGAAAGAGGCATAATCGTTCAGGCGGGAATGATCGTGGGTTTTGACTCCGACGGCCCCGACATCTTCGGGCGTCAGTACGAGTTCTCTACTCGGGCAGCTGCGCCCATCACCACTTTGGGGGCACTCGTGGCCCCGCCGGCGACGCCGCTCTACGCTCGAATGAAGCGTGAAGACCGGCTGACCGACAACGATTCTGGAGTCATCGGGACACCCTGGTTGACGAACTTCACGCCCCACCGGATGACCTCCGAACAGTTTTCCAAAGGAATCCGCTGGCTAGCTAACAAGCTCTATAGTCCTGCCGCTTTCGGCGACCGCGTCGTGCGATTCATCGACAGACTGAGCCCCAACCGAAACCTCCCGAGTACTCTGTCCCTCACCCAAATCACGCGACATCTCGGCCGTCGGGCGGATCGACACGCGTTTAGAGTTGCGATGAGCGTCGCCGGCCTGGGGTTCCAGGAAGCCTTGATGACGGGCCGAATCCTCAAAGCGCTGGCAAGAAAACCGTCTGCAGCCGGTCTTGTCATGCCCGCTCTATACCGGTACCGACAGATCCGTTATATGTATGAGAAGGGACACTTCTGGGACGGAACAAGGAGTTTACCCAGCAGGCTTGAACTCCGGTCCTCCGAACCGTCGTTTGTGAGGGCCGAACACTAGCACATTCGAGAAACGAGGAGATCTCGCGACGTACCCATAGGTGTGCGAAAAAAGCGGCCGCGGCCAATCTTCTCGACTCCCAACCGCTGTAAAGTGGCGTCTATACAACGGCTACCGTTCAACGGTCCATCGTTGACTCCCTGTCGCTAGCTGGCGGACTCTCAGCTGTCCGTTTAACACCACCGCCGGAGTCTTTAGTGTATTCTCAGAGCTCGATGAGAGTCACTGAACCTTCTTCCCAAGCTTCCATTTACACCGACATGTTTCGCGGATCGGCCTGGTCCGTGCTTATGCGCTGGAGTCTCAGGGGCATTGGTCTGATCAGCACTATGATCCTTGCCCGTCTCTTGACACCGGAGGATTTCGGCATCATGGCCATGGCATCGGTCGTGATCGGGCTCCTGGAGATGTTCTCCGAGCTGGGTGCCGGTACGTTGCTGATCCGTGAGGCCAACGTCACGCGTGAGGATACCGACACCGCTTGGACGATCAGGTTCTTGCAAAGCGTCTGCGTCGCACTCCTCCTCGTCTTGATCGCACCCTTCGCCTCCAGTTACTTCCGCGAGCCTCGCGTCGTCTTGGTGATGGATGCGCTAGCGTTCAGCGAACTGTTCAGTGGAGCGACAAGCATTGGCATCGTCCTCTTTCGGAAAGAGCTCGATTTCGCGGGGGATTTCCGTTTCGCCATTTACAGGCGGTTACTCAAGTTGGCCGCCACTGTCCCCCTTGCTTTCGTGATGCGAAGCTACTGGGCTTTGGTATTGGGGCACTTGGTCTCCACGGTGCTGTCAGTTCTTCTGAGCTATCGAATGCATTCCTACCGGCCCAGGTTTTCCCTTGCGAAAGCGAGGGAGTTCCTTCGCTTCTCTGCTTCTATTGTTCCTCTCAACATTGGCCGGTTTCTCAACGAGCGAGTCGATGTTTTGGTCGTAGGCCGAATAGGTTCGACGTCCGCTCTGGGAGTCTACAACATGGCGGCGGAGCTCTCCTTGATGGCAACAGAGCAGGTCCGGTCTGCCGTGGAGCGTGGGTTAATTCCGAGCTACGCCAGGCTGGCATATGACCGTGAGAAGCTCGTTGAGGCCTTTCTTCACGTTCTAACGTCGGTTAGCATCCTTACCGTCCCCCTGGCACTCGGGTTGTTTTCAGTGAGTGAGGACTTCGTACGTGTTTTTCTTGGGAGCCAATGGGACGCCACGGTTCCCATCCTTCGATGGCTCTCTATCTACTCGCTGCTAGTGAGCATAGAAGTGATCCTGACTGGTTCCATACTGATCGCTTCCGGTCACGAGAGACTCTCGGCAGCCGCGATGTGGATTAGGGTAGGGTTCCTCCTCCCCTCAGTGGTGGTCGCCGGCTACTTCTGGGGGGTTCAGCGGGTGGCGGTGGGGGCCACCATCGCGGCCGCGCTCATGCTTCCGGTGGCTGCCTATTGTCAGACCACTGCGCTTCCCGTAACAGTCGGTAACCTCGCCCGCGCGTTGTGGCGACCAGCCGTTGCCGGTGCCATAATGGCTCTCGTCGTTCGAGGTTTTCACGCCAGCACCTTACGGTCGTCCGCCGTGTCGCTTGCTATCGACGTCTTTACCGGAGCGGTCACTTACGCGACCGTTCTGATCTTCTTGTGGTGGCTGAGTGGGCGACCAAACGGTTTGGAGCGTACCGTGACCAGCGCCGCGGCATCCCGTGTCCGCTCGTGGCTGAGTCGTTGACTGACCGTTCCGGGCACGGTTCACCTACGAGCCGGACGCAAGTGATAACCCGCCTCCGATCGCTAGCCACCCGCCTTCATGCCAGGCTGTGGCCCGCGGCGCCATACCATCCAGATTTTGGCGATGAACCACTCCTCATGTGTGTGGCTGAACAGGCCGCTCACCCCGAAGCAAGAGACGCGCAAGAAGCGTTGCTGGCTCTCGAAACTGGAAGCTCCCGGGCGGCCTATCCCCACGTCGCCCGTCACTTCCGAAACCGTTCCGTGCCAAGTTTTTTCGTTGATCCCCCGATACTGGGAGAGCTGTCTCGGCACGTCGAGAGCCAGCGGCCCGACTGGAAGACGCTCACGTTGGAACGTGCGGGCCAAGACTTCGAGCGCGGACTCACGGTTTACGGAACCGAGGGGCCGCCTTTGCGCAGAGGATTTCCGTGGGCTCATTTGCCTCGCGGCTCCGGCAACGACCTGCTCTACGCCGTGCGGCCGCACCGGTTTGGTTTTGCTCCCAATGCGGCACGGGCGGCCCTGTACGGAGCGCGAACTGCCGACTGGTTGCATGAGATTGTTACCGACTGGATGGCGTTCGCCGCCGCCGAACCACAGCCACTCCCCTATCTGAGCAATCTGGTCGTTATCCAGCGATTCCTTGCCTTGAGTTGGGCGTGGGCCTTCCTCGCCGCCCGATCGGAGGATGAGCTGGATGGTGACTTCTCAGCCGAGATCGCCATCCTCAAAGTCTTGAAGGCCGATGCACGGTTCCTGGAAAAACGGCTGGGTGATTCGTTTCCGAATAACCACCTTCTCGCCGACATGTTCGCCGGTTGGTATATCGGTCTCTTGTTTCCGGAGTTCGTCCCCGCCAGTTGGCGAGCCAACTACGAGGTTCTGTGGCTGAACGAGCTTCGCCGACAAACGTACCAGGACGGTGGGACCTTCGAGCATTCAACGCACTACCACGAGCTGGCGTGCGAGATGGCGGTAGCGTACGTGCTCCTGAGTCGCCGCAACGGCTCCGAACCTCCCCCCTGGTTCCTCGATCGGCTCGAGCGGATGCTAAGTCTTCAGGTGGACCTCGGGGGACCCGATGCCCGGCCGCTCCCAATCGGCGATACGACCGAAGATCCCCTATTTCCTCTCGAGGCCGGAGGGGGTTGGGGCACGGCGGCACTTAGGGAGATTTATCGTGCGCTCTTCCGCGCCGACGAACTAGCCGCGCCCGCCGATGATCCGACGGTCGAGCGGGCCTTCTGGTTGCTGGGTGGGAGTCTCGCATCGGCTACCAAGAATGTGCCTCCCGACCGTAGCCTTAGAGCTTATCCGGAAAGTGGTTTCTTCGTATTCAGCGAATCAGATCCGCGCACGCGACTCGTCTTCCGCACGGGTCCTCGACGTGAATCACTTCTCTGTGCCGGGCACACCCACGCCGACCTCCTGAGCATTTACCTGACGATTTCAGGCATCCCCGTCCTTGTCGAGGCGGGAACCTATTCGTATAGCTTTGGACCGGACGGCGGAGCCTCCGATGCCGCCCGATGGCGAGCGTATTTTCTCGGCCCCAAAGCCCACAACGGTCTCTCGTGCAACCAAGAAGACCCGCTAGGACCCGTGGAGGGTGCCTTCCGGAACCGCGACGTTCCGGCGCGCATTGAGACGACCCGCTGGCTCGCTGGTAGAGTTGGAGCATGGGTGGAGGGCAGGGTCGACACCCAGGCTGGCAGCTCCTACCAGGGTTACCGCCGTGGCGTCGTTCACGTGCCTGGCGAGTACTGGCTGGTCTACGATCTCCTCTCCCCCCTCATGTCGTTCAAACAATCGTTCTTTAGTTTTCAGTTCCCTCCTGAGGCTCAGGTTGCCACCGGACCCTCAACCGTCCAAGCCAAGATTCGCGGCACTCACCTCTCGATCACCGGGAACAAAGGCCTTTCCACACCCCATCTCGTTTGCGGCAGGACCGATCCTCCAGGCGGTTGGGTATCCCCTCGCTACGGTGAGCTGACGCCTGCTCCCCAGGCCATCTTCGGAATCGAAGGTACGTCGCGGCGTACCGTTTTCGTCATACGAGGTTGGCAGTCCGATCCCGGCGTCCTGAGCGTCGAAGGGCAGGGCACGACGGAGGAGGGCCTTGCCTTCAGGGCCGTCTCCGAAAATTTCGTCGATCATGTCCTCCTTCGACCGGAGTCGGGAAAAGCGCCCCTAGAAGCCTGGGGAATACGATTCGACGGCGCGATGCTTTGGCTACGCACCGCCGAGGGAAAACCGATTGCCATGAGGTGCCTGGAGAGTCGTTCGGTTACGTCCGATCGGCTGGGTATCGGTGTCATCTCAGAAGAAGTCGTGCACGAAATGGAAATCCGTTCGACGCCGACGGGCATCGATGTACGGCATTGCATCGAAGAGCTCCTCTCGATAACCTGGCGTGGCAGCAAGGACACGTAAGCCCGCACTGACTGTTGTTTCTCGTTGCTTCCCTGGTATCGCACCAGGAAGTGGGGCGACCGAAGGAAGACTGCGGTTGGGCACGCTCAGGGGGGGATCATGCGGGAGGTAGCTGCCCGACTTACTCGGAGCAGTACTCGATTGCGTACAGGATCTTAGGCGGGTCTAGAGGCACTTGGTTGACTGGGTTTCGGTCAAGGCGATCGATCTCACGTAGAGTAACGCAGTCATCGAGAA
>Ga0214473_10005798_pt1 | contig 14768 bp, 13 predicted proteins | sample RVTome_7_FD_203509 | JGI IMG/M metagenome (GOLD analysis project Ga0214473, IMG submission 203509) | Soil microbial communities from uranium-contaminated site in the Upper Colorado River Basin, Wyoming, United States - RVT98D197 | ecosystem: Environmental > Terrestrial > Soil > Contaminated >... | reverse complement strand
GACGTCGACCGCGTTGCCGTCCCAGGTCCAGGCGTAGGTCAGAGCCGGATCGGCGATGCGCACCAGGCTTGCCAGCGTGCCGTTGAGCGCCGTGCGCGCCCGCAACACTGCCGGATCGAGATCAACGGTCGGCCCGGGCGCGCGCTCGAGGACGAACGGGTCGAGGGCCGCGGTCACCTCACGAAGACCCGGGCGTCAGGCCTGGGTCGCGACCGGTTCGGTGTCGCGTGGCGCCGACGCGCCCCTCCCCGCCTGCTCAATGGCCGCCTTGACGAAGCCGTCGAAGAGCGGGTGCGGCCGGTCCGGGCGCGAGCGGAACTCGGGGTGGAACTGGCTGGCCACGAACCACGGATGGTCCTTGAGCTCGACGATCTCCACCAGCCGCCCGTCCGGCGACTGGCCGGAAAGGACCATGCCGCCCTTCTCGAGCGCCTCGCGATATGCGTTGCTGACCTCGAAGCGGTGGCGGTGGCGCTCGTAGATGACCTCTTCGCCATACGCCGCGGCCGCCTTGGAGCCGGGAGTGAGCCGCGCCGGGTACAGGCCCAGGCGCATCGTGCCGCCCTTCTCCTCCAGCTCGCGCTGGTCGGGCATGAAGTCGATCACGGGAGCGTTGGTGAACAGGTCGAACTCGGTCGAGTTGGCATCCTTGGCACCGACCACGTCGCGCGCGAACTCGATCACGCCGCACTGGAGGCCAAGGCACAGGCCCAGATACGGCACCTTGTGCTCGCGCGCATAGCGCGCCGCGAGCACCTTGCCCTCGATCCCGCGATGACCGAAGCCGCCCGGGACGAGCACGCCCGCCGCGCCGGAAAGCTGTTGTTCGTAGTTGTCCGTGCTGAGCGCCTCCGAATCGACCCAGCGGATGACGATCCCGCGGCCGTGCGCCCAGCCGGCGTGGCGCAGCGCCTCGCTCACCGACAGGTATGCGTCCGGCAGCTCGATGTACTTGCCCACGAGCGCGATCTCGAGCTCCGGCTTGGGCTGCTTGATCAGCTCGACGAGCGCCTGCCAGGCAGAGAGGTCGGCCGGCTTGGCCTTCTCCTCCAGGCCCAGTTCGCGCACGATCAGGTCGTCCAGGCCACGATCGTGGAACTGCAGCGGCACCTCGTAGATCGTCTTCGCGGTCGGCGCGGGGATGACCGCCTCTACGGCCACGTCGCAGAAGAGGGCGATCTTCTCGCGCAGCTCGTCGGGCACGTCCTGGTCGGCGCGGGCGATGATCACGTCAGGCTGGATGCCGATGCCGCGCAGCTCCTTGACCGAGTGCTGGGTCGGCTTGGTCTTGAGCTCGCCCGTGGCGGAGAGGGCCGGCAGCAGCGTCACGTGGACGTAAAGCACGTTGCCCCGGCCGACGTCCTTGCGCAACTGGCGGATCGCCTCCAGGAAGGGCAGCGACTCGATGTCGCCCACGGTGCCGCCCACCTCCACGATGACCACGTCGGCCTTGCCGTCGCGGGCGACGCGGACGATGCGTTCCTTGATCTCGTTGGTGATGTGCGGGATGACCTGGACCGTGCCGCCGAGATAGTCGCCGCGGCGCTCCTTGGCGATGACCGCCTGGTAGATGCGTCCGGTGGTGACGTTCGACAGCTGGGTCAGGTTCTCGTCGATGAAACGCTCGTAGTGGCCCAGGTCGAGGTCGGTCTCAGCGCCGTCGTCGGTGACGAAGACCTCGCCGTGCTGGTACGGGCTCATCGTGCCCGGATCGACGTTGATGTACGGATCGAGCTTGATGATCGAGACGGAGAGACCGCGGCTCTTCAAGAGCCGGCCGATGCTGGCGGCGGTGATGCCTTTGCCGAGTGAGGAGGTCACGCCTCCGGTCACAAAGACATACTTCGCCATAGGTTCGGATCCTCCGGGGTTTTTCGAATGTTACCCCAAGAGGGGTTCGGCGCGCTGGTCAGGGGCGCGCCAGAGGACCTACGTCGTGGCGGTCGGGAGCGGCGTCCAGCCCGGCTCCGGGATGCACAGGACGTCGCCCGGGCGGATGTCGCTGTAGTCGCGGCGACCCGGCCAGGGCAGGCTGTTGAAGTCGGCGATGTCGGTCGCGCTTACGCTGAACTGGTCGCCGATCTTGACCAGGAAGTCGCCCGACACGACGGTGTAGGCCTCGTAGTCGCCGCACTTCGAGGCCGGCTGCGGGATGACCAGCTCCCAGCCGGGCTGGACGACGTATCTGGGCGGGACGAGCTCCGGGATCAGGTCCTTGTTGGCCTCGTAGATGAGGTGCCAGTCGATGCCGTAGAGCAGGCCGATCGAGACCAGCGAGTCGCCCGGCTGGACGATGTACGTGCCGCCCAGACTGGGCCGCACGGTGGGCGTGGGGGAAAGCGTGGCTGTCGCCAGCGGGCTGGGCGTGGGGGTGAAGGTCGGCAGCGGGCCGGTGTTCGGCGGCTGAGTCGTCGCCGAGGCGGCGCCACCGGGCACTGCAAGCAAGTTCAGAAACAGCCCGGCGCCGATGATCGTCGTCGCCAAGGCGAACACGAGCAGGATGTTGACCACGAAGGAAAGGCGCATCCGCCCGATCATAGCCCGATGGGCCGCCGGTCAGCTCGAACGGGCCTCGGTGGGCGCAGCTCGACCCGGCCCGGTCGCGCTCACCGCGGGCCGGGTCCGGGCGTCGTCCGGCCGGGCCCCCACACCTCCGGCCCGCAGATGAACGGCCGCGGCGGTGGGGCGTGGTGGGCGCGCCACGCGGCGAGGTCATCGACCGTCTGCGGCAGCCGGCCGTCGGCGAACATCGCGTCGACCTGGGCACGCACGTCGGCGAAGTCACGCCACTCGTAAAACGGCCAGCCCTCCGCGGCGCAGATGCGCACCAGCGCGCCGGTCGCGAAGACGACATCGGCGTGCGCCGCCGCATAGCGGTCGCTCATGCCGTCACCGACGAACACCACCACCCTGCCTGCGGCATGGTGGAGCCGGACACGCTCGCGCTTGCAGGTGCCGCACACGAAGCAGGCCGCATGGCTGTACGGGAAGGTCATGCCCGCGCCGCCATCGCTGACCGTATTGTCGTTGGTCGCTACCGGCACGTCGCCCAGGCCAAGCGCGGCCAGGTTGGAACGAACGTAGAAGCCGAGCCCGTCGCTGACCACTTCGACCAGCGCGCCCCGGTTGCGCGCGGCGCGCACGAACTCCTGGAAGGACGCGTCCTGGGGCATCTGCGCGGCCTCTGTGCGGAGCAATTGCGCGTCGCGCGGCAGGACATCCATGTCCCAGCGCATCAGCTCGCGCGAGCCGATGAGCCCAGCGTCGTACTGCGCGTCCTTGCTGGCGATCTCGGCCTTGTCCGGGAAGTGCCGGGCAAGCAGCTCGTCGCCGATATCGACGAGCGAGATGGTGCCGTCGTAATCGACCAGGAAGCTGACCGGTGCGCCGGTTCGAGCGGCAGGCGCCGGGAGTCCGGCCCGGGCTTCTCTGTCTCCGCTCAGGCCTGGCTCGCCTCATCGGCCGAATCCACCTCGAGGTCCAGCGCCTCGTCGTCAGCTTCCTCGGTCAGCTTGAGCCAGATGAACAGGCCGGCGAGCGCCACCAGCGGCACCACGATGACCGCCGCGAGGAGCAGCACGAAGAGCAGGATGAAAAGTCGGATGAGTCTCTTCATAGGCACCTCCAATCGCTATCAGCAGCCAGCGTAGCGCATGCGCCGCTGATCGCCCGTCAGCGACCGCGCGCGCGAACCCCGGCGGCGATCATCGCCCCGATCTCCTCGCGCGTGAACTCCACGATCATGTGTCGCAGCCCGGCGCGCGTCTGCATCAGCAGGCGCACAACGAACTGCTGCTCCTGCTCGAAGAAGAACACGTCACGCGGCTGCTGCTGGTCGAGGTAAACACCGAGCGCGCGGAGTGCCGGCTCGTAGAATGCCTGCCCGCTGGTCGGCGCCGGCGGCGCTCCTCGTGGGCGTCGGCGCGCGACCGCCTCCTCTATGAAGCGCGCGATGTCGTCGTCGCGCAGCACGACCGTCTCCTTGTGGAGCCGCGCGGCCGGGTCGTTAAACGGCCGCTCCTCGTCGGCGACGAGCGCCAGGCCCTGGATGATGAAACCGTCTTCCGTCTCGTTGAGCGTTATCTCGCGCATCCCGCGCTGATCGAGCAGCGCGCCGATAGAGCGCAGCACCTCCTCGTAGTTCTGGCGCGGCGCCCCCTCGTAGATGCGCATTCAGCAGGGGCTCGGGCCGTCGGACGGCTCTGGGCTTGGCGTCGGCACGGCAGTCGGGCTGATCGACGGAACCGGTCCGCCGACTTCATAGAGGCTTGCGTCGCCAAAGATCTGGATCGACAACCCGGCGATCACGTCGAGCTTGAGGATCTGCACCGACCGGTTGGTCTCCCCGGCCGGCGGGCGCTCCGCCCAAATTGGGGGCTGGAACACATACTGACCAGTCGGGTCGTCCTGCACCTGGTTGGCCAGGGCCAGGAGCTCCTCGATCCTGTCGGGCGGGAAGTTCGTGTGCACGATGCCTCCGACTGTAGTGACGATCTCCGGCAGTCGGGCGAGGTTCTGCGGGGCAAGTATCGCCGTCCGTATCGCGCTCAGAAGCTGCTGCTGGCGCCTGGCGCGCGCGAAGTCGCTGCTGCCATGGCGCGAGCGGGCGTAGGCGAGAGCCGTCTGGCCATCCATGTGGTAGCTACCCGGATCGAGGTGGAAGCCCAGCCGCCCATCCGTCCAGTGATAGCTGCCGTCGTCAATCGTGTGCGCGTTGCATACGGTCACGCCACCCACCTCGTCGATCAGCTGCGGGAAGCCGCAGATGTTGATCGACGCGTAGTAGTCAATGGGTATGCCGAGCAGGTAGCCGATCTCATACGCGAGGGCTGGCTGACCCGGCTCGGGGAAGAGGTCGGGCCGTTGCTTCGTATAGCCGGCGAAGGTATTCAGCTTCGGATAGTTGTTGTCGCCTCCGTAGGTGCCACCCACGTATAGCGGGAAGTGAGTGAGGTCGCGCGGGAAGCTGAACATGTAGACGTCACCGCTCGTCGCGTTGGCGCTGACAACAATCATGGAGTCGGTGTTAGCGCCAGTCACGAGGCCGCCGGCGCAGCGCGTATCAAGGCCAAGGAGCAGCACGTTGTGCCAGCCGTCCTCCTGGGGATCGATCGTGGTGATGTCGAACGATGGCGTCGGCCCCGGTTCGATCGTGGCCGGCGGTTCGGTCGGTTCGAGCGTTTCGTCGGGGGTGCTCGTCGGGCCTCCGGAGGGCGGGGGACTCGGGGTCGGGATATGTGCGATTCCACTGTCGACGGGCGACGGCGCGGGAGTCTCGCACGACAACGTCGGGTCACACCCGGTACCGAAACCGCGTTCGGCAACGGAGAGGCTGTAGAACCAGGCCGCGCTCAACGGGACGTTGGGCAAGACGCTGGCCACGCCAAGGACCATCACCAACGCGACCGGAACAAACACGGCACGGGCCGAACCCTGGCGCCCGGCACGCCACGCGTTGACCAGGGCCGCTGCCCACCAGAGCGCGACCAATGCTGACGTCAGCGCGGCAAGCAGGGTGATCGTCGGGTTAAAGAACTTCGCGCCGAGTCGCGCCAAGCCCTCCGTCACGAGTAGCAGCAGCAGCGCGCCGAATAGCGCCGCGACTGGCGCGGCAAAGATGAGCGCGGTCCGACGATGGCGCAGGTAAGCGTGGCCCAGGCCGGGGAACAGGAAACTCAGAATCGCGGCCACGGAACCAGATCGTTGTTCCGTCCGGTAGGCGCCGCGCCACAACGGCTGGACGTTTCGGTTCAAGTAGGGCGCGCCTCCTGTTGCCGGCTAACTCTATGCGACGCTCGCTTGACGCGTAACGGGCGAGCCGCGTTCCAATGTGACGGTGGCTCGCGGCGCGCCGCACGGCGCGCGACGGCGGCGTGCCGTTCCCCGCAGGCAACGGCCGATGGTACGGCCGGACATGGTGCGGCACGTGGGTTGAGCGCCGCTCCCCGGCTGCGCGATGATGGCCGCGATGAACGCCGTGTGTTCGTCGGGCCGCTCGCGCGGCACGACCTTCGCGCTCTGCCTGGCGCTGCTGCTGACGCTCAGCCTAGTCTCGTCGGTGGGCGCCGTGGTTGCGCCGCCGTTCCTGCCCGGCGCGCCGAACTGCCCGATGTTCCCGATCGACAACGTCTGGAACAAACCGGTCGACCGATTGCCCGTGCGGACCGATTCGGACACGCTCATCCGGAGCATCGGCCTGAACGCCTACCTCCACCCGGATTTCAGCTCCTATGACGGCGGCGGTTACGGCATCCCGTACAACGTCGTCGGCGGCGGGCGGAAGAAGAAGTACGTGAAGTTCACCTACGCGTCCGAGTCGGATCGCGGCCCCTACCCCATCCCGCGTCGGCCCAAGATCGAGGGCGGCAGCGACCGCCACATGCTGATCGTCGACCGCGACAACTGCGTGCTGTACGAGCTGTACGCGGCGCGCAAGACTTCGACCGGCTGGAAGGCCGGCTCGGGCGCGATCTGGAACCTGAGGTCAAATGCACTGCGACCGGCCGGATGGACGTCGGCGGATGCGGCCGGACTGCCCATCCTGCCGGGGTTGGTGCGCTACGACGAGGTCGCCGCGGGTGTCATCCGCCACGCGCTGCGCTTCACCGCGCCGGTCACGCGCCGCCAGTACATCTATCCCGCTCGCCACTTCGCTTCTGACTCGAACGAGGCCACGCTGCCGCCGATGGGCCTGCGCGTCCGGCTCAAGGCCTCGGTCGACATCTCGCGCTTCGGGCCGCAGGCGCGGATCCTGCTCCAGGCGCTCCAGACCTACGGCATGATCCTGGCCGACAACGGCTCACCGTGGTATGTCACCGGCGCGCCGAACAGCGGCTGGGACGACGACGACATGCACCAGCTGCAGACGCTTCACGGCTCCGACTTCGAGGTCGTCGACACCTCCACCCTGGTCAACGGCTAGGCCGCTGCGTTCTCTGCCACCCGACTATCCGACAAATGCAGAACTGGTCTGCACGGTATCCGGCTTATCGCGTCAGTTGCCCACCCATTGCTGCGCCTGTCGTGCAACTGGCCCGAATCGGGGTCTGCGGCTACTCCTCGCGCCTACCCAGTCCTGCATCTGACAGGAACCAGATCCCTCCAAGCGGGCCGCTCGGGTTGCGCAGCCACGCCCGGATTTGCCGAGCGCGCGCCGGATAGCCGGTCAGGGCGGCACGGTACCGGTCGGCGACACGTTGGGCAGTCCGATCCGCCGGAAAGATGAGCACACTGGCGACTGACGACGGTTTCCAGCCGAATGCTTCTTCCGCCAGCTTCGGAGCAAGGCGTGCCTTGAGGTCTTGCTGGCGCAGCGTCTCCTCGAGCGAGCCCCACTCACTCTTTGCCTCGCCCACAAACACGGCGCGCGCCGCGTCATTGCCGGCGAAGAGGTCAATTGACCCGCGCTCGCCGTATTCGTTGAAGGTGTACTCGGCCCTCACATGAAATCCGTAGCGGGGCAGGATCATGGCGGTCGAGTTGACGACCTGCGCATGGACCTGGTCGATCAGCCGGTCCAGCCCGGCGCCGTTCCACCGGACATTGATCTGGGTCTTCGCCCCAAGGGCGGCGAAGTGGGCCACTACGTGATCTACCCGTAGCCGCCCGGCGCGTCCCGCCTCGATCTCCTGGGTGACAAATCGGGAGGTCGGCAGGTCGCCCTGGCGCAGCCCCGTCTCACGGCGCAGAAGCCGCGAGGCTTTGGCCAGGCGTTGATCGTCGAGCATCACGCGGCCACGGTGACGCGTGATGCTTATCGGCCGCTTATCAGCTGTCAGCGAGTGAGCTTGTCAGTCCGAATCCGTCGGTTGGTCGAGCTCGACGGCGGCGGAGCCGGCGCTGGGCGCCGGCCGCACCGGAACGCCCGCCCCACCCGACGACGTGCCATCGTCCGGCATACCGTCCGGATCCGCCGGGCGCCAGGCTGGCGGCCCAGGCGGATTGTTCCGCCACCTGCGCATTCGCTCGACTGCGAACCAGAGGTTCCTCGCCACCCGATGGAGCGTGTCGGGATCCCTTTGCGATCGGGTCGACAAACTCTTGCTCCCGCCTTCATGGACGCACCCGAGCCGAACAAAGCGTTCGCGTTGCCGCCACGGAAGTCAAGCCCGCTCGACTGCGCGCGCGAGAAATCCCACGCTTAGGACTGACAGGGCCTATCCGCGTGCCAGCTCTAGGGCGATTCGGGCGGCGATGGCGGCGTTGTTCTCGATCAGCGCCAGGTTGGCGCGGACGGAGCGGCCGACGGTGAGCGCGGCGACGCGAGCCAGAATCCACGGCGTCGTGGCTGGTCCATAGATTCCGGCGCCTTCGGCCTCGGAAGTCGCCCGCGCGATGGCCTGCTCCGCTTCGTCCGCGCCGAGCGCGAACTCCGCCGGCAGCGGCGCGGCGATGACCAGACCGCTCTCCAGGCCGAGCGACCAATGGGTCTGCGCAACGCGCGCCGCCGCCGCCGCGTCGGCCACCGACCCGGCGAGCGTGCGGCCGCTCGATCGGGCGTAGAAGCCGGCCAGCTGGGTCGTGCCCCAGCCAACCACCGGCACGCCACGCGTCTCGAGATATTCGAGGGTCAGGTCGATGTCGAGCATCGATTTCGGGCCGGCGCACACGACCAGAACCGGGGTCCGCGCCAACTCGTCGAGATCGGCCGAGACGTCCATGGTCGTCGCGCCGCCGCGATGCACTCCGCCGATTCCGCCGGTGGCGAAGACGCGGACGCCGGCCAGGTGGGCGGCGATCATGGTCGCCGACACGGTCGTGCCCGCCCAGCCGCCCTCGGCCAGCGCCAGCCCCAGGGTGGCGCGCGATGCCTTGCGCGGCGTGGGCGCGCCGGCGAGCGCGGCCAGCTCGTCGTCAGACAGGCCGACCAGCAGCCGGCCGTCACGCACGGCGACCGTGGCCGGCTCGGCACCGCCGGCGCGCACGGCGGCCTCTGCGCGCCGGGCCGCGTCCAGGTTGAGCGGCGCGGCGAAGCCGTGGGTGATCAGCGTTGATTCGAGTGCCACCACCGGCCGCCCGGCGGCGAGTGCCTCGCGCACGGGCGGGGAGACGAGCAAGAGCTGCTTCACAGCGTCAGTTCGACGCGCGGTTTGCCCAGGAACGCAGAGGCCGCGCGCTGTCCCGCCAGCGCCGCTCGCCTGAGAGCGACCGAACCCCGGCCGGGGCCGCCGGCACCGCCGGTGCCGCCAGAACCGCCCGCGGGCCCGCCCTCGCGCGCCGCGATGTAAGCGTGCAGGAAGCCCGCGTCGAAAGCATCGCCGGCGCCGGTCGTGTCGGCTGCGGCGATGTAGCGCGTTGCCAGGTCGAGCTGGAGCGCCTGGCGCGCGTCGCCGGTCCAGAAGACGGCGCAGCCGGCCGCGCCGGCCTTGACCACAGCGATCGGCGCCAGGTCGAGCAGCCGGCGCAGGCCGCGCGGCCCGACCAGCGCGGCGGCCTCGTCGTGATTCGCAAAGAGAACGTCCGCCTCGACAGCGGCGATGCGCGCCCGGGCCGCAGCCGAACCGCCCGCGAGCAGCGGCCGGCGCGACGCGAGATCGACTGAGACCAGCGTGCCCGCCGCGTGGGCATGGCGCGCCGCCTCGCGCGCTGTCTCCGACATCGGCGGCGTGAGCAGCGAGTAGGCCGGGAGGTGGAGCACGTCTGCCCTCTCCAGCCAGATCGGCTTGATGTCCCGCCAGGCGAGCGAATCGGCCGTCCCCCGGTCAGTCAGGAAAGATCGTTCGCCGTTGGTCGCGAGCGACACCACGAGGCGCGCGGTCGGCCCATGCGAGCGACAGACGTGGACCGTGACGCCGGTCCCCTTCAGCGCCTTGCGCAGCACGTCGCCCAGGCGGTCGTCGCCGACCGCCCCGATGAACGTCGCCGCGCCACCCAACCCGGCGAAGACGCGCGCCGTGTTGGCCGCGGAGCCACCGGCGCGGAAGCTGATCTGGGCGGGCACGTCCGTGCCGCTCTCAACGCCGGCCTCCTGGCGCACGACGATATCGAGCGTCAGGTCGCCGATGGTCACCAGACGCGGCCGTTTTCCTCGCACCGGTCGCATGATATGGGGCCGCAGCCTGCGCCTGCCGGCCCGCACGGCCACGCACGAGAAACGACCCGCTAGGCTAGGGATGAGCCGATGACCGACACAGCCGCAGACCGTCACGCCTTGCAGGAGCTGGCCCAGCAGCTGCGGGTCGACTCGGTGCGCTCGTCCAGCATGGCCGGGTCGGGCCATCCCACCTCGTCGATGTCGGCAGCGGAGCTGATGGCGGTGCTCATCGCCCGGCATCTGCGCTACGACGTGGCGCAGCCGAACGCGGCCAACAACGACCACTTGATCTTCTCCAAGGGCCACGCCTCGCCGCTGTACTACGCCATCCTGCTCGCCATAGGCGCCATCGGCGAAGAGGAGTTCGAGACCTACCGCCGCCTGGGCAGCCGGCTCGAGGGTCACCCCACGCCGGTGCTGCCGTGGGTCGACGTGGCCACCGGGTCGCTCGGCCAGGGCCTGCCCATAGGTGTCGGAGTGGCCATGGCGGGCAGGTCGCTCGATCGGCTGCCCTACCGGGTGTGGGTGCTGTGCGGCGACAGCGAGATGGCGGAGGGCTCGATGTGGGAGGCCGCCGCCCAGGCGTCCTACGACGATCTCGACAACCTGGTCGCGATCCTCGACGTCAACCGTCTCGGCCAGACCGGGCCGACGCGCTACGAATGGCAGCTCGACGTCTACGCCACGCGATTTCGCGCGTTCGGCTGGCACACGATCGAGATCGACGGCCACGACGTGGATGCCGTCGACGCCGCCTATACGGAGGCGCTGGCGACGACGGGCAAGCCGACCGCGGTCATCGCGCGCACGGTCAAGGGCAAGGGCGTCAGCGCGGTCGAGAACAAGAACGGCGCCCACGGCAAGCCGGTGCCGGACGAGGCCGAGGCGATCCGCGAGCTGGGCGGGTTGCGCAACATTCGCCTCAAGCCGCGGCGGCCCGACGGCGACGCAAAGCCGCACTCGTTTGCCGTAGCGGGTCCGCTGGCCTTGCCGCGCTACGAGCTGGGGACGCAGGTCGCGACGCGCAAGGCGTACGGCGACGCGCTGCTCGCTTTGGGCAAGGCCGACCCACGCATCGTCGTGCTCGACGGTGAGGTCGGCAACTCGACCTACACGGAGACCTTCGGCAAGGAGATCCCCGAGCGCTTCTTCCAGATGTACATCGCCGAGCAGCAGCTGCTGAGCGCCGCGGTCGGCATGCAGGTCCGCGGCTGGAAGCCGTTCGCGGCCACGTTCGCCGCGTTCCTGACGCGCGCCTACGACTTTGCGCGGATGGCCGCGGTCAGCCGGGCGAACATCTGCCTGTGCGGCTCACACGCCGGCGTGTCGATCGGCGAGGACGGACCGTCGCAGATGGGCCTGGAGGACCTGGCCAGCATGCGTGCCGTCTTCGGCAGCACCGTCGTCTACCCGTGCGACGCCAACCAGACGGCGCGGCTGCTGGCGCTGCTGGCCGACCAACCCGGCGTGACCTACATGCGCACGACCCGCCAGGCAACGGCGGTGATCTACGGCCCGGACGAGGATTTCGTGCTCGGTGGCAGCCGCGTGCTGCGCTCTTCGGGGAAGGACGCACTGACCATCGTCGCCGCCGGCATCACCGTCGCCGAGGCGCTTGCCGCGGCCGAGATGCTGGTTGCTGCCGGCACGGCCGCGCGGGTAATCGACCTGTACTCGATCAAGCCGCTCGACACCGCGACGCTCACCGCGGCCGCACGGGAGACGGGGCACGTGCTGACGGTGGAGGACCACTGGCCGGAGGGCGGCCTGGGCGAGGCCGTCTTCGGCGCGCTCGCACAAAGCGGCGTGGGCGTGGCCGGCGAGCTGTTGGCGGTGCGCCACATGCCCGGCTCGGCCACGCCGGAGCAGGAGCTGGCAGAGGCAGGCATCGATCGCGCGGCCATCGTCGCGGCCGCGCAACGGCTGATCGGAGGAGCATCGTGACTGAAGGCGCGCGCGTTGGTCACAGCCGGCGCCTACCGCACGCGCTCGAGAGCGACGTCGCGGCACTGCTTCAGCGGGCGCTCGACGAAGACTGGGCGGGCCGCGTCTGGGCGCGCGACACATCGCTCTGGACGGCGGATCCGGACGTGGCGGAGCTGATCGCGAACCGCCTTGGCTGGCTCGACCTGCCGACGCATTTCGACGACGAGGTGGAGGAGCTGGCGGCGTTCGCGCGCGGCGTGCGCGACGATGGTTTCGACTCTGCCCTGGTGTGCGGCATGGGCGGCTCCTCGCTCGCCGTTGACGTGCTCGCCGCGTCGCTGCCGCGCGGTGACGGCGGGCTGCCGGTGCGCATCCTCGACTCGACGGATCCGGTCGCCGTCGCCGCGGCCACGGCCGCGTCCGACCCGGCGCGGACGCTTTACCTGGTCAGCTCCAAGTCGGGCACGACGACCGAGACGCTCGCCTTCCTGGCCCACTTCTGGCAGGTCGAGGACGACATCCACGTCGACATCCCACAGGGTCTCGCCGGGCAGCATTTCGTCGCCGTGACCGATGCGCCGAGCCTCGACCACATTCCCCACCACGACCTGCTGCGCGGGGTGTTCCTGAACCCGGCCGATGTCGGCGGGCGCTACAGCGCGCTGTCGTACGTGGGCCTCGTGCCAGGTGCGCTGCTCGGGCTCGACCTGCGCGCGCTGCTCGATGCCGCCGCGCAGATGGCTGAGGACACGCGCAGCCCCAGCGGCGACAACCCAGGGCTTTGGCTGGGCGTGACCCTGGGCGCCCTGGCACGCGCCGGGCGCGACAAGCTGACGCTGGTCATCGAGCCGCGCATGGCGCGCCTCGGGTCGTGGATCGAGCAGCTCGTCGCCGAGAGCACCGGCAAACACGGCCTCGGCATCGTCCCCGTTGATGGCGAGACCCTCCGCGCGCCCGGCGTGTACGGCGACGACCGCGTCTTCGTCCGCATCTCCAGCGGCGCGGACGCTGCCTGGCAGCGATCGACCGGTGCCACGCTCGACGCCCTCGCCGGTGCCGGCCAGCCGGTCGTCGATCTCAGCCTGGGCGAGGGCGTCGGCGGCCTGGGCGCGGAGTTTTTCCGCTGGGAGTTCGCGACCGCGATCTGCGGCGTCGTGCTGGGCATCAACCCGTTCGACGAGCCGAACGTAACCGAGTCGAAGGACAACACCAGGCGCGTCCTGGAGACGTACCGCCACACCGGCTCCGTGGCGCTGACGGCGCCGCTTCCCGCGGGGACACTGGCCAACGAGCTGCGCCGACACCTGGCGCGCGCCAAGCCGAACGGCTACTACGCCATCCACGCCTACGTCGCCCCAAGCGAGGCGCGCGACGCTGCCCTGCGTGGCCTGGCCGACACGCTGCGCGACGCGACCGGCCGCGCCGTGACCGTGGGCTACGGGCCGCGCTTCCTCCACTCGACCGGCCAGCTCCATAAGGGCGGCGCCCCGATCGGCTGCTTCATCCAGCTGACCTCCGCGCACACAGATGACCTCGAGGTCCCGGGCTGGCACGAGTCCTTCGCGACGCTCATCGACGCCCAGGCGGCGGGCGATTTTGCCGCGCTCGAGGCACACGGCCTGCCGGTCGCGCGAATCGATCTCGGCAGCGATCCCGACGCTGGCCTGGCCGTGCTGGCCGCGGCCGCGAAGCAAGCGCTCGCCACCCCGCTGGAGTAAGGAGAGCATCGAGTGGAGCTGGCCATTGCCGGACTCGGCCGCATGGGCGGCAACATGGCCCGCCGGCTGCATCGCGCCGGCATTCGGGTTGTCGCCTACAACCGCTCGCGCGACAGGACAGAGGAGATCATCGGCGAGGGGCTCGAGGGCGGCTTCAGCCCGGCCGATGTGGTCGGCATGCTCACGCCGCCGCGCGTCGTCTGGCTGATGGTCCCCGCGGGCGACGCCACCGAGCACACGATGGAGGAGTTCGCCGCGCTGCTATCGCCCGGCGACACCATCGTCGACGGCGGCAACGCCAACTTCAAGGATTCGAAGCGCCGCCACGCCCTCCTCAAGGAGCGCGGCCTGAACTTCATCGATGCCGGCGTCAGCGGGGGCATCTGGGGCATGGTCAACGGCTACGGCGTGATGGTCGGTGGCGAGCCAGACGCGGTTAAGCCGCTCGAGCCGATCTTCAGGGCGCTCGCGCCCGACGACGGCGGCTACGTCCACTGCGGGCCGCCCGGCTCAGGCCACTACGTGAAGATGATCCACAACGGCATCGAGTACGGCCTGATGCAGGCCTACGCCGAAGGCTTCGAGATCCTGCACCGCTCCGAGTACCCGCTCGACCTTGCGGCCGTCGCCGACGCATGGATGCACGGCACGGTCATCCGCTCCTGGCTGCTCGAGCTGCTCGGCCGGGCGTTCGCCCAGCATGGCGAAGGCCTGGGTGACATCCGCGGCTATGTCGAGGATTCGGGCGAGGGGCGCTGGACGGTGCAGGAAGCGATCGATCTTGACGTACCGGCGCAGGTCATCACCACGTCGCTGCTGACGCGCTTCCGGAGCCGCCAGGACGAGAGCTACGGCGCGCGCGTGCTGGCCGCTTTGCGCCAGCAGTTCGGCGGCCACTCGGTCAAGACCGAGTAGCGCTGAAGGTGGCACGGGGAGTCGCCAAGAACGTGGCCACCCAGACGGGCCGCCGACGGGCGCGAACCGCTCCCGGCACGACCAAGGCCAAGTCGCCGCCATCGGAGAGTGTCCACGTCATGCGCCGCGGCGAGGACACGCTCCACAACCCGCTGCGCATGGGCACGGCGCTCGAG
>Ga0214473_10005797_pt1 | contig 14772 bp, 18 predicted proteins | sample RVTome_7_FD_203509 | JGI IMG/M metagenome (GOLD analysis project Ga0214473, IMG submission 203509) | Soil microbial communities from uranium-contaminated site in the Upper Colorado River Basin, Wyoming, United States - RVT98D197 | ecosystem: Environmental > Terrestrial > Soil > Contaminated >... | reverse complement strand
TCTTTGTCGTCAGTCTGTCGGAGACCAAAGAGCGCATGACGTTTGCCTCGGCCATACAGAGGTTCAGAAAAGTGCGCTTCAGCGATATCGTCAACTTCACCCGTCAGCTGTCCACGATGGTCGTTGCGGGCTTATCCCTTCCTGAGTCTCTGTCGATATTGCGGTCCCAGGCGACCAGCCCCGCGTTTGCCGATGTTCTTCAGGATATCGAACACCAAATTATCGGCGGGGGCAACCTTGGAGATGCGCTCTCCCAATATCCGGACTACTTCACACCCATCTATGTCGCTTTAGTGCGTGCCGGAGAATCCTCCGGAATGCTCGACCAGGTGTTGACGCGGTTAGCCGACACTCTGGAACAACAGCGGGAGTTCCGTTCCAAAATCATCGGTGCCATGATCTACCCCATTATTATTCTTATCGGTATGGTGGTCGTTATATTCATTATGATGACCGTCGTCGTTCCGAAACTTACCGAACTGTACCGCGATTTCGGCGTATCACTGCCCGCTTCCACGCAGCTGCTTATGGCCGTATCCGCACTTTTCGTCAAATACTGGTTTATCATGATTGGCGTTTTTTTCGGCGGATTCTGGCTATTTGGCAAATGGCGCAAAACTCCCATCGGAGAGCTTACCATCGATAGCTTGGTCCTCAAACTTCCGATTCTGGGCGATTTACAAAAGAAAGTCATTCTGGTCGAGTTTACGAGGACGCTTGCCATGCTTATCGCTTCGGGAATTCATATATTGGAGGGTTTACGTATCCTTAAGGATTCCTTGGGGAACGTCATATTCCGCAATGCCATTATCGATATCGGTAAACGGATAGAAAAGGGATTTCCTTTGGGTGATACGTTTGCGCAATACGATGTATTCCCGCCCATCGTTCCTCAGATGATGAAAGTCGGAGAAGAAACAGGGAAGCTGGACGATACGCTCAATAAACTCTCCATGTATTTTCAAACGGAATCAGAGCATCTGGTGAAAGGCCTGACAACGGCTTTTGAGCCGATCATCATGGTTGTCTTGGGTGTCGGTGTCGGATTTATCGTCATGTCGGTTATCACCCCCATTTATAATCTCACCGCCCAATTCAAATAAAAGACCTCTGTGGGGCTTGACAAGTATTTTTCGGCTGTGGTACACCTATAGAGGAGGGTATTATTTATGAAAACAAAGAAAGGGTTCACCCTTATTGAATTACTTATCGTCATTGCCCTTTTGGGAGCTCTCGCTATCGGTTTGCTGGCGACGATCGACCCATTTGAGCAATTGAAAAAAGGCCGTGATACATCAACGCGCAACACGGTCTCTGAGTTCTATAATGCAAATTTGCGCTTTTATGCCATCAAGGGCGTGTTCCCTTGGGGTACTGATCCGACAGCCGACGGCGTAAACAACCTGACGGGAAGCGTTATAGCAACGTTGGTAAGCGCGGGAGAGCTCAAGCAGAGGTTCTCGGATCTCGCCGGAACCGGCAATCTGAGCAAGATTTTCCTGAACTCTACCGGACCCGAGAGCATGACGGTCTGTTTCCGTCCTGAGTCCAAGGCATTCAAAGTAGACCCAAATACGGTCTATGATGTTTCAGGCGGGACGTCACTTACCGACTGTCAGTCAGTTGCAGGCGGAACGAATCCGAACTGCTACTTTTGTATACAGTAAATCGTAGCGTATAATAAAGCCCAACATGCGAGAGAAACACTTGAAGTTGGGCTTTTTGGTGGGTTTATTTACGTGGATATTATTTCTTCTGTATCAGGCGCAGGGTATTTACACGGGTGACAGCGGAGATCTGGTCACGGCCGCGGCACAGATGGGTGTACCGCATCCTCCCGGATATCCGCTGTACACATTCTTGGGTTGGCTATTGACGTTCGTTCCGCTGTCGACTGTTTCCTGGAGGGTAACGCTCCTTTCGTCATTTCCCCATGCGGTAACGGTTGCGTTTGTGTATTTCATCGTGTTCCGTATTACTAAGCGCGTATTCCCGTCGCTTTTTGCCGCCGTATCATTAGTTGGTAATTACCTTTTTTTCCTGTACAGCGTCACTCCTGAGGTTTTTGCGCTTTTTGACCTGTATATTGTCGCGCTTGTTTACGCTTTAGTCAGATGGCGGGAAACAGCGAACCCGACCTATGTATATCTCTCATGGTTTCTTTGGGGTTTAGCTCTGACCCACCACCACCTCATGTTGTTTTTACTCCCGGCAAGTGTTTTGTTCCTTTGGCTGTCATACCCCAGCGCCAAACGAAAAAATCATTTCGCCGGCATAAAGTTTGTCCGTTGCGTTGCACTATTTTTTACCGGTTTGCTTCCGTATCTCTATGTTCCGATAGCTGCGCGGGGACAGGCGGTTGTCAATTGGGATAAAGCAACGGATATTGGCAACTTTTTCCGGTTAGTTACCAGACGGGATTACGGAATATTCACATCCGGTTCTGTTTATGGTCAGCTCCTTGTTGAGCGATTGCTTGAGGTCAAAGCGTACTGGCAATTTCTTGTCATGGATCTGACGTTTGTCGGTATTGCCTTAGTGATTTTCGGACTTGTGTGGTTATGGCGTCATGACAAAAACTTATTGCTTTTTTTTGTTGTAGGTGTCGGATGTATCGGGCCTCTGTTTTTCTTCTATGCCGGATTTCCGCTTATTAACCGTTTTATGCTTGCAACCTACGAGCGGTTCATGCTCCCCTCCTATATGTTGCTCTCAATACTTTTGGGTCTCGGAATTCACCAAGTTCTCCAATGGGTTCGCACGACGGCCTCCCGGGTACATGTGTCGCTTCCCGTGCGGGTGTGGGTCGGTGTTGTTGCCGTGGCTTTCTGTGTGTATCCCATGAGCTTACTTGGCATGAATGTATGGCGGTTTTGGGGACTGCCGAGCGACCGCACCGCAGATTACTTAGCCATGGATGTACTGGATAGCGTACCGCAAAAAAGCATAATCCTTCTGAGCCGGGATACGACGTTATTCGCAACGCAATACCTGCGGTATGCAACAGGATACCGCAGTGATGTCTATGTCCTTATGCTCAATAACATTCATGACAGGCAATACCGCAGTGTTCTGGCCCGGGTATTTGGGGAGCTTGTTATTCCTGATGCCGAAGAAGCTGATTTCCTCAGAGCATTTATCGATATAAATAGCGGGAACCACGCGATATTTACCAATAATCTTATTCCCCTGTCTGATTCATGGGATATTCGTCCCCATGGTTTACTTTATCGCATTGTTCCTGTAGCAGATATTCCGACAGCACAAGAAACGATACAGGCCAATACGTCTTTATGGCAGCGGTATCACAATCCGACTAAAGGGATATTAGGCAGATATAATCACCTCATGCTCTCCGATGTGCGTGATGTATACACAACCGCACGCATAGCCATGGGCAAATTTTATGTCGGAGCGGATAACATTGCCGCGGCAGCCGCCGAATTTGAGGAAGCGATATCCTACGGGGGCGATATTGCGCTCCCTGATGCGTATACGGATCTGGGACTTTCATACCTCTGGATGTCCCGGTGCGGGGATGCTCTCGGGGCGTTTGCCAAGGCGCGGGAATTGTCTCCCGTTAGTGACGAGAAGATTTTGTATTACGAAGCCGTAACCTACCGCGATTGTCTGCGCGATGAGGTACGCTCGCGAGAGTTTTTTTTACGGTGGGAAGAGCTGCAGAGAACCAGGGAAGTACAGCTAAAAGACCTATAACCCCGTGCGTACCCGCGCTCACCCATCCGCCGTACCGAATACTTGCCGGATTATAGGTAAATGTCACCGTGTGATTTCCTGCCGGTACAATGATTGCTCTGTGGCGGATATTGGCCGGATATATGCGTACGGGAGTATTGTCAATTGATGCGATCCAACCGGGATAATAGGTATCAGTGAGTGTCAGGACTGCCCCCTCACGCACTCCTTTCACCAGAAGGGATACCTTGGAGTTTGTAACAGCAAGATAGTCAATGGTACCGCTGGTATCCAACGCATTAATTTCGGGGAAATCTTCTTCAACAATGATGTGTTTACCCGGTATGAAATCATCCCGTTGCATCGCTTGGAGCGCTTGGGATACGGTTGTAGCGCGTATAATGTCCGATGCCAGATATGCACGGCCTACGGAACCCGGATTTTTGTATACCGTTATCGCCACGGATCCTTGAGATATCTTCTTTACCTCTTCAAGGTTATTTTGGTGCAGTGTACCCACCGCAATAACCCGGGTAACGTTTTGCATATCCAGCATTTTTTTTGCAAACGCGGATAACGTTGCCTCCCGTTGCGTTTGTTCAATGGACTCGGAGAGGAGGTTATCCAACAGTGTCTGGCGCCGCAGGAATCGCCCGGCATAGACCCCCTGCTGACTCACATGCCAATAAACGTTACTATTAGCCGCCAGGTCATTGCGTAAAAAATTATAGAGCGTCATGTCTTTCCAGCCGCGGCCGATAAATTCTTTATAGTATACCGCCTCGCTGCCGACGGTGAATATGCGGCCGCCATCTGTTATTGCACCCAACGACAACGGCGGGGCAAACCACGATGACGAAACCTCCAGCGGATAATACCCGTACCAGGTCCGAATAAGAAGTGCGGTGTTGAGTATGGTAAGGAGGCTCAACGCGATGTGCAGTAACACGTGTCGATTCTTAGCCCGCCATATGCAGTCATAGGTGTAGGCAGCAGCCAGGAGTGTCGCGAACATAAAAGTCCAGATAAATCGGGAAGGCACGCGAAATAGGTTCAACGGCCAGAATGCGTACAGGACGTACAGGGGTGAGTGGCTTCCCAGCATGAGGAGGAACGAGAGAGTGAGCAAACAAACAATGAAAACCACTAGGGATTTTTTCTGTTTTTTCATCCGTGTCCAAATGAACAACATCCCGCACGCCAGAAGGGGCGGCGCAAATCCCAGATGCGCCGTATTCTCCCAAAATATACTGCCTCCGAACTGCCGGAAATGAGGGTATGAGGCAACCCCTGGGTTGCCGAGCGCAAAAGGAGCAAGAATGGTCAACAGATGTTTTACGGGGTAGGAATAGTAACTGGCGATATCAGGCGTAAAGCCTTTCGGATACAGAGAATAGGTGAGAAATTCATACGAAGGAATAATTTGAACAGCCGACAACAACAGTATTCCGATGCATCCGAGTACGAACCGTGTAAGGTTTTTGATCCGGTCGCGCAGCGATGTTCCGAATAAAACACACAAAAGAGCACACAGTAACATTGTTATAAATGTTGCCTGCGGAAATCCCGCAAATACCTGTTGGGAGCCTATGAACGAAAAGAGAAGAAAGGAACCCAATGATTTTTGGCGTATCATCCTCAGGGCAATCGCGCCCATGATCGGCATCAGCGTGAATCCCTGGATGAGCGTTATATGCGGAATTTGTACGACTGTAATACCGCTGAGGGCAAACGCCAGTGCGCCGAATAAGGACGCTGCGGCAGATAATGAAACCATGCGCAGGAACAGGTATGTCCCCCACCCCAACAGGAGAAATGAGAGCACAAGAGACATGTTATATGCCGTGGGGAAGTCAAAAAGCGAGTACAGTATCAGATTCGGAAGAAAGAACATTCCTGTTTGTCCTTCAGCGTGGAGAGGAAATCCCCCGCCAATTTCAGCAACCCAGAACGGCAACGATCCTGCCTGCAACCCGTCCCAGAGCAAATATTTCGTTGCCATAGAGAAATGCCACGCATCACTGCGGGAGTAATCAGGAGTGACGATGACATGTGAAAGGGGCCAAAAAAGGCGGATATAGGTTCCGACGACAACGAGCGCAATAATAAGAAGAGATATGGCGTCCGTACGCAGCCGACCCATGGGAGCTAGTGTACTCGGTTACACACGAGTGCGCAATAATCCGTGAGGTCTCATTATTGCGACTTTATTCCATATGCATAATACTGACCCTATGGAGTATTTTCGTACAGTCGTCGTCGGCGCTTTTGGACTCGTCATCGGTTCCTTTACCAATGTGCTTATTGACCGTTTACCGGCGGGTGAAGATGTTTTTTGGGGGCGGTCGCACTGTGACCATTGCAAAAAACAATTGCGTTGGTATGAACTGATTCCTGTTCTCTCATATGTGCTTCTGGGCGGCAGATGCATGCGCTGCCGGAAGCGACTCTCTTTGCAATATCCGTTGATTGAAGGCATTACCGCATTGGGTTTGTTTACTGCGGTTGCGCTTCATAGAACAGAACCCCTGACCGCTGCAGCGGCATTCCTCTTTTTCCTTTCCTTCCTGGTTATGTTGGTGACTGATGCGAAAACACAAATACTTCCGGACAGCATGATGTTGTTAGCTTGTATTTCAGCTTTGCTCCTGTTGGTTCTGCGGGGAGATTTTTTTCTGACTGGGGTATCGTATTTGGCGGCGGCCTCTGGGGCCGCATTGTTTTTTTTCGTGTTATGGGGAGTGACGCGCGGTAAAGGCATGGGGTTCGGGGACGTCAAGCTCGCGTTCGTTATGGGTTTGTTTTTGGGATTCCCAAAGATTGTTCTGGCGCTCTATATAGCATTCTTGACAGGCGCAATAACGGGTGTCATACTAATTTTAGTAGGCCATAAAACGCTTAAAACAAAAATAGCGTTTGGACCGTTTCTAATCGCGGGAACTGCAGTGGCCGCATATTGGAGCGATATTATTCTCTCTTTTTGGAGGACACTATGGTGATACGCAAGATATTATCCAAAGGGTTTACACTGATGGAACTTCTCATTGTTATTGCAATTATCGGAATACTGATTTCCGTTGCTACGGCATCCTATTCGTCCGCGCAAAAGAAAGCGCGCGACAGCAGGCGACGCGGTGATCTCAAAGCGGTACAGAACGCGCTGGAACAATATTATTCTGCCAATAACGGCCAATATCCCGGTGGTGCGTACCCGAATCTTACGGCGGAATATCTGCCGGCAGGAGCGCCGCTGGATCCCAAACTGGGATGGAGCTACATAAATGTAGACTTTACGACGACAACGTATCAAATTTGCGCAGACCTGGAGGGTGTCGGCGGATTCAACGGAAACAATCAGGATACCTGTATAACGAATTTACAATAAGGAGCACGTATGAAGAAAACAAAGGGATTCACGCTTATAGAGCTTTTAGTTGCCGCAACGATAATTTCCGTGCTTATTACCGCCGGTATCGTGTCGTATACGTCAGTGAACAAACGGTCCCGTGACACAAAGCGCAGAAGCGATATGGAACAAATGCGTTCCGCGTTGGAGATGTATCGGGCGGACAATACATTTTACCCCAATGCGGGTGGCGGAAGCTGGACGGATGTGAGCGCCCTTTCCACTGCGTTGGTTACCGGCGGGTATATGCCTGTCTTACCGACAGACCCGAAAGCATTCGGTTATGAATTTCAGGCTACGAACCTGGTCAGCGGACAATACTACGGATATTGCCTTGGCGGGTTTCTCGAAACGGATACGCCGTCAAGTACGTGTGATGTTTCAGCCTTGTCGCCTCCGACCGGGACAACAGCGTACGGATTGAAAAATCCGTAGCGTGTGTTTACGCAGCTGCCCTCTATGAACACATCATCCGATACGCACCCAACAACCCGCAGAGGATACACCCTGATTGAGCTTATCGTTACGATGGGCATCATTCTGGTTGTTATCGGTCTTATCGTCGTGAATTATAATAATTTCAACGACAATCAGCGCGTTCGTCAAGCGGCGTCCGACGTCAAGTCAAACCTCCGGTATGCGCAAACAAAAGCATTGTCAGCCGAGAAACCCGGTGTCGGTTGCACGAGACTTATCGGGTATGAAGTGAGTTTTGCGGCCACGAGTTACCAAATTCAACCGCGGTGCACGGAAGGTCTCGCCGGATCACCTGTTACCGTTTCGCTCCTGCCCGGGCTTACCGTTACCGCTGCGCCTGCCGTCCCTCTCACGTTTCTTGTATTATCCCGCGGCATTGATATCTCTTCTTCCGTTACCATTACTATTTTTGGAGTCAATAGAAGTTATCAATTACGTGTATCGCCCAGCGGTGATATCAATGATCTCGGATTCATATAGAGATATGCATAATGCTGCTGTCTGTCGCAGAGGCCAGTCTCTCATAGAGGCTGTGGTTGCCATTGGCGTCGTTATCATGCTTGTTACCGGTTTGATAGTCGGAACGACCGTAGCGCTTAAAAACAGCAGGTTAGCGAGAAACAGAAGCACCGCCAATAAATATGCACAGGAAGGGATAGAATTGGCGCGTGGGCTTCGCGACCGCGGGTGGATCGGCTTTCAGGCCAGAGACGGCTTGTATTGTCTTGGCGATGACAGCATATTTCCCGACACTCCCAGTGCAAGTTGTACGATAAATATCGGCACTGCCTTTACGCGCAGCGTTTCGTTCAATTGGCAGGATCCGCGGATGGAAACCGTCGTCACGGTATCCTGGTATACCGGCACGCAGACGGTATCCAGTGTACTCAAAACTTATTTTACACAATGGAAATAATAAACATGCAGAAGAATAAGAAAGACAAGGGAAACCGTGGTTTTACTCTTATAGAGATTCTTGTGTCCATAGGCATTATTGCGATTATTTCGGTTCTTATCGCACAATCGTTTTTCAGTACGACCCGATCCAATACGAAGGCGGAACTCCTCAAAGACATTAAACAGAACGGCGATTATGCTATAGAAATTATGGGCAGAATGATACGAAATGCCCGTGATGTGTCGAGCGCGTGTCCGACAGCGGGAAGCATGGCCGATTCACTCGTATTGGTCAATGCGGACGGCGGAACGACAACTTTCGGCTGTTATGAAGACGTAACGGTCACCCGTATTGCGTCAACAAGCGCAAGCATGGGTACCATTGAAAATTTGACGGGCAATACCGTGTCAACAGGCGATACGTGTCTGACAAGTACACTGCAGTTTTGGTGTTCAAGGCCGGCATATTCCTCGCCTATTGTGACCATTTTTTTCACACTATCGCAGCCGGGTGCGCCCCCCGACCAATTCCAAAAGGGAGAAACGTCATATCAGACAACCGTCGTTATGCGCAATTGACTCCTTGGAAGGACAAAGGGTCTTGCGTCAGTATGGGAATCTTTCTACAATAGACTAGAGGGTCATATGAAAAAAGGACAAATACTACTTATCACGCTCCTGGTGTTGTCCGTCGCGATGACTATAGCGTTGGCACTTCTCGCGCGTACAACCACAGATATTTCGATCAGTAATCAGATCGAAGAATCCTCACGTGCGTTCAGCGCTGCCGAAGCAGGCATAGAAGAGGCTCTTAAAACCGGTACGAGCAATTCGGTCGTCCTGTCTCCCGGAGTAACGTACAACGTTACTGTTGCCACGGTCGGTGGTGCTGCCGGGGTTTATACGTTTCCCAGAACGACGCTGCGGGACAACACCGAATCCCTTTGGCTGGTTGAACATAATCCCGACGGATCGCTCAATGAGACTCTGACCTATATGAATCCCACAATTGATTTGTGCTGGAGTACCCAAACAACCGCACCGGCACTCGTCGCAACCATTCTGTATAAGCGGGGAAGTGCGTACGCAATAGCCAAAGGCGCCTGGGATCCGGATGCGGTACGGCGGTCAACAAACCAATTTTCCCAGCCGACTGCCGCCGCCGGCGGGTGCGGGAGTGCTTCCATGTACCGGCAGCTCGTTACATTTTCGGATTTCGGTATTAATCCCGCCAGCGACATTCTTCTTGCCATACGGCTCCGGCCTACATACAACAATACTCAAATTGCCGTCAACGCAGCCGGAGTACTTCCGCTACAGGGAAACAGGATTGAGTCAACGGGTACGACGACGACAGGAGTGACCCGGAGGGTCATTGTCTATCAACAGTATCGCTCGCCGGGAACAATCTTTGACGCAGTCATATACAGCCAAAGTTCGTTCGGACACTGATACGTGCATTGCATTTTAGATAAGAAAGGATACAGACATTCATTCCTAGATTACTGCCCATATGAACTCAATTATCGGTCTCGACATCGGATCCCACACCATTAAGCTGATTGAGCTCATTCGGGAGAAAGACGGCGGAACCTTACTGGCCGCCGGAAGTACGCCCACCCCGCCCAAAGCACTTATTTCCAGCCTACCTGCTGACCATGAAGCAGTAGCGATAGCCATCAAACAGCTTGTACGGGATACCGGAGCACGGTCAAAATCCGTCAATATTGCCCTACCGGAAGCCCAGGTTTTTACCCGCGTCATTGATGTGCCGCAGTTATCCCAACGGGAATTGGCTTCGGCGATCCGTTGGGAAGCGGAACAATATATTCCGATGCCGCTTGATCAGGTCAATGTCGACTTTACGGTATTGCGGGACAGTAAAGAGATCGGTGCCAACATGATGGAAGTACTCCTTGTGGCAGCCCCCAAAGCATTATTGGATAAATACATGCATATACTGGAGATGGCAGGTCTGACGCCGGTCGGCGCGGAGACGGAAATTATAGCAACAGCCCGGGCACTCGTGCGTTCGACAGTCAACACAAAGACGGTCATGATTCTTTCTTTAGGCGCTCAGACAACGGATCTGGCAATATTACACAATGGTGTTATTGTTTTTACCCGTTCGATAAGCGCCGGAGGAGAAGCATTGACCCGGGCGCTTGTTCAGGGTCTGGATTTTACCATACCGCAAGCGGAAGAATTCAAAAAGACCTACGGGTTGCAGATGGATAAACTTGAGGGAAAAATAGTGAATGCCGCAAAACCCATAATGGATACGATTATCGGGGAGATGAAGCGTGCAATTGCATTTTATCAGGATAAATTCAAGAACGAACGGGTTGAAGCGATACTGCTCTCCGGCGGAACCGCCCGATTGCCCGGTATGGTTGTGTATATCGCGGAAGCCATGGGTGCAGAAACACAGCTTGCCAATCCCTGGGTGAGTATCCGGAAAGAACCGCGTTTCAATGTCCTTGACGCTGAAGGACCGTCATTCGCAGTTTCCGTAGGATTAGCGCTTCGTTCATAATAATTGATATGGCAACGTCGAGCCCCATTAACCTGTTTCGGACAAACACATCGATAAGTCCGCAGATGGCTTCTGTTGAAACGCAATTTCGCTCCATCAGCTATATCGTCCTTATTGTTACGCTCGTAACCGGATTTTTGCTGGGCGGTTCCTACATTATCGTGCGGCAACGATTCAGCAGTCTTGAAAATACGAGGAAAAAGCTCATTTCCCAACTCAATGCCCAGAGTACAAAAGAATCAATGTTTATCGCTCTCAAAGACAGAATAGCAATACTTGATAAAGTATTTGTGATGCTGCGGCCGCTGGCGACAACATTGGATACGACCACAAGCATCGCTGCGCCTCCGCTTCTTACCTCTCTCACGTATGAGGACCAGGGACGGATGGTTGTCATGGTGCGCACTCCGTCAATCGACGAGGCTCTGACTGTTGTCGGTGCGGTTTCAACCCTCGCAGCGGATCAGCAGCTGCGGGTTCCCCAACTTCAATCGCTATCAATGGATAAAGACGGCAGCATACGGCTGTCAGTATCGTTTTATCCGGTATTCTGACCCTATGGCATCGGTACAACACATCATTCGACCGTATAAAAATCTTGCGACATACGTGGGCATTATCCTGTCGTGTGCCGTTGCCATTATCTTCGGACTGTTTCCCGTGTATCGCACAACCCGGGATTTATATTTTCAATCAACGGACCTGTCCCAAAAAGTAACCAAACTCAAAGAAAAACTCCGTATGCTGCAGGGTCTGGATGAAGATATCGTACGGGATCAGTTACTTTCTCTTATCGCTGCTATCCCACAGGAAAAGTCCATACCGACACTGTTTACGACGGTCGAGGGCGTGAGCGCACAAGCGGGAGTGACGGTAAGTGAGATCTCTTTTGCTGCCGGAGGGCCGTTGGCTACGGAAGCGGCGAAACGGCAGACGATAGAGGAAAAGAAACTGGGTGTTACGATTCTTCCCTTCACGTTGTCAATGGAAGGCGAATTGAATACAATCAGATCCTTTTTGGACATCGCATCCAATGTGCGGCGCATTTTCCGCATCCGTGAATTTACACTGACGATACCGGAGACCGGTGTTCCGAAATCACAAGTTGAAATCGACGGATTTTTTTCGCCGTTTCCGGCCAGCATAGCCGACGTGAGTGAAACGCTTGCGCCTCTGACACAAAAAGAGGAAGAAACCGTTGCGAAAGTGAATGCTATTCCGCTCACGAGTTCGGCACAACTCGAGAGCATACCGATCAGCGCTCTGCCGCCGAAGGCCGACCCGTTCTCTCCGTAACTATTTTTTTCGCGTAGGGCGCCGTGTTTCAGTCAGTTCGTTTGACATACGTTTTTTCCACGCATCAATGGCTTTGTGATTTCCCGAGAGAAGTATGTCGGGAACAGTCTTTTGTTTATAGGTACGCGGCCTGGTATATTGGGGATATTCCAATTGTTTGGGTGACCCGGAAAACGATTCGTGCGCAACTGCTTCGGGCTTTTTGAGGACTCCCGGCAGTAAACGCACGACGCTGTCAACAACGCACATAGCCGGTATTTCTCCTCCGGTCAGAATATAGTTTCCGACCGATATCTCTTCGTCCGCAAACTCGCGTATCCGTTCATCAAACCCTTCGTAGTGTCCGCATACAAGTATGATATGTCCCAGTTTGCTCAGGCGCGCGGCTGTCCGCTGCGTGAATACCGGACCTTTGGGGTCCAGAAGTATAACTTTCGATTTGCCCGGTCTTGTGTGCACAAGAGTTCGTGCATGGGCGATTGCTTTCTGGACAATATCCACTCGCAGTATCATGCCCACTCCCCCGCCGTACGGTTGATCGTCAACGGACCTATATGGGTTCACGGCAAAATCACGGATGTTTACATACCGGATTGTGATGATCTGCTGGTCCTGGGCGCGTTTGAGTATGGAATAATTGAATGGGCCCGCAAACATTTCGGGGAACAGAGTTACGATGGTAATGTCCATACGCGGTTATCCGGTTCGTTCATCCGCAACGACGACGTCAACATACACATTCTTTTTCGTGGCAATAAGCTTGATAATATCCCTGATTGCCCTGATGATTCTGCCGCTTTTTCCGATAATTTTTCCCATGTCCTCGGCGTTGGCATGGATAAGAAGCACGGTTTTACCGGACTCCGACGTTTCCTCGACAACAACGTCATCGGGGTGGTCAACGATTTGCTGAACAAGAAACAGAAGCGTGTCTTTCATGGTTTACCTGCGATAAGGAGTTTTTTGACTGCCGGAGTAATTTGTGCGCCGACCGAGGTCCAGTATTCAATTCTTTCTTTTTTGACGGAGATTTTGGGCGGTTTGACGAGCGGGTTGTAATACCCCACTATCTCGATTGCCTTTCCGTCCCGCTTTTTCCCCTCCTCTATCGCAATGATTCGGTACGTTTTGCGGTTTTTTGAGCCTGTTTGCGTCAGTCGGATTTTTACCATAGCGTGCTAGTTTATCATGTTTTAGCGCTCTTCTCAAGCGCGCTCTCTGCTGCCGCTTGCTCTGCTTCCTGTTTGGATTTGCCTTTTCCGGTGCCTAAAATCGCATTATCCACCACAACCTCCATCCAAAATGTTTTCGCATGGTCCGGACCTTCGCTTTTTATGACTCTGTAGGTCGGCGAAACTTTTGACTGCTCCTGTATGAGTTCCTGCAGTAAGCTTTTATAATCCAAATACGATTTGTTTGCGACGATATCCTTTGTCAGGGGAAACAAATACGTTGCGAGAAACTTTCGTGCAACATCCGTACCTTTATCCAAATATATGGCTCCCAGGAGCGCCTCGAAACAGTCAGCCAGAAGCGACGGATTCTGTCTTCCGCCGGAATCTTCCTCCCCGCGGCTCAGTCGAAGGAGGTCTCCCAGACCCAACGATTTGGACACGTCCGCCAAACTTTTTGTTTTGACCAGACTGGAGCGGATATTGGTGAGCGTTCCTTCGGGAAATTCGGGATATGCCCCGTAGAGAAAATCAGACGTCAGAAACGATAAGACTGAATCACCGAGAAATTCAAGCCGTTCATTGGAAGACTTTGTCTGTTTGGATTCGTTGAGAAATGACCGATGGACAAACGCCAGAGACAGAAGATTCCGGTTTTGAAATGTTATGCCGATAGACTGCTGCAATTCCTCGAGAGTCATACTGATTTGAGTATCGTACCCAAGACGCCGTTTACGAACTTCGGGCTATTGGGATTTCCGAATGATTTCGCCAGTTCTATAGCTTCGTCGATGATGACCTTCGGCGGCTGGGTTTTGTTTACCGCAAGTTCCCATACGGCCAGCCGCAGTACCGCAAGATCTATTTTTGCGATTTTGTCCAGCGGCCATTCCGGCGCTGATTTTTGTATGCGTTCGTCAACAGTTGTCAGATGCGGGATAATATCGGCGATGTCGGTCATCCGGGCAGAAGGTTGATAACTCATGGTAAACAGATGTTGCATGCGGCGGATTCTTTTCTGATGTCGGGGGTCCTGGGAAGTTTTCATGTATCCGGGTTATTCCTTTTTCTTTTTCTTCTCTCTTTTTTGGATAACCACGCGTCCGTCGTACTGCCCGCAGTTCCCGCATACCCGGTGCGGCAACTTCATCGTGCCGCAATTGGAGCATTTAGTCAGCCCTACTAAGCGCAGCCGGATTGCGGCTTTCCGTTTGCCGCCGCGTCTGGTTGAGTGCCGTCGTTTTGGTAAGGGAGCCATAGAATCGTATGTCCTAGTCCTGTATGACCGTTCG
>Ga0214473_10005795_pt1 | contig 14780 bp, 14 predicted proteins | sample RVTome_7_FD_203509 | JGI IMG/M metagenome (GOLD analysis project Ga0214473, IMG submission 203509) | Soil microbial communities from uranium-contaminated site in the Upper Colorado River Basin, Wyoming, United States - RVT98D197 | ecosystem: Environmental > Terrestrial > Soil > Contaminated >... | reverse complement strand
GCTTGGTGCAAATCATCCGCGATGCGCCGGCGGGCGAACAACCCAAATACACCCACGGCAGTTTGGCCGATCCCGTCTCCGCCGCAGACGTACACGTCCCCGTAGCGCACCCAGGCGTGAGCATCGCGCGTCCGGATGCTCCTGATGCCGAGGTACACGGTCGCCTCGAGCCCCCGGCGGCGAAGCATCACCGTCGCGGCCATGGCGCGCCCCAGGCAGCGGGCCTGCCAGGGGGAATGGCGCGCGGCGGCCTCGATGGCCCCGCTCACCAGCCGGGCGGTCGCCCGCTGGGCGTCGGGGCGTCTCGCGGCCCTCTTGCCACAGCGCCCGTGCGATGTAGCGAAACGGCACGAACGCGAGCGCTGACCGCGCCGCGGCGAGCAGCGCGAGCGCCTCCAGGATGGCCGCCCGCTCCTCCCCCGGGCGCCGCGCGAAGTTACGGAACCGGGTCCACACGCAGGAGGAGCCCTTCCGACGAAAGCTCGTCCAGAAACGCGGCAGTGCTTCGCGCGCACGTCTCGGCGTCCACGTCGTACTCCGCGGTGAGCTGCGAGGCGAGAGAAGCGAGGTCCATCGGCGACTCCAGGAGCTCCCAGATGCGACGCGCGCTCTCGCCGAGGCCATAGTACTGGCCGCGCTCCGTGCTCATGATGGCGACCTCGCCGTCCACCTCGGCGGCGAGGAGCCCGGGTTTGCGGCAATAGGTGACGGCGGTGCTGCCCGAATCGGGAGTGCTTATCGAGGTGCTCATGCCCATCCTTTCCGAATCTATGCGCTGGGAGTGACTGCGTGTGCGCCACGGCCGGGGCCCGCGGCGAGGAACATCCCCACCGAGAGTCCCGGGAGCAGAAGGTGCAGGAGCCGCGTCGTCGAGGCCTCATCGACGCGCCGCTCGAGGGCGATCAACGTCTCGCGAAGCTTGCGGCCGTCCACGAAGAAGGAGGCCTCGGCTGACCTCTCGATCCGGGCGATGTGGTCCAGGGCCAGGTCGCGCTCGCGGAGCAGTCGAAACCCGATATCTGCCACCTGGAGGCCCCTCCGGCGGGAGTGCAGGACGGCGTCGGGGAGGCGACCGCGCATGGCGCGCTTCACGAGGGAGCGCCGGTCGCCGCGGAGCACGTACTGCGCCTCCGGGATCCCCAGGCACAGCTCGACCACTCTGCGGTCGAGCGTGGGATCTCGCGAGTCGATGCCGTGGGAGGTCGCTATCTGGCTCCAGCCCCAACCCTCCGTGAGCACGCCCACGATGATGCTGCGCAACGTCCGTTCATCCATGTCCCGCCTTGCCCGAAGGGCCGCCCAGCGCTCCTGCGCCCATTCCATGAGGCCCAGGTCGCGCAGCGCCCCGGGCCGGAGCGCGGTCCCCATGAAGGCGAGGCGATCCTCCGCCGAGCCCATCCGGACGAGGCGCTTCCCGGCTCCGAGGATCGGCAGCAGGCGCGCCCGGAGCGCCCGCCAGAGGGCCCTGCGTATGCCCTCGCTCGTCGCCTGGCGCCAGCGCCTCGCGAGCCCGGCAGGGTTCCACGCCGGGCTGGAGCGCGCGCCGCCCCATGAGATGGTGAGGTTGCCACCATGGCCCATGAGGATCGTACCGATGCCATGCCGCCTGGCCTCGGCGGCCAGGTCCTGGAGCCAGAACTCGTTCGAAGCGGCGACAGGGATGCGGCCCGAGTCGACGGCCCGTTCGATCGCTCGAAGGGGGCCGCTCTGCTCCGACCTGAAAATGACATGATCGACGCTGCCGGCGTGGCGTGCGACCGCGGCGGCCAGCGGGCCCTCGTCGCCCTCGCGTCCATGCGGCACGGCACCTCTGCAGTCGTGGAGCGGGGCGGCCGTGAGCGCGAGGAGCCGCTCGCCTCGCGCCGCCAGCGATGCCGCGGCGAGCGTGGTCACGGAACCGGAGTCGAGGCCCGAGCTCAGGGTGGCAGCGACCGGCAGGGCCGAGCGTACCCGATCCCGCACGGCTCGCTCGAGCTCGGCGCGCAGCGCCTCGGCGTAGTCCTCGTCGGAGGCGAGCCGCACCGCCGGGGCGTCGGCGAGCGAATAGTAGCGGCGTGGCTCCACCCGCCGCGAGGAGGCGTTCATGACATGGCCGCACGGCAGCCAGGCGATCTCCTCGTACTGAGAGCCGATCTCCAAGAAGGAGAGCAGCCTTCTCAGGGCGAAGCGCGGATCGATCCGGCGGGGCACCGCCGGGTGCGCGAGCAGTCCGCGAGCCTCCGTCGCGAAGGCGAAGAGCTCCCTTCCGCGATGCCAGGCGACGCGCCCGGAGCCGAGCCGGTCGCGACCTATCCAGAGGGCGCCGCGCCCGGGTTCCCACGCCACGGCGGTGTAGTCGCCATCGAGGTGCGAGACGCACCCCTCGCCCCAGCGCCGGTGCGCCTCCAGCACCAGCTCCGCGTCCGACCGCGCGGCCGCCTCACCCGCCGTGATGGAGAGCCGGTAGAGGACCTCCTGGCGCATGTCGAGCCGCGCGATCGCGGCCGCCACCCGATCCCCTTCGGCTCGCAGGACGGGGCCGTGGTCCTCGGGCGTCCGGCGGCTGTCGAGCACGCCGATGGCGAGGGGACCGCGGCACCACGTCGAGGCGTCGGGGCCGTGGTCGGCGAGGGCCGCCTGCATGAGCGCCAGCTCCTCTGGATCTGCAGGGGCGCCGTCGAGCCGCAGGAAACCGAAGATCGCGCTCACGAGGACCTCTCCATTTCCGTACCACGGCGCGCCACGCGAGCGCGCTTGATCTCTCGTCCGACCCAGAGCAGGGGCCGGAGCAGGCGGTAGGCCGGGTGCATCACTTCGGGAAGCGGCAGCGTCTGCCAGTCAGCCGGCTTCACCAGCGAGTGTCTCCAGAGGTATCCGGGCAGTCGCTGCCTGGTGGCGCTGGCGTGGTAGCGGATGACGCCGAGCCTCTCGCCGATCGAAGGCAGCGAGTCCTCGGCCCCGGCGAGCGCGAGCACGGCGCGGTCCGCCAGCCTCTTCACGAGCCGAAGCTCGCGCCGGGTTCCAGGGGCACTCGCGACAGCGGGGGTGCCATCCAGCCGGGAGCACAGGAGCCGCGCCTGAGCCACCGCCCTGTCTCGTCGAAACCGCGCCGCGACCTCGAGCGCGAGCTCGAAGCGCTCCGGCGCGAGCTGGTCGAGGAGGGCGGCGACGTCGATCAGCCACTTGAGCCGGAACCACAGGTGCTGGGCGCCGTGGCCACAGAGGAGCGCGAGGAGATACGTGTCGTCGAGCTCCCGGATGGGCGCGCCTGCTGCCGCCCCTTCGCGCGAGACCTCCCAGAGCGCACCGATGTCCGCACCGCTCCAATGAGCCAGCCCCCAGTGCAGCTCCAGGTACGTCCTTCGTTCCGGATGCGAGTACTCGGCGTGATGAAAGGCGTGCTGGACCGCCTCCCGCTGCCATGCCGAGCGGCAGAGCGCGGACCATGGCACGTGGCCCTGCCCCTCGGCGTTCGGCGCGTAGCCTTCGTTCACGAGGAGCGCGTGCGCGCGAGCCGCGTCGCCCAGGCGCACCATCAGGTCGAGATCGCGCACCTGGCGAGCGGCGAGATCGCCGAAGAGCCGTGCAGAGAGGAGCGGGCCCTTGAGCGGCATGACCGCGATCCCCGCGGCCCCGAACCGCCCGGCGAGCGCCCCCAGCTCCACGGCCAGCGCGAAGGCCCTGCGCCGGTCGATCCCCGCGTCGCGCGAGAGCTCCGCGAGCGCCTCGGCGGGTACGCCTCCAGCGCCAGCTCGAGCGAGGCCGTCGCTCACGAGGGCCGAGAGTCGATGCCGCCTGGCGAGCGGCGCGACCTCCGACCAGTCCTCGACGAACCGGCAGGCATGTCGGAGCCGCTCTCCGCCGCCGGGTCTTCCCCGCGCGCGCGCCGCTTCCCACAGCAGCTTGAGCGCCGGGCTCGGTGGAAGGGCCGTCCGGCTCATGAGGCGCGCCGCTCCTGTTCGTGGCAGTGTTCCCGTTCCCGCATCTGCCGGTTCCATGACTCGGCGTACATGCCGCCCGCCGCCAGCAGCTCATCGTGGGTTCCGGTCTCGATGAGACGACCCTCCCGCATGACGAAGATCGCATCGGCCTGCATCGCCGTCGTGAAGCGGTGCGTGATGACGAGCGTCGTGCGCCCGCGCACGAGGTGCCGGAAGCGAGCCATCCAGTCGGCCTCCGCCCAGGAGTCCATCGCGCTCGTCGGCTCGTCCAGGACGACGACGTCCGCGTCCCTCAGGAAGGCGCGGGCGAGGGCGATGCGCTGCCATTCGCCCGTGGAGAGCTCGGCGCCGCCGAACCACTTGCCGAGGACCGTGTGGTAACCCGCCGGGAGCTTGAGCACGGGGCCGTCGGCGCCCGCCGCCACCGCGGCCGCGCCGATGCGCCCGGCATCGGCCCGCGCCGCGAGGTCGCCGAAGGCGATGTTCTCGGCCGCCGTGCCCGCGTACCTGACCGGCTCCTGGAAGAGCACGGTGATGCGGCGCCGCAGCTCGGAGGTGGAGGCATCGCGGAGATCGACCCCCCCGAAGCGGACGGCGCCGGCCACCGGGTCGTGAAAGCGGCACAGCAGCTTGACGAGCGTGCTCTTGCCAGCCCCGTTCGACCCCACCACGGCGACGATGCGCCCGGGCGAGAGGGTGAGCGAGACGTCCTCGAGCGCGAGGCGATCGCTGCCGGGATATCGGAAGCTCACGCACTCGAACTCGATGGCCGGACCGCGGGCGACCGGCAGCGGGACGGGCTTCGCCGGGTCCTCGATGCCGCGCGGATGCGTGAGGAACGCCCCGAGGTCCTCGAGGAAGAGGCTCGCCCGGAAGAGGCCGGTCGCGCTCTCGAGCAGGGTCCGGAGAGCGGCCTGGGCCTGCTGGAACACCTGGTAGAAGAGGACGACGTCCCCGAGCGTCGATTGCCCTCGCGCCGCCCGCCCGACGATCCAGCCGACCGCGAGGGCCATCGCGCCGAGCGCGAAGACCGCCCCCATGAGCTCGCCGGCGAAGTGTCCCCGCGCGAGGCCGAGGCGCCCGTCGCGCAGCCGCTGCCAGAGTCCCCGGTGCACCTCGCGGAAGTGGTCCCCCAGGCCAAACAGGCGCAGCTCGGCTGCGGCCGCGCGGTCGGTCAGGACGAACTCCCAGTAGCGAAGGCGGCGTTCGTCTGCGGTGTGGGCCCGCCTCCAGCGGTATTCCCGCGCGATGTGAGCGGCGGTCGAGAGCAGCCCGGGGACGGCGGCGGCGACGAGCAGCAGCGGCGCCCACGCCGCGTAGCGCGCGACCAGGAGCGAGAGCCCCACCACGGCGATCGCGGATCGCGCTGCGCCCGCGAGGTGATCGAGCAGCGCCGCCGACTGGTGGACGGCGTCCGTGCGCGCGCGGTGAAGGACGTCGTATGACTGCGCGTGCTCGAAGAACGAGAGGTCGAGCCAGGTGGCTCGCGCGAGGATCTCCTCGATGGCGAGCGCCTGGATGTCCTCCACGATGCGGGAGCGCAGCAACGCCACCGCGCTGGTGGAGAGCTGGAGCAACACGAGCAGCCCGGCGACGACGAGCGCCGGGACGAGCGCTGCCCCGGGCGTCAGCCGATGCTGCGCCACTCCCACCAGCGCATCGACCGCCCATCGGCCGCTCCAGGCGAGCGCGGGGGGCACCACCCCCTGAACGAGCGTGAGCGCCCCCCAGCACGCGACCCACAGGCGGGACGCAGACCACGCCATCCCGATCCCGCTCGGGAGCCGAGCGAGCGCGGCGAGGGCGCTCCGATGATCCAGGGGGGGCCGAGCCATCCGCCGGCGAACCTAGCTACGACGCGGCGTGGAAACAGGACCGCGACGGGTTCTCGACCCGGTGCGGCGAGATGCAGGCTCGACGAGGAGGTGGCCGCGCTCGTCGAGAGGCCCATCTCCGACGAGCTCTTCTTCCCGAGTACCTGGTCCGCATGCTCCGCCTCTCCAGGCACGCGACCTCGGAGGACCTCCAGGCTCCTCCAGGCATCCCTGCGGCGGAACCGGACCCACGTCACGGCTCCGGTCCGCCCGTACTTCGAGTTCACGCGGGTGCAGTGGAACTCTGGGGCGGCACAGCGCTCAAGGGGCCCTTTCGAGCCGCGGCGCGACACTCGACCACGCTGCACGCCCGGCTGGCGCGACGACCGCATCCGTCATCGGAGCGCGCGATCGATCCCATCGAGGACCTCGAGCGCGCCACCACCGAGAGAGGTGGGGCGGGTCGATGCCCGGCTCGAAGGGGTTCACGCGGATCGCGGTTGCGCCGGGGATGAGGGCCAGCCGCTCGGCGGCCGAGCGCGGGCGAGTAGCCGGGCCCGTCAGATTCACGTAGCGTGGCCCCATGAGGATCCTTGTCGATGCCGATGCCTGCCCTGCGGCGGTGAAGGAGATCGTCGTCCGGGCGGCGCAGCGCCTGGCGGTGAGCGCGATCTTCGTCGCCAACAAGGCCATCTGGTTGCCTGCCTCGCGGCACGTCTCGACCGTCCGGGTTGCGATGGGCCTCGACGTCGCGGACGGTTACATCGCCAAGGCGGCGGAGGCCGGCGACATCGCCATCACGGCCGACATCCCGCTGGCAGCTGCGCTCGTCGCCCGCGGCGCGGTGGTGCTCGACCCGCGCGGCACCGTCTACACGGCGGAGAACGTCGGCGAGGCGCTCGCGCTGCGCAACTTCCATCACGAACTGCGCGACGGCGGCGTCGTGACGGGCGGCCCGAGCGGATTTGGCCCCAGGCAGGCGCGGCAGTTCGCCGCGGCGTTCGACCGGGAGCTCTCCAAGGCGATGCGGCGTGGAACGGGATAGCGACTTCTTCGAGGACCGGTTGTCACCTTCCGTGAAGGCTAGGTTCGAGATGCACCTCAGCTACTGCGCGTGGTGCCGGGTTTCCGATGGCCCGTCCCGGCTCCGTCTCGTCCGGGCGCGTGGGTGGAGGCAGCGGACGGACGGCCCGATCACGGCGTCCACGCCTGCCACCTCCACGACCTCGCCTTCTGGCAGAACGTCGAGCCGTGGCGCGCCGAGCTGGCCGATCCGGTCGTCGCAGGGCACAGGCAGGTCATCAGCGCGCGCGGCCGACTCCTCGAACGCGTATCGGCCTGGAACGACGAGCTGGCGCGGAGCTTTGGGGATGCGTGCGCGTGGCGCGCTCGAGACCGGACGGTGGCGTCCCTGCACCTGGCCGGCTTGCACGAAGAGGCCGAGCTACTCGCCAGCTGCAGGTCGCTGTCGGAGCTCCACGCCACGTCGAAAGGGCTCTCGTCGCGCAAGGGGCTGCCCGCGGCCCTGGCGGCGTATCTGGCGGAGGCCATCGACTTCCTCCTGGCGGGGGATTCGCCGTGCTCGACGTACATCTCCGCGCGAGCCGCCGTGGTCGCTTCGGGCGGCATCGAGAGCGAGTTCGCGGCTGAGCGCCAAGGTCAGGCTCACTGGCTCGCGGAACGGCTCGGCCTCGAGCAAGCCCGGAGCTCATGACGTCTCCTGGACACGCGCGATCATGATCCCCGTGTGCCAACCGCTGCAGTACCCGCACATGGAGAGCGGGTCCGCGAGCGGCAGCCCATTCCCGCGGACGCATCCCGAGCGCCGCGAGGACGAGCTCCTGGACGCCCTGCGCTCGGGAGACGAAGCGGCTTTCACGGCGCTCGTCGAGAAGCACCACGCGTCGATGATCAGGATCGCCCGGCTCCACGTGGGGAGCGCGGCCGCGGCCGAGGAGGTCGCGCAGGAGGCCTGGCTGGCCGTCCTCCAAGGAGTGCGGAGGTTCGAGGGTCGTTGCACGCTCAAGTCCTGGATCTTCGCGATCGTGGCGAACTGTGCGAAGAGCCGCGGCGAGCGTGACAAGCGCATGGTGCCGCTGTCCTCGCTCATGCAGGAGGACGAGGACGGCGCCTCCGTCCCGCCCGAGCGCTTCCTGGGCGAGGGTCATCCGCGCTGGCCCGGCCATTGGTCCCAGCCGCCCGAGGCATGGACCGACGACCAGATCGTCTCCCGCGAGACGCTGCAGGCCATCGCCGGCGCGATGGAGACCTTGCCCCCGATGCAGCGCGCCGTGATGATGATGAGGGACGTGGAGGGCCTCGGGTCCGAGGAGACGTGCCAGGCGCTCGGGATCTCCGAAGCGAACCAGCGCGTGCTCCTGCACCGGGCCCGCTCGAAGGTGCGGAGGTGCGCGAGGGTGAGGTGTCACCATGAGCGCGGCCATCCCGAGCGAACTCCCGAGCGGCGCGGTCGTGAACGCCGGCTGCTTCCACGACATCAGCTGCCTGCCGGGTGGTGAGGACATCGACCTGGAGGAGTGGGAAGCCGGCTTCACGGATTGCGAAGGCCGTTTCTACAACCGACAGGAGGCAGCGCGGCTCGTCGGTCTGTCCGGGCGGCTCGAGTCCGAGAGTTACTTCGCCGGCGCGGCGAACCCAACGCTCGAAGCCGGCTATCTCGAGGCATGGCACAAGCCGCAGCTCCGGCGCGCAGCGTGAGGTCAGTTAGGGCAGATCCAGGCAGTTCCTGCTCGACGACATCGCCCATCGCGGCTTGGCGCTCGGAACGTTGGGCACCGGGCGTCGACGAAGCACACATGCGCGATGGGATCGTACATGAACTCAGTAATCGTATCCGCGCTCCTCGTGATGCGAGAGGTCGGCCGAACCACCCTACCCAGAGCATCCCCGCGCCGACCACCGAAAGCGTGAGGCTGTGCGGCGGCATCGGCGTCTTCGGGAAACCGCGGCGCTTGCCGATGTAGATGAAGGTAACGAGGCCCGCGACCCCGGCCGAGACGTGAACGACGATGCCGCCGGCGAAGTCGAGCGCGCCCATCTTCTGGAGCCAGCCGCCACCCCAGATCCAGTGCGTCACGGGCACGTAGACGACGAGCGACCAGAGCGCCATGAGGAGGAGCATTGCGCCGAACGCCATGCGCTCCGCGAAGGCGCCGATGATGAGCGCGGGCGTGATGATCGCGAAGGTCAGCTGGAACATCGCGAAAACACTCTCGGGAACGGAGCCCGAGAGCGCGTCGCGGGTGACGCCGCCGAGGAAGACCTTCCTCGTACCGCCGATGAAGGCGTCGAGCCCCGGCGCCCCCAGCCCGATATACTTTTGCGTTGGGGCGGCGCTGGGTCTGACCGTGACAGGAGAGGGAATGGCCAAGGCGATTCGGATACACGAGACGGGCGGCCCGGAGGTGATGCACCTGGAAGACGTGTCCATCGGCGATCCCGGGCCGGAGCAGGCGCGCATCCGCCACACGGCCATCGGGGTGAACTTCGTTGACATCTACCACCGCTCCGGCCTCTACAAGCTGCCGCTTCCGGCTGGGCTCGGGGTGGAGGGCGCGGGGGTTGTCGAGGCGGTCGGACCTGGCGTCACGCACGTCAAGGCGGGCGACCGGGCGACCTACGTCGGCGTTCCGCCCGGGGGCTACTCCGAAGCGAGGCTCATCCCTGCTGACCGGCTGATACGGCTTCCCGAGGGCGTGTCCGACCGTGAAGCGGCAGGAATGATGTTGAAGGGGCTCACGGTCTGGGCGCTGGTGCGCCGGGTCCATGTGGTGAAGCCGGGCGAGACCGTTCTCTTCCACGCTGCTGCCGGGGGCGTCGGCCTCATTGCATGCCAGTGGCTGAAGGCCCTTGGCGCGACGGTCATCGGCACTGTCGGCTCGGAGGAAAAGGCCGCGCTCGCGAAGGCGCACGGCTGCGACCAGGTGATCGTCTACACGCGCGAGAACTTCACCAAGCGTGTCCGCGAACTGACGAACGGTGCCGGCGTGCCCGTGGTCTACGATTCGGTGGGCAAGGCCAGCTTCGAGGGTTCACTCGACTGCCTGCAGCCCTTCGGGCTCATGGTGAGCTTCGGCGCCGCATCAGGGGCGGTGCCGCCCATCGACATCGGCATGCTGGGAATGAAGGGCTCGCTCTTCCTCACCCGCCCTTCCGTGTTCGCCTACACGTCGAAGCGAAGCGACTTGGAGCAGGGCGCGACGGAGCTGTTCGAGGTCATACGGTCCGGCAAGATCAAGATCGAGGTGCGAGCGACCTACGCCCTCGAGGACGCAGCGCAGTGCCACCGCGACTTGCAGGCGCGGCAGACAACCGGCTCAATCGTCCTGTTGCCGTGAGCGCCGGGGCCGCAGAGCGGCCTTCACGGCCGGAATGTGGACGCCGCCACGAGCGTGCTCAAGGCGCGGAAGAGGAGCCACGCCCTGGGCCGCACCGGCGGTCGCCAGCCTGTACGAGCTGGATCAGCGGCGAGTCAAGCTGCCTGCATAGGTGATGTCAGCGTAGGTCGCCGAGGCGGCCGGTCATCGCCTTCTCGCGCTGACGATGCCCATGCCGTCGACGAGCGCGTCGTGTTCCACGGCGATCTCCGTGAATCCGGAACCGGTGAGCATCGGGCCGTCTTTCAGGGGAGTGAAGGGGGCGGACAGAGCCCCATCGAGCGAACGTCCGCCCCCCCTCCGCGTGTCACCTGTTGACGGTAGAGAATACTGGGGGCTCCCCTGCTACCGATCTCGCCCCGAAGGGCCAGGCCAGCACCACATCGCGCGGCGCCGTGGGGCCCGAGCGTGGTCAGACGCCTGAACCCGGTTTGGCCAGTGACGGGTCAGGTGACACGCGACTGGTGGGGGCACCACGAGGATCGACTTCATGACACACAAAGAGTGTACCGCAAGTACGCTGGACAACGAGGCCCTGGCCGCCTACCGAGCCGTCGCGAACGGCCTCCGGCACTGCCTCGACATGGCCGACATCGGGGCCGAGTACGGTCATACCTGGCACGCAGCCGAGTACGTGCTTGGAGCGCTGGCCGATCTGGAACCCGAGCTCGTGATCCTGTCCAAGACCCTGGATCTGGAGATCCTCCCGAAGGGGGCGAACGTCACCCTCTCCTACATCCGCGCTCTGCGGGGAAAGGCCGCCACGTCCACGGCGTAGGCGGAGGGCGTAGCACGCTCTGCAGGCACCCTAACCTTGCCGCTTCTGCCGCTCCTTCGCCCGCAGCGGCAGGCGTCGTAGCCGCTGCCCCGTCGCCGCGAAGATCGCGTTCGCAACGGCCGGCGCGATGGGCGGGAGGCCCGGCTCCCCAAGGCCACCGGGCTCCTCCGCGCTCGCGACGAGGTGAACCTCCACCTTCGGCATCTCGCTCATGCGCAGTGGCTCGTAGTCATCAAAGTTGCCCTGCACCACCGCGCCGTTCGCGATGGTGATCTCGCCCCGCAGCGCCGCGGACAGGCCGTACACCACGGCGCCCTGTGAGCGGAGACGAGACGAAGGCTCGACCGATGCCGGTTCGAATCGAGGCGCGTCCACGTTCACCCTCCCGAGCCGAGGAGCGGGCCGAGGCGCGCGAGCCCGCGTGCAGCGAGAAGGCCGAGCACACCCGAGACGAGGCAGCCGACCACGGTGAGAGCGACATTGAGCATGGCCAGGGCCAGCGTGCCACCCTCGGCGAGCCGCAGCGTCTCGTGGTTGAACGAGGAGTAGGTGGTGTAGCCGCCCATCATCCCGGTCGTGAGGAAGAGGCGGACGTCCTCCGAGATCGCCCCCGTCCTGAGCGAGAGCTCCATCACCAGGGCGATGAGGAAGGACCCCGTGACGTTGATGAGGACGGTGCCGCGCGGGAATCCGGCCCCATAGATTCGCGCGACCCAGGACGCGAGCTGGTACCGGGCGCCCGTGCCGATGGCGCCGCCGAGACAGATGAGCAAGAATCTCTGCACGCTTCCTCCTCGAGACGTGACATGGCTACTCCGGGACCGTGCCCGTGGATGACGCCCTCTCCGTGACGGCCTGCGATGGCGCGCTCGTCCTCCAGGTCGAGGAACTCCGGCTCGGTCACTTGGCGAGCTTCCGCAGGCTCTCGTCGTGCGCGACCAGGGCTCGCCCCAGGGCGGCCTTCACCCGCTGCCTCTTGCTCTTCCTGACGGGCTCGATGATGAGCCGCTGGCCGTCCGTCTTCATCTCAAGCTCGGTGTCACGCCGGATGTCGAGCAGCTCCAGGATGGGCTTCTCGATGACGATGCCGAGGCTGTTACCGATGGCCGAGAGCTTCTTCCGCATGACGGGCTCCGTTCTGACGTTTGTATAACCCTATCAAGGACCTCCATCAAGCTGCCCTTCCCACTCATGCACCGAGCATCGTGGTCATCACTTGGGATGGAGAAGCCGTTCCGCACCACGTTCACCGAACGCGACTACGCGCGCGTGCGGCAGCTCGACCACGGCGCCGGTGCAGTATGATCTCGCGCTCTACCACAAACAGCGGTGTTCCCGCGCGGACACAGACCTGCGCGGCCGCCGAGCCACGCCCGCCCCGGACCCCGCCAAAAGCCCACGCCGCCAGGGCCTTCCGCAGTGGCCCCGCGCTGGCAGCCTCCATGCAGGCGAGGGGAGGCATGCCCACGTCCAGACCACTCACCACAGGCTTCCTCCTGGTTGCCCTCGCCCTCCTTCCGGCCCCGGCACACGCTGATACGCGGGCCGCGCCCACCGACAAGACGCTCTCCCCCTACTTCGTCGTGGACGGCGGCGAATCCGGTGTCGACGTGCTTCCGCTCCAGTCGACCTCTGCCACCGTGGACGTGGCCGGCGTCATCGCCGGCGTGACTGTCGAGCAGACGTACGCCAACATGGGTACGACGCCCCTGCACGCGAAGTATGTCTTCCCGGCCTCGACCCGCGCCGCGGTACACGGCATGAGGCTGACCGTCGGTGACCGGACCATCGAGGCCCGGATCCAGGAGCGACAGCAGGCTCGCGCCGACTACGAGCGCGCCAAGGCCGAGGGAAAGAGCGCCTCGCTCCTCGAGCAGCAACGGCCCAACATCTTCACCATGGAGGTATCCAACGTCCTCCCCGGCGACGTGGTCAAGGTCGAGCTCCGTTACACTGAGCTCCTTGTCCCGACCGACGGCGTCTACGAGCTCGTCTATCCGACCGTGGTCCTGCCGCGGTACTCGAACCAGGGCGAGGCTACCGCGCCCGAGAGCGACCGGTGGGTGAAGAGCCCATACCTGCACGAGGGGAAGACGCCGACCTACGCCTTTGGCTTCCGCGCCCGCATCACCGCCGGCATTCCCATCCAGGATGTCTCCGTCCTTGGCCACAAGGTCGACGTGAAGTGGACGGGCCGGAACCAGGCACAGATCGGTCTGGACCCGGCGGAGAAGAATGGCGGGAACCGCGACGTCGTGCTCCGGTACCGGCTGGCTGGCGCGAAGGTCGAATCCGGCCTCCTCCTCCAGGACGGCCCGGGCGAGAAGTTCTTCCTCCTCACGGTCGAACCGCCCGAGCGAGTCGCCACCACCGACATCCCGCCACGGGAGTACGTGTTCATCATCGACGTCTCCGGCTCGATGTACGGCTTCCCGCTCGACACCGCCAAGAAGCTCATCGAGGACCTCATCGGTGGACTGCGCCCGACCGACCGGTTCGACGTGATCCTGTTCTCCGGCGCGCACCAGATCATGTCCCCGCGGTCCATTCCGGCCACGCGCGAGAACATCGTCAGGGCCACCGCGCTTGTCGACAAGCAGCGGGGCGGTGGCGGCACGGAACTTCTCCCGGCGCTGAAGGAGGCGATGCGCCTGCCGCGGACCGAGGGGACCTCGCGCAGCTTCATCGTCGTCACCGACGGCGGCATCTCCCAGGAGAAGGCGCTATTCCAGTACATCCGTGAGCACCTCGGCGACGCCAATGTCTTCTCCTTCGGCATCGGCTCCGCGGTGAACCGGTACCTGGTCGACGGCGTGGCCAAGGCCGGCATGGGCGAGTCCTTCATCGTCACCAGGCCTGACGAGGCCGCCCCGGTGGCCGCCGCGTTCCGGAGGTATGTCGAGGCGCCGGTGCTCACCGGCATCCAGGTCTCCTACGACGGCTTCCTGGCCAGCGATGTCGAACCAGGTGCAATCCCCGACCTCCTCGCGCAGCGGCCCATCGTGCTCCAGGGCAAGTGGACCGGCGCCGCCCAGGGGACCATCACCGTCACCGGCCGAACCGGCCGCGGCAAGTTCGAGCAGGTGATCGACGTCGCCAGGACGGCCTCGCGCACCCACGACGAGGCGCTCAGGTACTTGTGGGCGCGCGCGCGCATCGCCGCGCTCTCCGACTTCAGCGCTAGCGAGGAGAGCGCGGAGGAGAAGCAGAAGATCACCCGCCTCGGCCTCGACTACAACCTCCTCACCCGTCACACCTCGTTCGTGGCGGTGCTCCAGGAGATCCGGAACGCCGGCGGCCATGCGAAGGGTGTCGACCAGCCGCTTCCGCTTCCGCAGGGCGTCAGCGATCTCGCGGTCGGCGACCAGAACGCCCAGGGCTCTGAACCGGGCCTGTTGCTCCTGACGGCGCTCGCCGGGGCCCTCGCTGCCCTCGTCCTCGCCCGGCGCGCCCGCGCCGCGGCCGCTCGCTGAGGTCAGCCCGTGCGCGCCCGTACCGCTGCCGCCCTGGCCGTCTTTCTCGTAGCGCTCGGTGCGGCCTACGCGCTGAAGCGCTATTACAGCACCGCCTCCGCTGCCGATCTCCGCTTCGTCCTCGTGCCCACCGCGTGGCTGGTGGAGATCGCCGGCGGGCACCGCTTCGACTGGACTGCCGCCGGCTACCTCAGCACCGAGCTCCGGTTCCTCATTGCGCCGGCCTGCGCGGGCGTGAACTATTTCATCGTGGCCTTCACCGGGCTGGTTCTCGGGTTCGTGCGGCCGGCTCGCGCCGCGTGGCACAACCTGGGGATCCTCTTCGGGAGCGCAGCGGTCGCCTACGCGACCACGCTCCTCGCCAACGCCCTGCGGATCCTGATCGCCATCCCGCTCTG
>Ga0214473_10005794_pt1 | contig 14784 bp, 14 predicted proteins | sample RVTome_7_FD_203509 | JGI IMG/M metagenome (GOLD analysis project Ga0214473, IMG submission 203509) | Soil microbial communities from uranium-contaminated site in the Upper Colorado River Basin, Wyoming, United States - RVT98D197 | ecosystem: Environmental > Terrestrial > Soil > Contaminated >... | reverse complement strand
GGGCGTTAGGCGGCCGGCGCAGGAGGACGAGCGTGAAGACGTCGAATTCGTCCGGGATGTTCGGATCGCGCGGCATGGCCGGAGAGTCTATGCCGGCGGCCGGGCGTTGACCTCCTCCACGCTGCCATCCGCGCGGATGACCACGCGATGGCCGATCGGCAGCACTGCCAGGCTGCCCAGGACGCCGATCACGCCAGCAGCGATGCACACCCACGGGCCGATGCCGACGGACAGGCCGCGGACAATCTCCCCGCCCGCCGTGGTCGCGTTGCGGCCGTCGATGCCCAACCACGCCAGCCCGATGATGGCCAGCGAGGCAACGAACGCCACCACGACCATGACGACGTCGCGCGCCCGCGCGCCGGTCGTGCGCGACACGCCGGCTTCGGCCACGCGCGCCTGCAGGAACGCCCACTGCGCCTTGTCCTGGGGCGACGCCCAGAAGCGCGCAATCCGGCCGCCGGCCTTGTACAGCGCCTCGCCGCGGTTGATGTTGTAGACCGTGCGCAATGCGACCGGTGCCGCGAGCAGCGCCAGCAGGACCAGCAGCGGAGGTCGGCCGACGTACTGGACGTCGAAGATGCTGTCGGTCGCCCGATACAGCCACGCCCAGATGTACAGCCAATCCTCATCCGAGCGGAATGTCGTGCCCAACGAGATGAGGTACGACAGCACCTCGAAGATGAATGCCGCGATCATCAGGAACGCCGCAAGCGTGGCCGCGGAGTAGCGCGCGAAGCCGATGCTGATCGCCCGGTAACCGCCGCCCGTCACCGGCACGGCCTGTGCCGTCACGGGCAGCGCGGTCGGCGGGTCCTCGCTGTTGAGCGTCCCGTCGAGGACGTGCGAGCTCCACTGGGCGCCGTCCCAGTAGCGCCGCTCATGCCGCGCCGACGGATCGCCATACCAGCCCGCCGGCATCTGGGCGAGTGTCATCTCTGCCTCCCTAGAAAGCGCGCCGCTTAACGCAGGGCGCGGTACTTGCCGGTGTCGATGCCGGCCATCTCGAACAAGTCCCGGATCGAAGCGATCTCTGTGTCATCCGGTCCGGTGCCGAAGACGGAGAAGCCGGATCTCAGGCCGACGTAGTCGTTGCGCTTGGGGTTGTTGGTGATCGTCCACACCGCGAATTGCTGGACGCGACCGGAGAAGTCCCTGAACTCGGGCGTCTCGAGCAGTCGCGTGAGGTCGGCAGCCGGCCGGTCGTCCAGGACGCGGAAGGTGTCGTCACCGGTGGGCTGGTCCTGATGCATCTCGGAGCACGCGACATCGAGCGAGACGCTGGCCGTCACACGGGCGGCGAGGCTGACGGTCTGCTGCTCGACCACGACCATTAGCTGCGTGCCGCGCGCGCGCGGCTCGAGCAGGGTGCCGACCTCGATGGTCACATCCAGATCGACGTCGACTTCTGAGGTGAGTTCGACATCCAGGTTCTGCAGGCCGTCGCCGGTGCCCGTGATGGTCACCATGCCCTCGTCGAGTGCCTGACGAAGCTCTACCGCCTCGGCTGATCCCGTGGGCGTGGCAGTCTGGCCCGGTTTGGCCGTCTGGCCGGGCTCGACGCTCGCGCCCGGTACGTCGGGATCGATGAACCGGCCGTGCTCGACGAAGCCGACCAAGTGCGCAGTGACCAGGTCGGCGTCGATAACGCCCTCGAGCTCGGTCAGGCTGGCGTTCTCGGTCGAATGGCACTCGCGCGGGTCGGCAACGATCTGGAAGAACGCGACGGTTCGTCCACTCCCGGCCTCGACGACCTCATACGGCTGCATGACCTCGTAACGGGTGACGTCACTGCCGATGTACGGGCATACCTCGAGTACGGTCCGAACAGGTGTGGCGGCCGCGCAAGCCACCAGTTCCGCGTCAGCGAGCGAAGCCGGCTGCCAGCCGGACGGCAGCCAGCCGCTCATGTCGAACGGATGTCCCGCGGAATCCAGCAGCACCAGGTGATTGGCCGGACTGCCCGAAGTCGCCACGTAACCGGCTCCCGGGACTGCTTGGCCGGCGCACGCAGGTGCCAGCGCGGCCACGATGCCCGGGTCGATCGTCGGGGCGGGTGGCTCCGAGTCACAGCCGGCGAGAGCAACGCTGAAAGCGAACAACAGCCCGACTAGGACGCGGAGCCCACGCATCCGGACGCCTCCATCCGGGCGAGCTGAACTGGCAGTCACCCAGTCTCGAGGGTGCGCCCGTCAAGCGCGTGTGGGAAGTGCCGAGTGGCCCCCCTTGCTACTCGGCGACCGGTCGAGGCTCGAAGTCGAGCGACGCGGAATTGATGCAGTAGCGCAGCCCAGTCGGCCGCGGCCCGTCCGGGAAGAGGTGGCCCAGGTGGGCGCCGCACGAGCCGCACACGACCTCTGTCCGCACCATCCCGTGCGACACGTCGCTGCGCTGCTCCACCCGGCCGTTCTGGACGACGTCGTAGAAGCTGGGCCAGCCACTACCCGACTCGAACTTCGTGCCTGACTCGAACAATGGCTCGCGGCACACCACGCAGCGGTATGTGCCCGCTTCGTGGTTGTCCCAGTACATCCCGGTGAACGGCCGCTCTGTCGCGGCCCCCTGGGTAACTGAGTACTGGATTGGCGTCAGCCGCGCCCTGAGCGCGGCGGAATCGGTGTTCTTCACACCCCTATCTTCGCTGCACAGGCGGCCGCGGATTGGCGCCGCGCCGTGCGACACTTGACTCGACGCGCCGTTGTGGCCGACCGTGAGGGGCAGTGGAGGTGCTGGCGATGGTCTTCGATCGATTTGCGCGAGCCCTGCCGGTCCTCGCCATGGCGGTCGCGCTTGCCGGCTGCGTCACCGTGGGACCGGTGGCCAGCCCGACCGCCCCGCCGACGGCCGTACCGACCGCCAGCCCGGCACCTACGGCCACGCCGAGCCCATCACCCAGTCCCTCGCCGACGGCTCCGCCTACTGCTCCGCCGACCGATCCCCCGACTGCGCCGCCGACCGATCCCCCGACTGCGCCGCCGACCGATCCGCCGACTGCTCCGCCGACCGACGCCCCGACCGCCCAGCCGACGCTCAACTTCTCCCTGCCGGCGGTGTACGGCTCGACCAGCCTGACCAGCGGCTTCGTTCCCGATCCGTTCTCTGTCGGCGTGACTGCTGGTGGTCCCGTCAATGTCGCCTACCTCGGCAGTGGCTGCACTGGTTACACCACCGAAGCGCCGAGCTTCAGCGTCAATTACACGAGTGGCGCGTTCCCCACCCTGCGCTTCTACTTCGTAACGTCTGACGGTACCGACACGACGATGATCATCAACACGCCCGGCGGCTCTTACCTATGCGTGGATGATTCCTTCGGCACCACCAACCCGACGATCGACTTCAACTCGCCCGCGAGCGGCCGCTACGACGTGTGGATCGGCACCTACTCCGCCGGGGCGAGCGGGGCGGGCACGCTGTACGTGACGGAGAACACCGGCAATCACCCCTGATCGGCTGACGCGGTCTGCCCCGGCCGGCCGACCGCCGGGGGACGGCTGCTTGAACCGATAGACTTGCCGCCCGTGTCGGACCCGTGCCCATGATTCGACCTGCCTCGTTGCTGCTCGGCGCAGCGCTGCTGTCAACGATTGGCTGCACGCCGCAGCAGGCCGGCCAGACAGGCCCGACTGACGCGCGCATCGCGTCCGCGGAGCCGTTCACCTGGGACCCGGCGCGGGCCGGTGACGCGGGCACGGCGAGCGTTCTGGCGCAGGTCTTCGAGGGCCTGACCGCGTTCGACGCGAGCGGCGGCGTCCAGCCGGCACTCGCTCAGTCGTGGTCGGTCAGCGACGATGGCCGCCAGATCATCTTCCAGCTGCGGCCGGGTCTCAGCTACAGCGACGGCCAGCCGATCCGCGCCCAGGACGTCGTCGACTCATGGCTGGCGCTGCTCAACCCGGCGCGGCCCTCGCCGCTGGCGACCTTACTGGGCGACGTTGCCGGTGCAGATGAGTACCTGGCCGGTGATGTGGGCCGCGACGGCGTGGGATTGACGGCGACCAGCGACGCCACGCTCGAGGTTGACCTGCGCCGTCCTGCGACCTACTTCCTCGCGGTGACGGCCTCACCGTCGCTCGGCGTGGTGCCGCCGTCACAGCTGGGCGCGCTCGACCAGTCGCCGCCGGACGTCGTCTCCGGCGCGTACCTGCCGGACACGGGACAGGCCGGCGTGATCCACCTGAGTGGCAATCCGAACTATTGGGCCGGCCTGCCCACGCTCGATGAGATCGACCTTGTGACCGACTTCGGCGGCCAGAACTCCGTCGACGCTTTCACCAGCGGCAGCATCGACTACGTCGGCGTCGGCGCCGGCGACGCGCCGTGGATCATCTACGACCCCGACCTCGGCCCGCAGCTGCGCAGCACAGATGGGCTGACCATCAACTACTACGGCTTCACCACGACCATCGCGCCGTTCGACAAGCCGCAGGTTCGCCTCGCCTTCGCCGAAGCCGTCGACTGGCAGCACATGGCCATCCTGGGCGACGCGGTGCCGGCGACCTCGATGGTGCCGCCCGGCATCGCCGGGCGGGACGACGCCAACCACCAGCCGCCGTTCAACCCGGGTGACGCGCGGGCGCAGCTGGCCGCGGCCGGCTTCCCCGGCGGCCAGGGCCTGCCGCCGATCACCCTCACCACCTATGGCGTGGGCTTCGAGGAGACCGTCGCCACGGAGCTCGAGCGCAACCTGGGGGTCACGGTGACGATCGAGGCGCTCGACTTCCAGGGCTACTCGGACCAAGTCGAAGCAGCCAACAAGGCGCAGATGTGGACGCTGTCCTGGATCGCCGACTATCCCCACCCGCATGACTTCCTGGGCCTGTTGCTCCGGACGGGCAGCACATCGAACACCGGCCACTGGAGCAACTCCGATTACGACGCCCTGCTCGAGCAGGCAGCCGCCACGGCCGACCCAATCGAGCAGGCGCAGATCTACGCCCAGGCGCAGGACATCTTGGCCCGCGAGGCACCGGTCGTGCCGGTGTACTACGACCGCTCGTTAGCGCTCAGCCGGACGGGGCTACTGGGAGCGCTCGAATCGGGCGTCGGCTTCATCCGCTACGCCGGTCTGGCGTGGGCGCCGGGAACGGGCAGATGACCCTTCTGCGCCGCGCACAGGCATCGCTGACGCTCTGTCTCGCCCTGGCCGCCGTCTTCCTTCCCACAGCGGCCGTCGCCGCGTCGCCATCGTTCGGCACACCAACGGCTGTGGCCGACCTTGGCCAGCCAATCACCTTCACGTCTGAGATCAGCGGCGACGACATCGCCGGAGTCGACGTGCTGGTCCGGCTCGCGTTCGACTCGACAGTCATCGTCTTTGCGGCGCAGCCCGGCCCGACGGCCGGTACGTGGCAGGTGACCCAGTCGATCGATATCGGCACGTCCGCCCTGTGCGAGTGCGTGTCAGATGGCAACAGCGCGCCCAATACCCACTTCGACTTCCAGTTCCGTGTCCGCGCCGCTGACGGAACCACCACCGTCGGCCCGCTGGCCCAGGGAGTGGTCGAGGACACGCGATTTGCGTGGCGCACCTTCAGCGACGGGATGGTCGCCGTCCATTGGTACGCCGGCGACGACGCCTTCGCCCAGGGCGCGGCAGACCTGGCGAACGGCGCGATCGATCGCGCGTCGGAGCTGCTCGGCGCCACTCTGCCGCGACCGGTGGACCTGTTCATCTACGACACCCAGCAGGCTCTGCTCGACGCGGTGTCGCCCAACCGCGAGAACATCGCCGGCGAGGCCCACCAGGACATCCAGACGATGTTCGTCTGGCTGCCGCACGACGAGGGCATACAGGACTTCAACGCCGAGGTCGTACGCCACGAGCTGACTCATCTCGTATTCGACGCGGCGACGAAGAACCCGTACCACGGTCCGCCGCGCTGGCTGAACGAGGGCACCGCGGTCTACCTGTCGGTCGGCTACAGCGACTACTACCGCTCGTTCGTGACCACCGCGGTGCGCACCCACACACTCCTTCCGCTCGACGGCATCGCCGGCCTCTTCCCGGCGACCCAGGACGGCTTCTACCTCGCCTACGGCGAGTCGGTCGCCGCGGTCGACTTCTTCGTTCGCACCTATGGCGAGCCGAAGCTATGGGACCTGGTGCGCTCGTACGCCCAGGGCATGACCGACGATGACGCGTTCACTGCCGCGACCGGTGCAGGCGTGGCCGACTTCAACGCCGCGTGGTTCGCGTCGCTTGACGAGGACGTGCCCGCGCCGTTGGGTCCGCAGCCGGGCCCCACGGGTCCCGTCCCGCCAGACTGGGCGCCCGGCGGGGCCACGCCCGGGCCCACGCTCGCGCCCGGCCAGACGCCGGCCACGCCGCGTCCCACCGCGACACCAGCACCGGGCCAGCCCGGGCAGCCGAGCGCGGTCGATGGCCTGACACGCGTCGTCAGCCTCGCGATCTGGCTGATCGTGATCGTCGCGGTTGTGGCGCTGGTGGGCTACCTGTTGCTCGGGCGCAACCGTGCCCCCCGGCCGCCGCGTGGCTGGTAGGTGATGGTCGAGCGGCCGCCGCTCGACGTGCGGCTCCAAGATCGGCTGACGCTGGCCAAGCCCCACCCGTGTGGCAGCAAGGCGTGGCGCGTTGTCCGCCTGGGCGCGGACATCGGTCTCGTGTGTGAGGGCTGCGGTCACCGCGTATTGCTCGAGCGCCCCGCACTCGAGCGGCGCATCATCGAGATCGAGCGCGACGGCCAGAAGGTGGAGCGGTGACAACCGCCCTCCCGACGGTGGAATCGGCCAGCGCCGTCCTGCGCAACCGGCGCTTCCTGGCGCTCTGGATCGCCCAGGTGGTGACCCAGGTCGGCAGCAACATGGTGCTCTTCGGGCTGACCGTCGAAGTCTTCCACCAGACCGGCAAGAGCACCTCGGTCAGCCTGCTCATCCTGGCGTTCCTCGTGCCGGCGGTGATCTTCGGCGCCATCGCCGGTGTGTACGTCGACCGCAACGATCGGCGGCTCGTCCTGGTCACGACCAACGCAGCCCGGGGCGTGCTCTTCCTGGTGCTGCTGCTGGTCCGGACCGACCTCGCGCTGATTTACCTGCTGACCGTGGTCATCTCCACGCTGACGACGTTCTTCGGGCCGGCCGAGGCGGCGATGATCCCGGTCATCGTCAGCAAGCGTCAGCTGCTGTCGGCCAACTCGCTCTACCTGCTCACGCTCCAGGCGTCCTTCTTCCTGGGCTTCGCGCTGATCGGCCCGCTGGTGGTCAACGTCGCCGGCCCGGCCTGGCTGCTCGTCTTCGTGGCCGCGACCTACTTCGTCGGCGCGGCGCTGTGCCTGCTGCTGCCGGCGAACCATCCGCGGACCGGCGCTTCGCACCCGGTGGAGGCACTCGAGGAGGCGAGCACGGCAGTCCGGACGACCTTCGGCCAGCTGGTCGACGGCGTGCGCTACATGCTCGACAACCGAACGATCTTCTGGCCGCTGGCCTACCTTGCCCTGACGGCGTCGCTGATCGGCGTGCTGGGTGTGCTCGGCCCGGGCTTCGCCACGCATGTGCTCGGCCTGTCGGAGCGCGACTTCGTGGTCGTCGTCCTGCCGCTCGGCCTGGGACTGGTGATGGGCATCCTGGTGCTCAACGTCTACGGCCGCTTCTTCTCGCGCCGGCGTGGCATCGAGGGCGGGCTCGTCGCCCTTGGCCTGACCCTGCTGGCGCTGTCGTTGGCGCAGCCGATCGTGACCAATCTCTCGCTGACGGTGTCGCTGCTCTCAGTGGTGATCGTCGTGGCTTTTGCGGCTGGTGTCGCGTACGCGTTTGTCGCCGTGCCCGCCCAGACGCAGCTGCAGGAGGAGCTGCCGGAGGCCGTCCGCGGCCGCGTGTTCGGCGTGCTCAACATGCTCGTCAGCATCGCCTCGTTCCTGCCGATCATCATCGTCGGGCCGATCGCTGACGTGGTCGGCACGCCCGTGGTCGTCCAGGGGGCCGCCCTCGTGACGCTGCTGGTCGCGGTCGGCTCGATCCTGCGCGCCCATCCATCGCACGTGGGCCCCGCGTCAGAAGCCGTCCTGTTCGATGCCGCCGATCCCGTCTCGCTGTCGGGCCGATCGCTGCTGCCTCCAACGCCCGTTGACCAGCAGGAGGACGACAAGTGAGCCGGGTACAGATGGTCTTTACCGGCGGGACGATCTCGACGCTGCCCGATGCTGCCGCGGGCGGCAACACGCCGGTGCTCAATGGCGCACAGATCCTGGCCCGCTCCCCGGGCGTCGCCCGCGTGGCGGAGGTGGAGCCGATCGATTGGGGCCTCGTGCCCGCCTCGCACCTGCGCTTCGCCCAGATGATCGACATCGCCCGCGTCGTCGACGCCGCGCTGGCACGACCGGAGATTGCCGGTGCCGTCGTCGTCCAGGGCACCGACACGATCGAGGAGACCTCCTTCGCGTACGAGCTGCTTGTCCGCTCGGACAAGCCGCTCATCGTCACCGGCGCGATGCGCGACGGCTCGTCACCCGAGTTCGACGGGCCGCGCAACCTGGCTGACGCGGCCGTCTGCGCGCTGGCACCCGACCTGCGCGGCGCTGGCGTGCAGGTGGTGCTGAACGGCCTCGTCGTGGCCGCCCGCGACGTGGCCAAGAGCCACTCGACCGCGATGGACACCTTCCAGCCGCGCGACGGTGCTGCCACTGGGCGGGTGATCGACGGGCAACTCGTCCTTGACGGCACGCCGGCCCGGCGCGTCCGCCTGCCCCGGGTGCCGGAGGACCCGGTGGAGGACGTGCACCTGGTCACCGCCGTGGCCGGCATGGATGGCACGCTCCTGCGCGCGCTCCGAGCGTCGCGCCCAGCGGGCGTCGTCGTGGCCGCGACCGGCTCTGGCAATACCGCGGCCGATCTGCTCGCCGCGGCGCAGGAGCTCATGGGCGATGGCACGATCGTGGCCCAGACGACGCGCTGCCCCCACGGCACGGTCGCGCCGATCTACGCCTTCCCGGGCGGTGGCGCCATGTGGCAGCGCACGGGCGCACTGCCGTCCGTCTTCGACGGTCCCAAGACGCGCGTCGCGCTGGCGCTCGGCCTCGCCGCGGGCCTCGACCGCGCGGCGCTCGCTCGGCTGCTGGCCGGCCAGACGCCCGCCTAGACACAACATCAGGACCGTGAGTCACCCTTCATGACTCAGGAGTCAGGCTGGCTGACTCAGGCCGTGGGTGAGGGATCGACCGCCGACCTGATCATCACCGGGCGGGTCGCGACGCTCGCCGGCGACCGTGGCTTCGGCTGGCAGTCGGGCATCGCCATCGCTGGTGAGCGGGTGGTCGGCGTCGGCAGCGAGAACGACCTGGAGGCGTTTGTCGGCCCGGGAACAGAGCGCTGGCGCCTGGGGCCGAACCTGCTGGTCGTGCCCGGCATCACAGACGCGCATCTGCACCTGATGACGCTCGTGCTTGCTCATCGGCAGGTCGATCTGACCGGGCTGGATCGGATCGCGGCGCTGGCGGCAATTGGCGCGCGCCACGCCGCGCTCGTTGCCACGGGCCACCGCCATGGCTGGCTGCTCGGCCACGGTTGGGCAATGCACGACCTGGGCGGCTGGCCTGACGCGCAGATGCTCGAGCAGGCCGCGCCGGGACGGCCGATCGCGCTGTTCGCGCACGACCACCATTCGCGCTGGCTGAGCGCGGCCGCACTGCAGGCGGCGAACATCACCTCTGCCACGGCGGATCCAGCGGGCGGCCTCGTGCGCCGCGACCGCGACAGCAACCCCACGGGCATCCTGCACGAGGCCGCGAGCGCGCTGGTCGACGGCGCGATCCCGGATCCGCCGCTCGACGCGATCGAGGCCGCGCTCGCCGAGGTGGCGCGAGACCTGGCCGCGCTCGGCGTCACCGGCTGCCACGACCCGGGCGTCCTCACTGGCGACATCGACCTCGACGGCGGCCCGATGTTCTATCGCCGCTTGGCGGGGGAGGGCCGCTTGCTGTTGCGTGTCCACGCCTCGGTTCGCGCCCCGCAGCTGGCCAGTGCCATCGGCCTTGGTTTACGCAGCGGCCAGCGTGTCGGCCGCTACACGATGGGCTGGCTGAAGCTCTTCGCTGACGGGTCGCTCGGCTCGCGCAGCGCGGCCATGCTGGCGCCATACAGCGACGCCGCGACAAATCCACCGACCGGCGGGCCGAGCGGCATGTTCCTGACGCCCCCGGAGGACCTTGCCGAGCTCGCCCGCGACGCGGAGGCGAGCGGCATCGCGGTCCAGATCCACGCCATCGGTGACGCGGCGGTTCGGGCCGTGCTCGACGTATTCGAGTCGCTCCCCCCGGCGCCGCACGGTCTGCCGCTGATGCGCCGCGTGGAGCACGCCCAGCTGGTCGACCCACAAGACCAGCCGCGCTTCGGCCGGCTGGGCGTGGCCGCGTCCGTCCAGCCGGTCCATCTGCGCAGCGACGCGCCCCAGATCGCGCTCGGGTGGGGAGAACGCGGCGCGAACGCGATCCCGTTGCGCGGCCTGCTCGACGGCGGCGCGCTCATCCCGTTCGGCACGGACGCGCCGGTCGAGCGGCCGCACCCCTGGCCGGGGCTGGCCGTGGCGGTGGCGCGCCGTGATCCAGCAGATGAATCGGCGGTTTCGATCGGTCCAGAGCAATCGATCGATCTTGCCCGTGCGTTGCGCGCCGCGTGCCTCGACCCGGCGCTCGTCGCGGGCGAGGACGACCTGGGCCGGCTGACCCCGGGGATGCGCGCCGACCTCCTGGTCGTGCCGTCAGCCGGCTTCGCGGACCCAATCAACGCCGCCGCTCTCGCGGCCACGCGCCCGCTGGCGACGCTCATCGATGGCCGGGTTGTTCACCGCGACGCGCGCTTCGACCCATAGCCTGCGACGCCGGCTCTGCTACTTTGCGGCTGATGAACCGCTTCCGAACCGCGCTTACGGCAACCGCCGCAGTCCTGCTCCTGGCCGCCTGCTCGGGCGGCAGCCCGCAACCATCTGGCGACGCGGCGTGTCCGCCGGTCCAGGTGAGCGGGCCGGATAACCAGCCGCTTGATCTTTCGGGCGTCTGGAGCGGCAACGATGGTGGCCTGCACTACATCAAGCAGATCGGCAGCTGCGTCTGGTGGTCGGGCGTGTCCAACTTCACCGACCAGGGCCAGTACCCGGGCCAGGAGTGGATCATGACCTTCCGTGGCACGATGGACGCCGAAGGTCGCATCAACGGCGACTTCGTCGACGTCAAGAGCAGCAACCCGGGCAGCGGCACGATGACCATCGAGGCGCGCATCGACCAGGTAGATGGCCAGGGCGTTGTGCAGCTCTATCGCACAGGTTCTACCGGCCACGCGATCGGCGTCACCTTCTGGCAGCGCACCACCGAGCCGACGCCCACCGAGCCGACCCCGACCGAGGCGCCGGCGAGCACCGCTGCTCCGACTACCCCACCTTCCTGAGCACGACCGCACCACAAAACCCATAAACGCCCGTTGACATGGCGTTGCGGCGGCGCATTATTCGCGCCAGTGGCGCTCGGTCACGGAGGAGGTGACTGTCGCGGCGCCCAAAGGGAGTGGAGGGTTTGCTTTTCATGTCCATGAATTGGCGGGAGATGCTATTCACCCCGAAGGGGTTCCTGATGGTCGGCGGCGTGGTGCTGCTGCTCGTCGGCGTGCTCGGCTTCTTCATCCTGAACAACCCGTCGCTGAGCTTCTTCTGGCTCGACAACAGCGAGAACTACGCCCATGTGGGGCTCGGTGTCATCGCGTTGGCCGCGCTCTACGTGCCCGGGCTTAACTCGATGCTCGCGCCGTACTACCGCTGGATCGTCATCCTGGTGGGACTGATCGCGCTGTTCTTCGGCGTCTACGGCTTCATCCTGCCCGCGGGCAGCCCGGCCGCGCCGAACACCTTCGGTCTGGCCAACCTGGAGCTGGGTGACAACCTGCTCCACCTGGTTATCGCGGCATGGGCCTTCCTGGCCGCCTTCTGGGCGCAGCCGCGCTCGATGATGAGCCGCTAGAGCGACTCGTCAGGATCCAGGTTCTGTAAGGGCCCGGTCGCTTCTGGCGGCCGGGCCGCTCCCTTTGCCTGGCAGCCGCTTGCGCGGGAGCCGCGGATCTCGCCTGGCGTTTGTGCCAATTTCAGCGTGGCGACCCTTAGCCAGGTGTTCCTCAGGCGTCAGGCCAGACCCATGCTCGTAGGAGGTTTGGTTTCTTGACCAAAGGCAGGCACGCTGACGTTAGGTCGACTCCAAGGCCTTTGAATCGGGCTTACGGTTGCTGGGGTCGAGTTAGCTCAGCTTGCCCGGCGGCCGCACGTTAGAAAGCCAGGAACTCGAACGCGGGCGGCACGAGCGCCAGGGCTGTCAGCAGCCCGACCGTGACGAACATGAACGCGGCCAGCACGAAGGCCTTCTGGATGGGCAGCTGGGAGTCGAGCGCCCGCGCGAACCGCTCGCGAAAGAGCGTCGGCAGCAGCAGGCCGATCACCCCCAGCTCGAACGATGTCGCGAGGAGGTCCGCGAGGCCGATCTGCTCTGGCACCCACGCCTGGCTGCCGATCGGCAGGCCGGTCGCGCGCGACATGGCCCAGATGCCGATGACCACAGCGTTGACCACGACCGCGAGGCTGGCGACCGAGCGGCCCGGTCGGAGCAGGTAGACCTGCGCCCAGACCAGCTGGAACCAGGCGAGGCCGAAGAAGAAGACGCCCTCAGCGACGTCGACCTCGAGGTGGACGCTGATAACGGCGAAGTGGATGCCCGCGGAGGCGAGGCTGAGCACCGCCGCAACGACGGCCAGCGGCACATGCAGCGCCACGGTGCGGCCCGCCTCGCCGAAGGTGCCGCGCCTGTCGAGCGCCGCGCCCAGGACGATGGTCGCGACGAGCAGTGCGGGGAGCGCCGGCATGAGGAACATGACCGCCTCGTGGTCGGGCAGCAGCCCCAGGCTGCCGTGCGCGAAGATCGTGATCAGCGGGTGCATCCGCGGGATGGTACGCGGCAGGCCGCTAGAATTGCCACCCTCGGGCGGCTAGCTCAGCTGGTTAGAGCACTTGCTTGACATGCAAGAGGTCACTGGTTCGAGTCCAGTGTCGCCCACCATCGGGCCTCTCCAAGCGGGCGCGAACCGCTGGTTTCACGGGACGCCGAGTAAGAGCCATGCGGCCCTAGCCGCGGACACGGGAGTGGCGGAGCATGCTCGTCAACCGAGCATGAATACGGCTCTGCGCGGCCGCCCCGCGATCGCACCCGGGTGACGGCACAACAGTGATGCTTTGCCACCTCGCGCGGCCGTCACCGTCACCCGAGTGGGCCTCGGCGCCCCGGAGAGGGACACGATGAAGTCGCGAGCGGTCGCCCGAACCTCGATCTCATTGGTGGGCGCAGTCCTTCTGTCGCTCGTATTGGCCGGCCAGTCGGCGGCGGCCGCGTGGAGCGCGCCGGCAATGGTGGCCTCGGGCCATCGTTTGTCTGGAGTGGCCGGCCTGGTGGCGCTGGCCGACTCGACCGCCGTCGCCGCTTACGAGAAGTGCTTCGGCCGGCTGCCGGAATGCACGAACCGCGTCTTTGTGAAACGGAGCACCGACGGAGGCCGCAGCTGGGGAGTGCGCCTCGGCATCGGGGGCGCGAACGCCGAAATGGCCGCGGTCGCCGGACTGGGGACAGACGTCGATCTCGTCTGGCAAGACGGTGACGGCGGCGTGCGCTATGCGCGTAGCGCCAACGCCGGCGTCTCCTTTGGCCGTCCGCGGCTGCTCTCGCCCTGGGGCACAGAACCGAGCGTAGCTCGTGGCCCCAATGGACTGGTTGCGATTGGCTGGGGCGGCGATGACGCCTCAGGACAGCCGCGGTACAGCGTGGGCGTGAGCACGGATGGCGGGAGGACCTTCGGCAGCAAGACGTCGTGGGAGACCTCCGTTCTGTGGGCTCCCGAGCGCAGCGCCGTCGCCGTGGGTGATGGCGTCGTCTATGTCGCGTACATCGCAGCAGACGCACCCTTCGAGGCCGGCGGCCCGCTGCTCTTGCGCCGCTCCCGCGACGCGGGCGCGACGTGGAGCAAGGCATGGAAGCTGGAGGAGTCCGGCGGCCGGAGCGATTCAGACGACCGCTCCGGCCCGAGCATTAGCGCCGAAGGAAGCGATGCCTACATCGCCTACTCAATCACGGATGGGTTGGGCCAGTTCCAGGTCCTCTACAGTCGAACGCGCAACAGCGGGCGCACATGGTCCACCCCGGCTCCGCTGTCTGCGGATCCGAGCGACAACCCGCAGATCTCGATCCGCGATGGCGTCGTCAGCGCGGTCTTCAGGCGTCTGACCGACACCTCGGTCGAAGGCTTGTATCGCGGCCAGCTTGTCTACCGCCGGAGCTCGGACGGCATCAACTGGACGGCACCAGATCCGATCTCGACAAGTGACCGCCTCCGGATTGCTCGCGGCCTGGGATCGATCGAGAATGCGATCTTGGTCCTCTACCTCGATGCGCAGGGCGTCTTGGCACGGACCTGTGCGCACCCCGCTTGTGAATGACAGAGGCGCGACTACCCAGATGGCGCGCTGCCTGGGGACGAGAAGCTCCGTTGTCGGGGGCAGCGGGCCGCGCTAGACTGACCCGAGAGTCTCCAGGGACGGGTGAGGACATGGCACGGCGCTTCTCTCCGATTGCCTCGGTAGCGTTTCTCGTTGCGCTCATGGCGCTCGTTACCCCCGCGTCCGTCTGTGCCAACTCCGGGCCACCCTGGGTGCCGGGCGACGTGGTCGGCGAGCCAAGTGGAGAGCTGGCCAACATTCACATCGAGCGCGAGGAGCTGGCGTTCGACCTGCGGCCGCTGGCCACCGGTGACGAT
>Ga0214473_10005793_pt1 | contig 14785 bp, 21 predicted proteins | sample RVTome_7_FD_203509 | JGI IMG/M metagenome (GOLD analysis project Ga0214473, IMG submission 203509) | Soil microbial communities from uranium-contaminated site in the Upper Colorado River Basin, Wyoming, United States - RVT98D197 | ecosystem: Environmental > Terrestrial > Soil > Contaminated >... | reverse complement strand
CTGCTGGTAACAAGATCAGGACCCACAGCAATACGTCCTTCGCGGTTGTGTCATCACTTGTGAACAGGAGAAAGCTCTCCCCGACAGCAGCCAAACCGAAGAGCGCAATCCACCATCGCAGTCGAGCCCGAAGCGCAAACAGGGCGACGCCCGCGAGAAAGATGGCGTTCGTGCAGATCTCAATTATCAGAACGCGGAGATCCTCGGAAGCCCAGGTTACGATTGAACTGGACACCCCGAACCCAAGCAGAAGAAGTAGGTACCCCCACGTTGCGACTGCCGTGAACTTCATGCCGGTCACCCCCCAGGAACGGCGAGCTTCAAGCAAGCGCTGAGCTTCGGAAAGCACTTCTTCGTGACGCACGCTGCCATGCTTCCCCTGAATTCACCTTGCTCGCAGCGGTTCTGACACTCCTCCCGCACGTCCTCGTCACAGTCCAAGAGGCCTTTGCCGCACTTAAGAATGTTCTTCACGTTCGAGAAAGGATTGGCCTTGAATTCACCTGTCGAATCGACCCAGTTCATCGGATCGCCGTCGAGATAGGTGAACGGGTTCCTGTTCCCGATCTTCATATCGCGGTCTGATTGGGCGTTCGTAGGCACGATGGGCGAACGCAAGATCTGGTTCATTGCATCAGTCGCAACACCGCTCGGATCCGGCTGCGCCTCTCGGCTGGTCAAAGGCGGATCAATTCCAAGGAGCAGGGAGGCTAGCTCTGACTTCCAGAGACCTTTCAGGAAGAAGATTCCAAAGCTCCCCATTCGATCGTTTGAGATGTATCGGCCTATGCCCGGATCGTAGTAGCGATGGTAGTTGTAGTGCAGCCCGCTCTCGGCGTCGTAGTACTGCCCCGGGAAGCGCACGTTGAGCGAGACGGGCACCTGGTCGGCGTCGGGATCCTCGTCCACCGTCGCCTTCCCGAACGCCTCGTAGATGGCTCGCCAGACGACCGTCGCGTTCGCCGGGTTCGCGGGCCTGTCGGTCACGGCGAGAGGCGTCCCCAGGTGATCCGTGTGCACCCAGAAGAAGGCGACGCTCACGATGCCGGAGCGGGCAATGCTGGCCGCACCCACCACGAGCGCGATCGTGACCACGCCCGTGGCCGCGATCGGCCGGCGGCGGAGCCCCGGAACCAGCAGCACGAAGAATGCCGCAGCAGGCACCATGAGCCACCAGAAATCGGGGAGACCGAGCTCGTGCCCCACCGCCGGGAGCCCGGCACACCCACCCGGAGGGCTCTCGACCAGGTCCACGAAGCCCACCAGCTCGTCTTCCGCGTAGACGTAGCTCCGGAGATGGTCTCCCCCGGCATCGTCCTCCCTCCGCGCCAGAAGCCGGCCCCCCTGGTCGTAGAAGTAGTACGAGGAGTCGGAGGACTTGGCGACCCGCCGCCCGAAGGCGTCGTAGAGGCGATTCCCGTGGCTGCCCTCGAGGAGGACCTCGACGGTGTGATCACCCTCCTGGCCGGCGGGCGTCTCACCTGGATCGCGGAGCACTCGAAGGAGCCCCTCCTCCAGGATTCAACAAGCCGCTCGCGCGAAGGGTCCGCTTCCGCAGTCACCGCCAGGGAAGCCTCGCTCGTCGATCCGATGGCGTGGGCGCACCGCCTCCCCAAGAGCCGGGTTCTCATGATTCGGGCGATCTGGGACCAGGTGATCCCGCCACCGGCGACTCACGCGCTCTGGGACGCACTGGGCCAGCCCGAGATCCACGCCTATCCGTCGGGCCACTACTCCTTCGGCATCTTCCTACCCCGCGCCATGGATCGAGCACTGGAGAAGGCGGATGCCTGGTGCCGCGAGGTCGCCCAACCTCGGGCCGATGAAGGGGTCGAGGATTGACCCGCCCGGCGTCGCGCAGCGATCTTCGGCTCGGCCTCCTGGTGGCGGCCATTGCCGCTGCGCTGGTCGCGAGCGAGAGCGTGAGATGGACCGGCGCCTCGCCGTGGCTCAGCCCGAGGATGCTCTTCGGCCTGGTGATTCCGCTTGCCCTGGCTGCCCTCCTGACCGATCGCGCCCATCATCTCGGTCTCGGGCTGGGTGCTCCGCGCAGGGGTGTGCTGGCGCTCGCCCTCGGCCTCCCAGCGACCGTGCTCGCCATGGCCGTCCTGGTCCACGGGAGCGCGGTGGAGACCTTCTATCGCGGGCACGGAGACGCAGCGCTCCAGCTCGCCCTCGGATACCTCCCGGCCATCCTACAGGTCGAGGTGTGCTTCCGCGGTGTCCTCCTCTTCGGCCTTCTGCCGCGGCTGGGCGCCACGCTCGCCATCTCGGTCTCGGTCCTGCCCTATGGGCTCGTTCATCTCGACAAGCCCCTTGAGGAAGCCCTCGGCTCCATCCTGGTCGGGGTGGTTCTCGCGGCTACGGCGATCTGGTGCCGCTCGATCTGGTACGGACTTCTGCTCCACCTGATCGGCGCGGTCACTCTCACCCGGCTGGCGCGAGGCTGAGGCTTCGCTTCCTCACGCCGGCTGGAGATGCCGCCCGCCGTCTCTCGCACAGGGACGCCTGGCGCGAATCCGCTACTCGACGAAGGCGACCACGCGCGCCGGGGCGGCGCTCGCCCTTGCGAGCTTGATGGGAAAGAAGCCCACCTTGAAGCCGGACGGCGGAAGCGCCTTCAGGTTGGTGAGCTGCTGGACGATGAACACCTCGCGGTCGCGGCCGGCGAAGTGGCCGTCCCAGATCTCGGCCCGGTTCCCGGTCTCGCGAAACGCCTTGGCCATGACGCCGAAGGGTCGGTCCCAGCCAAGAGCGTCGGTCCCCAGCACCTTGGCTCCCTGCTCGGCCAGGAAGAGCGTTCCCTCCCGGGTCATCCCCGGGTACTGAAACGCCCGGATGTCGTCGAGGTCGAACTCCTCCTGTCCGGTGCGCAGGAGGACGGCGTCGCCCTTGCGGACCCTGCGCGCGGAGGCCTCGATCGCACCGCTCAGCGCTTCGACGGAGATCCCCTGACCGGGCTCGCACCTCCCTCGAAGATCGAGAACCATCCCGTCACAGAAGAGCTCGTCGAGTCGAAGATCCGTGATGGTCCGCGCTCGCCGCCCTTCGCAGGTGCTGCCGTAGTGCAGGGGGGCATCGACGTGCGTCCCGCTGTGGGAGTTGAGCGTCAAGAGCTCTTCCCCCCAGCCTTCGCGTCCGGGGAGATCGTCCGGAGTGCAGCCGAAGATCGCGCACATCCGGTCACGGCCCTCCGCGCCGGGCGCCAGATACTGGATCTTCGGGGCGAGGATCGCCGCCAGCGGTCGAACCGCCTCCGGCATCCGGTCGACGGCGGTCGGATCCAGCGTTCGCGTGAGATCGATCAGTCGCATCGCAGCTCCTCGAGGTCAGGTGCGGGGAGAGTCGCCTCGGCCGGGCGCACCCGCCACGACCGCGAACACGCGATGGTGAACCCCCAGGATCTCCCCGGGGAACCGCTCGCGCAGCAGTGATTCGAGCTCCCGGTCGAAGGCGGCGACCCGCTCTTCGGAGAGCGTCCCACCCACGCCACCGCTCGCGCGCACCCGGCCGCGCCACGCCTCGGGCGTGTAGGGAACATCGAGATCGTAGGAGAAGGTCTCGATGTCCCGAAATCCAGCCTCGCCGAGATCCCGAAGCCAGAGGGGATAGACGCCCATGCCTCGGGCGCCAGCCCAGCTCGGGCTGTGGGCCAGGATCAGCTTCTCGGTGGCCTCCACCAGGTTGCCCGGCAGCGGAATCCAATCGAAGTGCGCGATCAGGATGCGTCCGTCCGCGCGCAGGATCCGAGTGGCCTCGCGCGCCGCCGCGGCGCGATCGAACCAGTGCCAGCACTGGCCGGCGGTCACGACATCGACGGATTCCGCAGCGAGCGCGGTCGACTCGGCTCGCCCGATCCTGTAGTCGACTCCGACGCCGGCCTCGGCATCGAGCGCTCGCGCCTGCGCGAGCAAGCGCGAGTCGGGATCGATGCCGATCACGCGGCATCCGCGTCGCGCGAAGCCGCGGGCGAGAGAGCCGGTGCCGGTGCCGAGATCGACGATCTCCTGGCCCGGTCTACCGATCCCGAGCGCACCCAGCCGCTCGAAGAGGGAATCCGGGAACCCGGCGCGGTATCTGCGGTAATCGTCCGCCGCCGCTCCGAAGTCGGGCTTCATGCCGAGGGCCGCGTGACGCCGCCGCCGCTCTTTCGATCCCGGTTTCGAGAAGACCGGCCTCGCCGTCGGACCAGCCGCGGCAGCCAGCGGGGCACGCTCCGGCGATAGGCCTCGTAGCTCTCGCCGAAGCGCTCCAGGAGCTCGGGCTCTTCCACGTAGACGATCAGCAGATGGCTGGCGACGCTCATCGCCGACGCGTAGAGCACGATTCCGAGGCTTGCGAAATAGATCGCCTCGGCCCAGATCACCATCAGCTCTCCCGCCATGATCGGGTTTCGCATCACGCCGAAGAGACCGCTGGTGACCAGTTGGCGGGGGGCATCGAGCGGTAGCGGCGTTCCCCCGCCGCGCCGGCTGAAGGTGTCGAGACAGGGGATCCAGAGGGCGAGCCCCGCGATCGAGAGGGCGCCGCCCAGCCACCTCCTCGCGCCGAGCGGCAGGGGAAGGGACACGGGAAGAAGCTGGTGAGCGCCCCAGGGGAGGAGAACCATGAAGATCCCGAAGAAGAGGACTGCATTCAGCAGGGATTTCGCCCACAGAGCGAGGGGGCTTCGCGTGGAGCTCGGCCGGATCCATCGCCAGCGGGGGGTTCGATCGGTCACGACGGAATCCCCCCTTCCATCCATCCGAGAGAGTCGTCGCCGAAGAATCCGAATCCCGGCTGCGATCAGAGGGGCGAGACGCCGAACAGCCAGCGGTGCGTTCCGAGAAACGCGGCGTACAGCGCCAGAGCCATCGCCAGGCGCCCCCAGCCGATCTCGACCAGCTCGAGCGTGTTGCGCCCCTGGGCGATGGCGAGGAAGGGCACGCTCGACGTCGAGTCGGCGAACCGCGTCCACTGCTCGCCGAACGCCCGCCTCCTCTTCGCGTCGATCGAGGGCGGCCCCACCACCGCCAGCAGGAGAAGAGACCCGAAGAAGATCAGATCGGCCAGGTCGACGGAGACCAGGAGGTGGGCCACCGCCCAGATCGCGACACCCCAGAGGAACGGATGGCGCGTGATGCGCAGGATGCCCCGGGCGGCGACGCCCTCGCGCAGCGCCGCTTCGCCCCCGACCGCCGTCGGGCTCGGAGTCGCGACCCCGATCGCAACGAAGAGGAACGCGAGCAAGGTGAGAACCTGTGTGACCGGGCGAGCCCCGCCAGCCTGCCCCCAGAGGCTTGCGGGCTCCACCGCCGCGAAGGCCCAGCCGAGCCAGATCAGGCCCAGCACCGAGACGGCCGAGAAGGCGGCCTGATAAACCTTCTCTCCGGTTCTCGCCACGATCGCCCCGCGCAGCGAGGTTCCCGACACGAAGACGTGGATTCCGACGAAGAAGACCGCCGCGATCAGCAGTGAGATCATGCTCGACCCCCTCGCGGTGCTCGCGCACCCGGCTCTGCGACCGGATCCGCCGCGGGGACTCCTGGCGCATCTCTACCCGCCTGCACCTGCAAGCGATCTTACCATGGCCCCCCGTCGGGGAGAGCCAGAATCGCCGCGCCTCTGGCCGAGCTAGTCAGATGCGCCGGAGATGCACTGGAAGGCGTAGTTGGCGACACAGCCCTCGAGATCGCTCTCGGCTGCGTGGATCACGAATTCACAGTAATTCTGGGCAGCCTGCTCGCAGTCGTCGTAGCGAGTGGTCCCCACATGGGCATCGCTGACCACCGGAGCGATCCTGCACCCGAGCGCGAGGAAGCCAGCGACGACTGCGGCCCCGCAGAGAAGCCGAAGCAGGTCGGAAGCTCTCGTTCTCGTGGCGAATCCCCCACGAGCCGGGCGGGCAAATCGGGACATGGCGTGTCACTCCTCCAGCCGGCTGCTGCGCGATTGCGCCTCGAGCCTGCCGCCGCAGCGTACCGCAAGGAGCGTGCCACCGCAGAAGGCAGCAAGAGAACCCGGACGGCCGAGTCCCGTGCAGCTTTCCGGCGTCAGTGTCGGACCGTGGCTGCAGCGGAGCGGCCGTTCTCCGCCGTTCAGCCGTCCTTCCGCTCGAGCCCACCGTAGATGACCCAGGCGTAGACGAGGGCATTCACGATCAGCACCAGGGCGCCGAGGACGATCTGCACCTCCCGGGTCAGCGCCCCGGGGTAGACGATCGGGAGGAGATAGTGGTCGATGAAGCCCCCGGAGAACCCCGTTTCCCCGGCGCGCGAGCGAGCCCAGATCTCGAGGGGCGTGAGCGGGCAGATCCACCCCCTGAATTCGATCAGCGCGCCCCAGGCGAGCGCCGGAACGTGCAGCCAGGCGACCCCTTTCCTCCATCGCACCAGGAGGCCACCCGCCACGACGAAGAGGATGAAGCTCGCGTGGACCACGAGCACGGCGTCGGCCAGGATGCGATGGGCCATTCAGGAACCTGTGCCGGACCCTTCGTCCGCTCGGCGTCGGGATTCGCGCGAGTGATCGCCGGCCAGAGAAGGGCGCGAGCTTCCCGCAACACCTGACGACGGCAGACCAGCCGTCGTCCGTCGGCCCAAGCGTAACACGAGCCCGCGGCTGCCGGGTGGCCGGGAGAGGGCTCCCTCGGCTCCGAGGGCTGGGCCGGGACCGCGCCCGATGGCACAATCGAGGCCGAGGGCGGAGATGGGCCAGAGCGACGCCGGGGCGAGACCGTCAGTGGACGTGGACTGGAGCAACTGGCAGGCCCGCGACCTCGCCACCCTCGTCTTCGTGGTCCGCGACGGGCAGGTGCTGCTGATTCGCAAGAAGCGCGGCCTCGGCGCCGGGAAGATCAACGGGCCTGGGGGCCGGCTCGAGGCCGGGGAGTCTCCGCTGGATTGCGCGGTCCGCGAGGTGCAGGAGGAGCTCCGGACCACCCCGACCGGTCTCGAGATGTGCGGCGAGAATCGCTTCCAGTTCGTGGACGGCTACTCGATCCACGTCTACGTCTTCCGGGCCAGCGGATGCGACGGCGAGCCCGAGGAGACCGAGGAAGCCGCTCCGATCTGGGCTCCCATCGAACGGATCCCCTACCGGGAGATGTGGGAAGACGACGAGCTCTGGCTGCCGCTCCTGCTTCGTGGAAGCCGCTTCTCCGGGCGGTTCCTCTTCGACGGGGACGCGATGCTCGACTACCAGATCGACGAGGGGCCGTAGCGACTGGTGGAGCCTCAGAGCTGGGGACAGATCTCGCGCGTCTCCCCACACAGCGCCTCCATGACCTCGAGGCTACGCAGAAGGGATTCTGAGGCGTCCCCGGGCTGGGAGAGAAGGAGGGACACGCGCTTCGAGAAGGCGGAGGGGCAGATCGAGAACTGGTCGGTGAGGGCGAGAGATCCCTTCTCGTTCATGAAGTAGCGCTCGTTGAGTGCAAAGAGGACTTGAATCAGAGCGGCGGCGCATCGGAACAAGCAGCCCGAGACGTGATACACGTCGCCCCTCCTGGCGGACTTCCGGGCCAGATCCAGCATGAAGGCCGCGTCGTAGCTGTGCCTGCGAATCAACGCCTGCTTCAGTGCGGGCGGATAGACCCGCACGCGTTCCTTCAGGTCCCGAAGTACTCCATGCGGATCGAAGATCGGGCGGCAGTGGTGAACTTCGGCAAGATAGATGTGGTTGTGGAACCCGTGAGGATGACCGAGGTAGTAGTCGCAAGTCGGGCGCCCCGCCACACAGTCGTCGATGGTCGCGGAAACGCGTTCGAGCTCCCGGTATAGCCAATCGACCCGACGGTCCCCGACCCTCAGCCAGGCTCCTCCGTTGACCCACGGGCCCCAGTCGCCGAAGTTCGTCGCCGCCGGAGAAGGGGCGGCGCTGTCGAGGTCGGCGGCCGCGCGGCGAAGCTTCTCGATCGAAGGCGGATCGCAGGCTCGATAGTAGATGCCGAAATCGAGATCCGAGAGCGGGTCGGCATCACCACGCGACCAAGAACCGCCCAACACCACTGCGGCCACACCCGAGATTCCCGACAGCCTGTCCGCGACCCGCCGAATCAGATCTGCGGCTTCTTCACCGGTCGAATCGGACATCGGACGCCACTCTCCGTCGAGCACCGATCTGGCGACGCCGGGCTGTACTTCCCATCGGCTCGCGACCGCGGCCGACCAGACCCGCTACCAGGGCACCACGCCGTCCTCGTCGAAGAAGCCCCCCGTCGGGCCGTCGGCGGGAAGCGTCGCGAGCTTGACGGCGATCCTCGCTCCCTGCTCCACGGTCCGGGTCCCGGTGTGGTTGTTGAGATCGGTGGCCACGTAGCCCGGATCCGCGGCGTTCACCTTGATCGGCGTCTCACGCAGCTCGTACGCGAACTGGATGGTGAGGGCGTTGAGCGCCGTCTTCGACGAGTTGTAGGCGAGGAGCTTCGCCCTCGCGTACTGATACCCGGGATCGCTGTTCTGCGTGAGCGAGCCGAGCCCGCTCGACATGTTCACGATGCGAGCGCCGTCGGACCTGCTGAGAAGCGGCAGCATCGCCTTGGTGACGGCGAAGACACCGAAGAAGTTGGTGTCGTAGGTGCGCCGAAGGACGTCCATCCCGAGCTGGCTGGGCGGCGCGTTGTCGATACCGATTCCGGCGTTGTTGACGAGGATGTCGAGCCTTCCGAAGTCCTTCTCGATGCGGCTTGCCCCCTCCTCGATGCTGGACTGGTCGGTCACGTCGATCCGGAGGAAGCGGGCGTCGAGGTGCTCGGCCGCGAGCGCCCGCGCGGCTCCCTCTCCCCGCCCGCGGTCCCGCGCTCCGACGAGGGCGGTGGCTCCCAGAAGGGCGAGCTGTCGCGCGATCTCGAGGCCGATCCCCTTGTTGGCCCCGGTGATCACGGCAACCTTTCCCTTCAAAGATCCTTCAGCCATGGCGGTCCCTCTTCGAGCCCAGCAGCGTCGAGCGCGCAACGCTCACTAGAAGATCCTCGCCATCGCGAAGAGGCCGAGCATCGAGAAGGCGAGCGCCATCTTGCCGGCCGCGCCGAGGACGAGCCCGACCATGGCTCCCACTCCCGCGCGCCCGGCCTCGCCGAGCCCGCGCTGCGCGGTGAGCTCGCCGATCACCGCGCCGATGAAGGGCCCGAGGAGGATGCCCGGAATGCCGAAGAAGAGGCCGACCAGCGCGCCGACCGCGGCTCCGACGGCGGCGCGCTTCGAGGCGCCGAACCGCCTCGCACCGAGGGCGGTCGCCGCGAAGTCGATCGGGTAGGTGAGGATGGCGAGCACGGCGATCGCCGCGAGCGTTCCGGCACCGACGTAGGCGAAGTCCTCCGCCCAGGCAGCGATCAGAAGCCCCGCGAAGAGGAGAGGTGTTCCCGGAAGCACCGGAAGCACCAGGCCGAGGAGACCCGCCACCACCAGGACGGCGGCCAGCAGCCAAAGGAGGATTGTCGCGTCCATGGATTCTCCGAGGGCGCTCTCGCGGCGGTCTCCGAACCGGAAGGTATCACGGACCGCAAACTCGTCACCCGGACGAGCCGCGGCGGATTCGCGGAAGCCAGCGGCCGACCCGGCTCCGGTACTCCTGGTAGGACTCCCCGAAGGTCCTGCTCAGATGGGGCTCCTCGTAGTGCACCACGAAGAGCTGGAAGCAGGTGCCCACGCAGGCCGCATAGAGGAGGAGGTCGAGCGCCTGGGAGAGCACCACCCATCCGAGGAGGACGGTCAGCACACCCAGGTACATCGGGTTCCGCGTGTAGCGGTAGAGGCCGCGGACCACGAGCTTCTTGGGCGCATCGATGGGAGCGGGGGTTCCGCGACCGAAGCTCGCGAAGTCCCACACACACCAGAGGTAGATCGCTCCCCCCGCGGCGAAGAGCGAGAGGGCGAGGGCCGTCCCGGCGCCCCCTGCGCGGGCCTCGCCTCGGGTGAGGAGCCAGGGAACGAAGCCCGCGACGACGCCGGGGACCAGCACCGTGAAGAGGAGGTTCTTGAGAGCGAGAAGCATCGTCCACCCCTTGCGCCGCGCGGCGGCTTATGAGACGGCTCCTTCGGCGAGAGTGGAGAGGGGCTCGCGGGCGGCGAGCCACTCGGACGGAAGCCCCTCGCGACCGACCGAGAGCGAGACGATTCCCCCCACGATGGCGCACGTGGTATCGCGGTCGCCGAGTCCCGAGACCGTCGTCCAGAGAGCCTCCTCGAACCCCGTCACGTGGCGGGCGGCGCACCAGAGCGCGAAGGGAACCGTGTCTTGGGAGATCACCCGCGAGCCGTTTCCAAGCGCGGAGACCGCGGTCCGAATCGGGACGCCGAGCGGGAGCCGCAGCGCCTCGGCGATGCCCGCGCGGGTCTCGCCCTCCGGCGTGAAGGCGAGAGCCGCCTCCAGGATCTCCCTCCGGTCCGAGCATCCCCCGCACGCGCGCGCCGCCGCGACCGCCACCGCAGCCGCGCCCGCCCGACCCTCGGGATGCGCATGCGTCACCTCGGCAGAGCGCTGCGCCTGCTCGGAGGCGGCCTCGAGATCGTCCCAGAAGTAGCCCCCGATCGGGGCGGCCCGCATCGCCCCTCCGTTGCCCATCGAGCCCATTCCGTTGAAGGCGGCGGACGCGACCCTGTGCCACGGGAATCCCGCTCCGATCTCGCGGAGGATCCGATGGGCCATTCCACCGTAGCCGCGGCCGGGATCCGCGCGGTACTTGCGGGAGAAGCGGTCTGCAAGGGCCTCTTGATCGATCTCACCCCTCGCCTCGAGGGTCTCCACGATCGAGAGCGCCATGACGGTATCGTCGGTGTAACGCCAGGGAGGGGCGGGGAGGACCCGCCGCTCCACCAGCGACTCGGCGAGCGCGGCGGGCAGAAAGAAGCGCTCCCCGAACGAGTCGCCCAGCGAGAGGCCCTCGAGGCTCAGCCTCGCGCGGCGCACCCGATCCCCGTGGTCCGGGGGAATCCCCACCGGCCGCTCTCCAGGGTCCGCCGATCGAGCCAGCTAGCCCCGCGAGCGGCGGCGAATCTTGCGGTCACCCCAGAGAATCAGCAAGGCACCACCCACCGCCAGCGCCAGGCTGCGCAGGTCGAAGCCGCCGACGCTTCCGAGCCCCACCTGCGAGCCGATGAAGCCACCGACGAAGCCACCCGCCACACCGAGCAGGATCGTCATGATGATCCCGCCGCCATCCGGGCCCGGCATGATCCACTTCGCGAGGATCCCGACGATGAGGCCCATGAGAATCCAGGACAAGAAACCCATCCGTCTCCCTCGCCTTCGCTGACGGCTGGCCGCTCACCGGCCGCCTGGACGAAGCCTACCACGGGCGAACCGGCCATGGGAACTCGGAATCGGAGCGGGATTCTCCCCTCACTCGATGCGCCGTGCGGGCAGGCATCGGGAAACCACGCCCGAGCCCGCCAGGGCCGCGGGGCTCACTCTCCCCCCGCCGAGTTCCAGATGTCCCGGTGCAGCCTCCACCCGCCGTCTCCGCGCTTCCACACCACCAGGTATCGATCCTCCGTGACCCCGCCGTCCTCGGCAACGATCCGCACCCTTCCGATCTCGTAGGCGAGCTCACCCGCCGACTCCACCTGCTCCGTCAGGAGGACGAGGTCCTTCACCCCGGCGTCGATCGCGCTCTTCCAGAAGGCGGCGATCGCCGGGCGGCCCGCCACCGCTCCTGCCCCCGGAGGCATGACCTGTGCATCCTCCGTGTAGAGCTCCGCAACCGCTTCCGCGTCTCCTCGCAGAAACGCCGCGGCGAAGGCGCGATTTCCGGACTCGATCGACGAGCGCACGTCGTCGGATCGGGCGGTCGCTCCATACAAGGGGGAGATGGAGACCAATGCCAAGATCAAGAGGGCTCGGCTTCGCGCCACGGTGATTCCTCCGCTCGGTACGGCTGCGGCCACGGATCAGCTCCACCGACCCGCGACCGCCCGCCGGCTTGGAACGCCGAGCCTACCATCAGCGCGCCAGCCCTGAAATCCCTGCGGGCCGAGGAGCGCCCGGGAAGCTCGCGTCCGGCCCCGACCCCTCACGCACCTTCGAAGAGCAGCTCGAACTCGATCTCGTCCTCGATGGGGGTGCCATCCGCGGCGAGCTCGGGAATCTCCGGCTTCAAGCGGCGCGACTCGCGCACCGCGCCGCGATGGACCGCCGCCTGGCGCCAGCCCGCGGCCCGGTAGAACGAGAGGGCAGGCCGGTTGTCGTTGGTCGTGATCAGCCAGAGTCGCCTGCAGCCCCGAGATCTCGCGACCTGCTCCGCGGCCCGAAGGAGAGACCTTCCAGCTCCTTGCCTGGGAGGGACGGCGATCAGGACCACCACCTCGAGCTCCTCGCCGGCCACCCGGTACTGGAGCAGCCCGACCCGAGCGCCCTCGCTCTCCGCGACGAGCCCGGGCAAGGCCCGCGCGTCGTGAAGGACGCCACGCGAGACGATCCGGGGGGAGGCGAAGTGATCCGAGACCAGCCGCTCAGCCCAGGGGCGATCCTCGATCCCGAGCTCTCGCACCTCCACCGCTAGCCACCCCGTTCAGGTGAGAGCGACCAGGGCCTGCGAGCCGTCAGCTCGCCTTCTCCTCGGATCGCTTCCCGGTGAGCGAGTCGATCGCGATCTTCCAGACCCGCGTCCTCTCCAGCATCGATGCATCGAGCTCCCACACCCTGCCGGAGTAATGGAGCATGACCTGATCGATCCCGCGGGTCTTCTGTGCGGGATCCGTCAGCTCGGAAGCCCTTCCGTATCCGATCACGCTCTCGTACGCGAAGGTCCACTTGCACGCAGTCTTCGCGTCCGTCTGAAGCCTCACGTTGCGATCGAGCTCGAAGCACACGCGGTTGTTGGACTCGAGGAAGTCGATCTTCCTCCCCGACGCGGCGCTGTGGAAGAAGAGCGAGGCGCCGTCGTATCCGAACGAGACGGGGACGATGTAGGGCTCGTTCTCCACCGCCAAGGCGAGGCGGCACACCTGGCATCCGCGGATGATCGCGTCGATCTCCGCGCGATCCTGGATCTCCTTGTCCGTTCTCCTCATGCGTCCCCGGCGACCGATGCTCCGAGCCTGCTCCTACTCGCCATCCGAGAGCTTTCCGGTGGCGAGGTAATCGAGCTCGGCGTCGGTGAGATCGGAATCGGCGAGGACCCATTTCGCGCGGTGCACGAGCGAGGAGGGAACCAGGACGCAGTACTGCGACTCGATCCCGGCGACCAGCTTGGAGGACTCGACCCGCGCCGGGACTCCCTCGGAGTCGAGGACGACCACCAGGGCCTCCGCCGACCCGCGGTCAGAGAACGTCTGAAACGGCTGCCATCGATCCTGATTCATCTCTTCACGACCGACGCCCGGCAGGCGCGCCGTCCCCTCTCGCTCCGGTCGCCCGGCGACACACCCCAGCATCCCCGGATCGCGGCCAGAGGGTACCACAGCCGGCTCGCGAGAGGGGCGCGACTCAGCTCCTCTCGCAGTGGAGCCGGATCGCCTCGAGCGAGGAGCGCACCGTGGCCCTTGCGAGGGGTGCGCCCACCAGCCGCGCCAGCAGCGAGCCGAAGACGGGCACCGCGCTCGAGACGACCAGCCTCGCGCGAAGCCAGGTGGTCGAGGAGTCGAGGGGCTGGAGCTCGTAGGTCTCGTCGAAGTGGAAGGGACCGAGCTGGATCGAGGAGCGCAGGACCGAAGCGGAGACGACCTCGGTCGGGCGATCGTGGAGGATCAGAGGGAGCGGACCCAGTCGATAGCGCCAGCGGACGTGCTGCCCGGGCTCAGGATAATCGGACGGCGCATCGATGGGCTCGACGATTCCCGAATCCCACTCCACGACCTCGGCGGGAACGGTGAGGGCGCGCCAGACCCGCTCGACGCTCGCGGCGATCCGCACTCTCTCGGCGAACTCCCTCATCGGTCCGCCGCCCCTTCCTGGAGGGCGTCGATCTTGAAGACGCGGCGCGCGTTTCCGTGCAGGAAGAGCTCGGTCGCCTCCTCGCCCAGGCCAAGAGCCGCGAGCCCCTCGAGGCAGGCCGCCGCGGTCAGCATCGGGTAGTTGGTCCCGAACATCACCTTTCTCGCGCCGCGCCCCCTCATGAAGCCGACGAAGTCCTCGGGAAAGCGCGACGCCTTGTAGGCGGACGTGTCGACGTAGAGGCTTGGGAACTTGGTCGCGAGCGAGATGATCTCCTGGGTCCAGGGCGCCCCGATGTGGCCGGCGACGATCCGAAGGTCCGGAAACTCGAGCGCCACGTTCTCGAGGTACGGAATCGGGCGGCCCGGCTCGGAGCTCATCAGCGGGCCAGTGTGCCCGACCTGGAGACAGAAGGGAACGTCGAGCTCGATGCACTCGGCGTAGAGCGGATAGTAGCGACGGTCGTCCGGCGGAAGGCCCCAGAGCCAGGGAACGATCCGAAGACCACGGAACCCTCGCTCACGAACGCATCTGCGAAGCTCGCGGACGGCATCCATCGGCCGGTAGAGGTCGACGGATGCGATCCCGAGGAGGCGCCCCGGATGCTGATCGACGAAGGAGGCGACCTCGTCGTTCCCGATCAGCGCACCTCCCGGACCCCACCAGGCGGCGACGAGGCCGACACCGACCCCGGCCTCGTCCATCGTCTCGATCGTCTTCGAGAGCGGAATCTCGGGGAGGGAATCCTGACGGGCCCAGCGCCGCAGCGACTCGAAGAACGGCTGATCGAGGAAGCGCCGCGTGGGATGCTGCATCCAGACGTCGACGATGCGTCCGCTCATCCGTGCTCCTGCGCGGGAGCTCCCGCTAGTCCTTGTAGCTCCTGATCCTCGCCGGCCGAAGCTCCAGGAGTCGCATCACCGCCGCCGCCTCG
>Ga0214473_10005792_pt1 | contig 14785 bp, 16 predicted proteins | sample RVTome_7_FD_203509 | JGI IMG/M metagenome (GOLD analysis project Ga0214473, IMG submission 203509) | Soil microbial communities from uranium-contaminated site in the Upper Colorado River Basin, Wyoming, United States - RVT98D197 | ecosystem: Environmental > Terrestrial > Soil > Contaminated >... | reverse complement strand
AGTTCCAGAAACGCCGCCGCATGTCCAACGCCGTCGAGCAGGCCACCTTCGACATGGTCGCGGAAAAAGTCGTCCAGGTCATCACCGGCAGGAGCATCGAGCAAATCGAGCGCGACGGTGGCCAGGTCACACGGCCGGGCGAGCCTCATTGGACCCAGCGTCCCCTCTCCATCATCGACGAAATGCTTGGCGTTCGGGCTGCGGAAGCAGAACAATCACAACGGCAACCCGCGCCAATCGCCCTCGCGCCCGTAGCCCCTCGTGCCGGTTCCACCGAGCCCGGCGCACAATCCTTCGTTCCGAAAAACTGGGGCCGCGAAAAGGAAGAAGCAAAATGAAACCCTGCCGCGCTAAAGCGCGCCGCTACGCATTCAAGCGCAGCCAGGAGTGGCTGCGCTACGCCGCGAATGGTATGATTCGGCTACGTCCGTAAGGAGTACATGGCATGAAACGCTCCTTTCTTCTTCTTACTTTTTTTTGCTTCGGGATGATGGTCCTGATTTGTTCCGGCACCGTCCAGGCGCAGGACGCCGACTTTGACAACTCCTTCGAAAAAGCGCAGCTCAACTTCAACCGCCGCAACTACGAAGAAGCGCTGCGGTTCTACAAGCGCGCCAACAAGCTGAAGGGCGAGAACTGCGCGGATTGCCTGTGGGGCATGGCGCAGACCTACAGCAAGCTGGGCGCGGACAAGAACGTGCTTGAGACCTGCGATCGCCTGGCGCAAGCCGCCGCCGGCGACAGGGCGCTCGCCGCCAAGGCGCACAACCTGAAAGGCATCACGCTCTCCTCCATGGCCATGGAAAATATGGAGAAACCCGACGTGAAAAAACTGGCGGCGGCGGAGACGGCGTTTCGCCAGGCCCTCGAGAATTATTCGGAATCCAAAATCGTGCACTTCAACCTCGGCGTCACGCTGATCCGGCTGAGCCGCGAGGAAGAAGGCCTGCGGGAATTGAAAGCCTATGTCGAGGACGCCGACGACGAGGCTGAAAACGCCGAAGAGGCGCGCAAGATGATCGAAAACCCGCGCCGCGCCCGCGAGAATTTTGCTCCGGACTTTTCGGTGACCACATCGGACGGCGAGTACATCGACTCGGACGACCTGCGCGGAAAAGTCGTGCTAGTGGATTTCTGGGGTTCATGGTGCGGGCCGTGCGTGCGGTCCATACCGTCGCTGTCCTACCTGGCCAAGAAATTCAAGAAAGAGCCCTTCGTGCTGATCAGCGTGGACGTGGGCGACGAGCAGAGCCAGTGGCGCAAGTTCATCGAGAAAAACAAAATGACCTGGCCGCAGCACCGCGACAGCAACGGAAAAGTGCAGCGCGCGTTCCAGGTGCGGTCGTTTCCCACCTACGTGCTCATCGATCACGAAGGCATCGTCCGCCATCGCTCCACGGGCTACAGCGATTACGTCGAGGGCATGATCGCCAGCGCCATCAAGAAATCGCTGAAAACCGCCGCAAAGGCCACGCCGCCGAAAGCGCAGGCCGCGCCGACCCCCGAAGCGCCGCGACCCTCCGCGCCTGCTGCAGCACCGTCAGCCTCTATTGCGGTGCCGCAGGCTGCTCCGCCGAGCGAGGAAAAAAAACCGCGCGCACTGCCGGTGCCGGTGCTCGAAGTCAGCGGCGCGGAGACGATGGACTCCGGCGGCACGAAAATCACACGCTACTATCTTTCGCTGAAGAATTGGGCGGACTATCCCGACGAACTCTTCGCGCTGATGCCGGATTGGCCGCCGTGCAGCTTCGACACCACGCCTACGCGCATTCAGGTCATCGTGTGGAGCGAGGATCAGCGCCCGCTGACTACGTATTGCAGCGTGCCGGACCGCGGACTGCTGCGCCGGCTGCAGGTGATGACGCGAACGCAAGGGGAATCGTCGCCCAAGCGCGTGTACGTCACCGTGGAGGACCGCGGCGCACTGCGCACAGTGAGATCTGACGTGGTGCCGCTCGTGGCGCCCGCCGCCAAGGCACCGTAGCATCGTCCGCGCCGCCATTGCGCGCGTCGCGCCGTTCGAGTATGTTTCCCGCCGCACCACAGGGAGATCCACGTGAAGCAAATAAATCGTGTTCTGCATTCCTTTCGTACCGGAATCAAGCCATGCATCCAGCTTTATGCTGGACTTCTCTGCGCGCTGTTGCTTGCGCCTGCCGCGCTTGCGCAGAGCACGACAGCGAAACCTACGACGCTGGTTATCGTTGGCGCGGACGTGGCCGACGGCACGGGCAAGCCGTTGCGCAAAGCCAACGTGCGCATCGCCGGCGGACGCATCGAAAAAATCGGCAACTTCAAGCCGAAAAAAGACGAACAGATAATTCAGGGCGGCGGGCTGGTGCTTGCGCCCGGCTTCATTGACATGCACAACCACTCGTCGCAGGGCCTGGAGTCGCAGCCGCTGGCGGAAACGCAAATTTCGCAGGGCATCACCACGCTGCTGCTGGGGCAGGACGGCGGCTCGCCGTGGCCGCTCGGCGAATATCTGGAAAAACGCCGCAAGGACCCGCCGGCGCTGAACGTGGCGATGTGCGTGGGGCACGCCACCGTGCGCCGCAAAGTGATGGGAGACGACTACAAGCGCGCGGCGCGGCCGGAAGAAGTCGAGCAGATGGCCAAGCTCGTCGAGCAGGGAATGCAGGAAGGCGCGGTGTGCCTATCGAGCGGGCTCGAATACGTCATGGGGAGCTACGCGTCCACGGAGGAAGTGGTGGCGCTGGCGCGCGCGGCGGGGAAATACGGCGGATTCTACATCTCGCACATCCGCGACGAGGCCGACAAGGCCTTCGACGCCATGCGCGAGGTGGTCACCATCGGCGAACAGGCGAAACTGCCGGTGCAGAATACGCACATCAAGCTGGGCACCGTGGGCGTGTGGGGCAAGGCCGCGGACGTGATCAAACTGTACGACGAGGCGCGCAAGCGCGGCGTGGACGTCACCGCCGACTGCTATCCCTACGACGCGTGGCACTCCAACATGAAGGTGCTCGTGCCGTCGAAACGCTGGGACGACCCGGTGGACGTGAAAAAGGCGCTCGACGACGTGGGCGGCGCGCAAAATATTTTGATTACGGAGTACGAAGCGGACCGCAGCTTCGAAGGCAAGACGCTGGAGGAAGTGGCGAAGTCTCGCAGCATAACGCCCGTTGCGCTGTACATCGAGATGGTGAAAAACGGCGACGCGGGAATCATCGGCAAGTCGATGGTCGAGGCGGACATCAAAACGCTCTATCAATGGAAGTGGACGATGGTGTCGAGCGACGGTGGCATCGGCATGAAGCACCCGCGCGGGGCAGGGACGTTTCCCAAAGTGCTGGGGCGCTTTGTGCGCGAGAAGCAGTGGCTCACGCTGCCGGAAGCCGTCCGCAAAATGACTTCACTCCCGGCGTGGCGGCTGAAACTGAAAGACCGCGGCAAGATTGCGAAAAGATACGTCGCCGATCTCGTGCTCTTCAACCCGGCCACGGTGATCGACAATTCCACGTTTGAAGAGCCGATGAAGCTCTCCACCGGCATCGAGAAAGTTTGGGTGAACGGCACGTTAGTGTGGGACGGCGGCAAGGCTACCGGCGCGCGGCCGGGGCGCGTGTTGCCGAAGTAGGGGCGCAACTGTGAGCGCGCCCTGTGACGGGGCGGACACATCGGTCCGCCCCTACAAGGCTATTTGTTGTTGGCGAATTTTTCGGCCCAGCGGATTTTTCCTGTCATCTGCATCACCACGAAGAGCGTGAGGATGGAGCCGATGGTCACCGCCAGTCCGGTGAAGCCCTTGAAGAAAAACGCGTAGCTGAATAGCACGAGATAAATGAACTGCGATACGCCAGCCTCCACGGCGGCAAAGCGCACTCCTACGACCAGCCGCAGGTAACTCACGACCAAAAAAATCGAGACGGCGGAGCAGATCCCGAACGCCGCGTGGATGGAGATGTGGTCCACCAGGTACGCCAGCAGCAGGTGGAACGCGAAGAACGCCGCAGCGAGAAAGAAATAGTTCATGGGATGCAGCTCGATGCCGCGCAGCGTGGTGATGATGAACATCAGGAAGAAAAAGAAAAACAGCGACACCGGGGCGAAGTAGCTGATGCGGCCCGCCAGAGGCCCCGGCTGCAATTTTTCCGGCATGATCATGCCGATGTTGTTGCCGGTAACCAGGTTCGTATAGTTCCATGCGAGCCCCCAGCCGTCCGGAGTTTCGCGCTTTTCCGTGGGCGACATGCTGTTTGCGGGGAAGTCGATGTCCCTGAAGTTGGTCTTCATGCCCAACTGAAAATCACGCACCTGCGCCACCTCTCCGCCGAAATTGTATTTCCAGCTCGAGAGTCCCCGCGAGCGATAGCCCACTTTGAGGGTCGCCGTCTTTCCTGGCCCGAGTAGAGCTTCGGCAACGGCAAAGGTTTTTTCGTTCCTCGGGAGAAGCGGCTGCCCATCCAGAGTGAACACAAAGTCGTCATAGATAGCCTGCTTTGCCGGAAAGGTGAGGGTGTACCCAACCTTTTGCGCTTCGTTGGTCGAATTGCGGAACACATAGGTGCCGCCGAAATCCACGGTGTAGAGGCTGTACCAGAGAAGGCCTTTCTGCCGATATTCGAGGTTGAACGTCACCGCGACGCGGCTAGATTCCAATGGAAGGGGCGTGGTCACATTCTCCTGCGTGGTTACCGTCTTTTTCTTGCCGTCTTCCACGGTCTCCGTGGTTTTCAGCTCCACGCGCTGATAGGAAGCAGAGGGAGGAGCCTGCTCCTGCGGCGCGCCCCAGATGGAGGCGACCTGCCCTTCCAGCCGCGTGTCGGTCTCGTATGTGCGGTAGAAAATAGTGGACCCCAAGACGGCCCAAGCGACAGTTGTGCACGCAAAGATAAAAATAATCGCAACGATTCGTTTGGTCATGGCTCGTTTTCCTTCTCCGCCGCAGGAAAAAGTTGAAGTGTTCGAAGTTGCTTTGTGCCGCGCCCCTGCAAGTTCGACTGCAGCGCTATCCGTGGTGCTCAAAGTAATACAAGGCCGCAAACGCGAGAGCCACAGCGGCGGCCGAAAATGCCAATGGCCGCAGGCTGCGCAAAGGCCGCGTCCAATCCGCCGTGGCGAGAAAGAGCAAAATCATCGGCGCCAGCGCCACGAGGGAGAGTTGAAAGATATGCGCCTGCGTGCCTTCGTCGGGTTCGAGCGGCTGCGTGTAAACCGAAAAGGGCGCGAAGGAAACGCGGTAGGCGCTCAGCACCGTGAGCAGCGCTATGAGAGAAAGGACGATTACGATGATGCCGCTCACGCGGTTGATTCGCTGCCCAGGCATGGCGTCAATTTCTTCTGCATTGTTGTTCATCGAACTCACCCTTCCGATGGCAACGGCCGGCGCGAAAACAATCCTTCGCGCGTGTCGGAGCGCGCCGCGTGGCGAAACTGCTCGAGCGGCGGCAGCATCTCCGAGAGCGTTTTCAGATAATCCTCGAGCGCGGCGCGGCCTTTGGCCGTGAGCTTGTAGGTGGTCTTGGGCTTGCGCGCTTCGAAGCGCTTGTGGCAGGTGACGTAGCCGGCTTCTTCCAGCTTGCGCGCCTGCACGCTGAGGTTGCCGTCGGTGGTTTGCAGCAACTCGCGCAGTTCGGTGAACGTGAGCGACTCGTGCACGGCGAGCGCGCACACAATTCCCAGCCGCAGCCGCTCGTGGATGAGCTGGTCAATGTCGCCCGGTGCGGGCGGGTTGTTTTTTTTCTGCTTACCCATCGTGCCTCCAGGCAATGTACGCGCCAAACAAAATGTGCAAACCGCCAAAGCCGACCACGAGCAACAGCAAGCCGTGCGACGGCGCCAGCGCCGCTCCTGCCGCGGCGAGCGCGAGAAACGCAATCCCCATCCAGCGCACCGGCGCGACGCTCATCACGCCGCCGGCGATCATGGCCGAGCCGTAGCAGCCCAGCCAGATTTCCGGCAGCAGGTCGAAGCGCCCGGAGCGAATTACCGCTCCGCTCAGAATTCCTCCCAGCAGCATTGCCGCGCAGTAACCCCACAGCGCTTTGCGCAGTACGGGCGACCACACCGGCTGCGCCGTGCGATGCGCTTTTTGCGTCATGGTCCAAAGACCGACCAGCACCGAGAGCGCGAGCAGCGCGGCCCACACGGCAAGCGATTGCACGGGCTGCGCACCTTCGTCCCACGGCGCGCCGGTGACGCGCTGGTTCACCACGGCCGCGGCGAGCGCCAGCAACCCGATGACCACCAGCCCGCGTCCGGGAATGGAAGAAAAACTTCCCGCGGCATCCAGCGTGCGGCGGATGTATTCGAGCTCCGCGTGGGCGGCGCGGGAACGCAGGGCGGGCGCGGAATCGGGGTGTTGGTCCATGCGGGCCCAGTGTGCCGTTGGGGAGGGCGTTTGTCAAGTACTTTCTATTGTAAAGTGACATGCGTCTCCGCGGCGCAGAGTCACGGAGAAATTGGTAATTCGATACTCGATATTCGATTTTGGAAACACAAACGCTGCGCAGCGAGTGCTAAATATCGAATCTCGTATATCGAATATCGGTTCTTCACGCATAATAACCGCGCAATTCAACTCGGAGGACAGCATGGCCGACACACTGGCAGACTGGAACAAATTTCGCGCCACGATGAATGAAGAGATTCTCGGCAGCGGGCACCTGGGCATGAAGCGATTTTTCGCGCTGGACCACCAGTGCTATGCGGAGGGCGCGCTCGACTCGAAGACCAAGGAGCTATTGGGGCTGGTGGCTTCCTGCGTGTTGCGCTGCGACGACTGCATCACCTACCACATCGTGCGCTGCTCGGAGGAAGGCTGGAAGCGCGAGGAAGTGATTGACGCGCTGAACGTGGCGCTCATCGTAGGCGGCTCGATAACCATTCCGCACGTGCGCCGGGCGTTTGCGCGCATGGGCGAGCTGGACGGGCTGAAGCCGTAACATTGCGTTGTTCGCGCTGCAGACCACCGGAGGCTTTGCTATGACCAAACGCAAGCAGGCGAAGAAAACTGCTGCCGCAAGCTCCGCTCTTGATTTCAACCACGCGATGATTTACGTGCGCCAGGTGGAGCCCGCACTGGCTTTCTATGCCGCGCTGGGGTTCCGGCTCATTGCGAAATTTCCCGGCTATGCGCGGCTGCGCGCTCCGGGCGGCGACGCCACGATTGCGCTGCACCAACTGGACAGAGGTATGACCAGCGTCGCGGCCGAAGGTATACGTCTTTATTTTGAAGTGAAAAATCTGGACGCGTTTTGCGCGCGCCTGGCCGCTTCCGGCATCGCTTTCAAGCAAATGCCCGCGGACATGCCCTGGGGTTGGCGACACGCCTACCTGAACGACCCCGATGGCCACGAAGTAAGTTTGTATTGGGCGGGAGCGAAACGGCTGCGGAAATTGTAGCGACTAATCGCAGCTACGCAATCCCAATTGCCTGTGCCTGTTTTTTCGAAACGGAAATCGCACAGCCAGGAGTGGCTGTGCTACTCCTCCGGCGGATCGATATCAATTTCCGAAGTGAACACCAATCCCACTCCGGTCATGTGCGGCTGCGGGCCGGCCTCGCGGCGGACTACGTAGCCTTTCATCCAGATGAGGCCGGAGCCATCGACGTCGCCCAGGTTGGCTTCCATTTTTACGCGGACTTCCGACTGCAAGCGCGGGCAGTGTGTCATATAGAGAAACGCGCCTTGCAGGCTGAGGTCGTGGATGATGGTCTGCTCTGAAAACGGCGCGCCGTCCTCGCTGTAGCCTTCCACCATGGCCGGGAAATGCGTGCGGCGGCGCTGACCGGTACGCGTGCTGGGCAAGGCCACTGCGGCGCCGGGGCTGCCCATCGTCATGATCATGCCTTCGGCCGCGGCCCAAACGTTGCCACCCTTCTGCCGGGCCTGCGCCAGGATGGCGTCCACCATCTTGTCGGAGGATTCCGGGTCGTGGTGGAACAAGAGCAGATTTTTCACCTCGGCCTCTTCGGCCACGCGCACGCCTTCCAGCCACGAAGAATGTCCCCAGCCCTTTTTGGGGCCGGCAAGCTGCTCGGGGGTGTATTGCGCGTCGTTGATAAAGATGTCCGCGCCGGAGGCCAGCTCGCGCAGGCTCTTGTCGAGTTCCTGCACGCCCGGCTCGTTGTCCGTGGCATAGACCAGCGTGCCCTCGGGCGTTTGCAGCCGGAACCCGAGCGCGCCCTGGGGGTGATTCAACCAGCGCGCGGTGAGCTTGGAGTCGTTGATTTGGATGACGTCGCCGCCGGCGATTTCGGTGAAGTCGCGCTGCGCGGTCATGGCGCTGGTGTCCACCGGGAAATACGGCGTGGCCATCTGCGCTTCCAGCACGCGCTGCAGGCTGCCGCTACCCAGGTGCTTGGACCGAAAGCTGTAAAAGTGAAACTTGTTCTTCTCGTTGTAGAGGGGCGCGAAAAACGGGATGCCCTGAATGTGATCCCAGTGGTAATGGGTCACAAAGATGTGCGCTTCCATAGGCACGTCCGGATAAGTTTGCAGCCAGCGATTGCCCAGGCCGCGCAGTCCGGTGCCGCAGTCAAAAATGATGCGCGTGCGGTTGGAGGTGACGATTTCCAGGCATGGCGTGTTTCCCCCGTAGCGCCAGTTGGCCCGGTCCACCGTGGGGGTGGAGCCGCGAACGCCCCAGAACCCGAGCTTGGTGACGTTGTCTGACATTCAACTTTGTCCCGACACCTTCGCGATGCGAACCCTGGCGCCTGTCCCGGCTGACGCGATAGACGGGAGACGAACTGGCATAGTAGGCATGGCTGCGCGGGAAGTCAATCATTTCGACCGCGATTTAGGCGGTCAATATTTACGACTGCGAATTTGGCAGTCAATTGTCTTCCTGTTTTTCCGCCCGCGATTCATTCCTCACTCGCCAGTGCTGCAATCTACAGTTAAAATCGCAGCATGCCCGGGCACCACCACGAGCACCAATCCCATGACCACGCGCACGGCATGAAGGGTACGCTGGCGTGGTCGCTGGCGGCGACGGTGACGCTGGTGGCGGCGGAGTTTGCCGGCGGCTACGTGGGCCGCTCCATCGCGCTGACCAGCGACGCGGTGCACAACCTCACCGACCTGCCGCCGATGATCCTCTCGCTGCTGGCGCTGCGCTGGGCAGAGCTGCCTCCTACCACCGAAAAAACGTATGGCTTCCGCCGCGCCGGAATTCTGACGGCGTTCGTCAATGCGCTGCTGCTGGCGCTCGCGGCGCTGTTCATCCTGTACGAGTCGTGGCAGCGGCTGTGGCAGCCGGTGGCGGTCCGCGCGGAGTGGATGATTGGCGTGGCCGTGTTCGCGCTGGTCATCAACGGCGGAATCACGCTGGCGCTGGTGCGCGGGCGGCGCGACCTCAACCTGCGCAGCATCCTCATTCACAACTTCGGCGACGCGCTCTCCAACGTCGCCATTCTCGCCGGCGCGCTGGCCATGCGCTTCACCGGCGCAACCTGGGTGGACCCCGCGCTGGGCCTCGCCATCGGCGCGCTGGTGCTGTGGTCCAGCTACGGAATTCTGAAAGAGAGCAGCCACATCCTGCTCGAAGGACTGCCGCGCGACTTGCGCCTCGAGGACGTGGCGCACGCCATCCTGCGCGTGCCCGGCGTGGCTGAAGTCCACGACATCCACATCTGGACCCTGGGCACCGACCTGAACGCGCTTTCCTGCCACGTGCGCATCCCCGACATGCACATGGAGGAAAGCGGAAAAATCCTCGCCGCCATCAACGACGTCCTCGCCCGTGAATTCCACATCACTCATTCCACGATTCAGTTTGAGCGCGCCGGGCTGCGCCAGACAGAACTGCTGATGCCTGCGCCCGCCGATTCAAGAAATTCAAAGGTTTGAATGTTGAAAGGTCGGAAGAATTGAGAGTTTGATTTTGTCCCTGAATTCTAAATCCTGACGCCTGATTCCTGCTTCAAGTCGGCAGCTTCACTTCCGCGCCGCGTTCTTCGTTGCGCAGCGTGGTTGCCTCGGCATCCAAATCCGCGACGCCGACCGAGCGGCGCAGCCCTTCGCGGGTGACGTAGATGATGCGGCCGTCGCGCGCCGAGAACGCGACCATGTGAATCACGCTGCCGTCCTTGCGCACGAGCACGTATTCGTCGAGCACGCGATGCGGCTCGACTGCGCGTACGGCCGGAACTTCCATTTCCGCTTCGCGTTCTCTCGAGGTAGCGCGCACACGTTCCGCGCGCATGATCGGCCCTTCGTCCACTTCCTGCGCACCCTGCTGTAGCACAATCACCGGCGGCGGAGACTGCACCACAATCACCTGCGGCGCTATCGGGAAAAAAGGAATCACCGGCCCTGCCGGCGTCTCTCGACGGATCTGCCGCGCCAGCGCCAGCCGCTGCTGCGTGACCGGATCAATCAGCGCGCGCGTTTCCAGGTTACGGTTGACGGCTGCCAGGTGCGTGTAGTCGAATCCCAATCCCGGCACGGGAAAACTGCCTTCGAGAAGCGACCGCGCGGTAGTGCCCCCGCCAGCCGCGCTCGCGATCCCTTGCGAAACGTTCGTGCTAATCAGCCCCGCTTGTTGAGCTTGCGCCGCGGTCATCACCCGCGTCCCTGCTGGTGCCGACACAATCCTAAATTCGCCCGGATGCGCTGCCCGCCCCGCGCGCTGCGCAAAGGCAGGCAAAGCAGCCCCGGCCACAACAAGCAGCAGCGCGAACTGGAGCGTTCGTTTCACGTGGAATAGTCTCTACTCAAAAGGATGCGCTCTGGCACACCTCCGTTGCAAGAACATTCCGCCCCCCGGGCTTCGCTGCCCGGAGAAGAGTCTTTCTCTTGCCTTCGCCGCCGCACAGGTCTATGTTGAGCCTAGCCAGCCGCCGCGCCGGAAAGGCCTCGCCCATGAACGAATTCGTGAACTGGATTGCGCTTGGTTGGGTGGCGCTTTTGTGGACCACGGTCGGCACGACCATTTACCGCTGGGGACCCGGCTCCGTGGAGCGGCACGCGCAGTGTCCCGAGCGCAAGAAGCGCGCGGACTTTGTGGTGCGCTACGCCGAGGGCGACTTCGGCTCGGTCTATCCTGCGGACGTGACCCGCTGCTCGCTGCTCGGCGACGGCCCCGTCACCTGCGACCGCGCCTGCCTGGCGCATTTGTAGCGCCGGGCTTTAGCCCGGCACCTATGGTCGTATCCACAGATGCCGCCCTTAAGGGCGGCGCTACAACGGGTCCAGGCACCCCGTGAGCGCCGGGCACCCCGGAAGGGCTAGCGGTGTCTAAACTGGGTTGCCCGCTTTCCCGCTTGACCGGGTTGTGTTATAAACTTCGGGCCGTACAATGAGCGACCCTGCGCCCGAGGAACAGCCCAGGCCGGCGGAGCGCCGGTTGGAGGAAGAGGTTCCCTCCCAGTATTGCCCGGCGTGTTCCGCGCGGCTGGCGTCTCGCAGTTGCAAGCTGATCTGCACCACGTGCGGCTATTACATGTCCTGCTCCGACTTTGTTTAGGCGGGAATCTTCCGCCGCGCGGTGCGGGCAGCCGGAGTATCCAGAATCGAGTTTGTTCACCGAGAGTGAGGAGGAAACACCGTGGCACTGAAAATGAACAGCCGGGAAGTGGAAGGCATCAACATCGTGCAGCTCGAGGGCCGCATCGTGCTGGGCGAGGAAAGCAACGCGCTGCGCGAAAAAGTGAAGGGCTTGCTGACCGAGAACAGGAAAAAGATCGTGATGAACATGGCGAACGTCACCTACATCGACAGCGCCGGGCTGGGCACGCTGGTCGCTTCCTTCCATAGCGCCAAGGCGCAGGGCGCCGTGCTCAAACTCTCCAACCTGGGCGCCAAATTCCAGGAAGTGCTCCAGGTGACCAAGCTGTACACGGTCTTCGAAGTGTTCGACAACGAAACCCTCGCCGCCCAAAGTTTCACCAAGTAGGTTTCCGCACTTTTCGCAAATGCTGCGGCGTGGCGATTCATCTCCACGAGGAGATCAATCGCCGCGCCGTATTCTTCTCCGCTCGCTAATCCTTGTTCCCGAGCCCCTGCCGGTAGATGGCGATCCCGCTCAGCATCTTGGGATAAAAATCGGTAGACTTCTGCGGGAGCACTTCGCCGCCCAGCGCGATGTCGAAGACGTGTTCGACGCGCACCGGCTGCAGCAGAAAAGCCATTTGCGCCGCGCCGGAATCCACCGCGGCCAGCGCCTTTTCCGCTTCGCGCTCGTAGCGAATATTTTTCTCCGCCACCACGGCCGCCGCGGTGATGCCCAGTCCCTCCTCCAGCACGAAGCGGTGCAGCAGGACCACGTCCAGCCCGCGCTGCGCCGCGGACACGCCGGGCAGCAAGTCGCCAAGGTTGGCGTCCGCGCGCAACAGGAACAAATAAAATACGCCGCCGGCGTAAATCCCCAGCGCGCGCCGCTCCTTGCCGCGCGCGAGAAAATCTCTGCGGAAATCTTCCCACGCGGATGCGCGCTCGGCGGCGTCCGCGAAGGGATAGGCGTACCAATCGAAGTGCGGCTCGAGCACCCGGCGAAACGCGGCGAAGTCGAAGCCGGGCACGTTGGCCACCACGCGGTGCGTCGGCAGGATGGACAGCCCTTCGGCCTGCGCGTTGACGAAGGTCATCATGGCGCGCTCCCACGGCGCGTCGGGATTGCTTGCGCCCAGTTTCGCGCGGCATTCGTCGCGCCACGCCAGCGCCGTCTCGTAGCGGTGGTGGCCGTCGGCAATCACAATTTTCTGCTCGGCCATTGCTGCCGAGATGCGCGCGATGTTCGCGTGGTCAGTGACGGGCCACAGGCGGTGCACGACTTCATATTCGTCGCGCATCTCCGTGGCCGGCGGCGTGCGCGACGCTTCCGCAAGCAGCGTGTCGATCCGCCGCGCGGGGTCGGAGTAGAGCATGAAGAGTTGCCCGGTTTGCGCGCGCGTGAGGCGAAGAAGTTCGAGCCGATCGGCTTTCGGCGCGGAAAGCGTCTGCTCGTGGCGAAAAACCACGCCCGCGGAAAAATCTTCCAGCCGGCCGAGGGCGATGAAGCCGCGACGCACTTTACGGGTTCGCCCCCCCGGCAAATGGAATTCCTGCGAATATGCGTAGATGGCCGGCGCGGGATCGCGCACCAGGATCTCCGCGCGCGACCATTCCTCCAGCTTCGCCGCCGCGCGCGTGTAGACGTTGTTCGCTTGCGTGTCGTTTGGCTGGGCGATACCTTTTTCCACGGCGATCAAATTGTGCGCATCGAGCGCGGCATAACGCTGCTGCATCTCCGGCGTAATTTTGTCGTACGGCTGGGTGAGGACGTTTTCCCACTTCACCCGCGCCGGATTGTAGCGCCACGCCGCAAACGGAAAAATTTCAGCCATCAGTGCCCTCAATGCGCAGAGAGTGCGAATTTCAAACTCAACATACTATCAACACACGCCGAAACTCGAAATTCGAAACTCGAAAATCGGCAGGAGGGGCGCAGCAAGCAGCGCCCCTACCATGACCATGAGACAAATTTCGAGTATCGAATATCGAGTATCGTTCTTTTCGAATGCTAAGATGATTCGTTGTACGAAAGGCCTTGAGCTGCATGGCGGAACCGCACAAAACGTTTTCCAACATCCGCGTGCTCGTTTTCGACCTGGACGGTACGCTGATTGATTCGAGCCAGGACCTGGCGGGCGCCGTGAACGTGGCCCGCGCGAGCATGGAGCTCGGCCCGTTGAGCCACGCACAGGTGATGACTTTCATCGGCAATGGCGCGCGTGAACTAGTGCGCCGCGGCATCAGCTTCGAATCCGGCTTCGCCAGCGATGAGCAAATTGAGCGCGCTCTCGGACACTTCCGCGAGCACTACGCGCAGCACCTACTGGACCAGACGCGCCCGTATCCCGGCGTGCGCGAGGCTCTCGACATCTTTGCCGGCAAGACTGCCGGCCCATCTCGCACACTGGCCGTGCTGACGAACAAACCGCTGCGCTTCACCCGGCCGATTCTCGACGGCCTGGGCCTTGCATCCTATTTTCGTTTTATTTATGGCGAAGACAGTTTTCCGGCGAAAAAACCGGACCCGGTGGGACTGCTCTCCATCCTGCGCGACACGCGCACCGCGCCGCACGAAGCCATACTGATTGGAGACTCGGACATTGATGTGCGCACCGCGCGCAACGCCGGCGTGTGGGCCTGCGGGGTGAGTTATGGCCTCAGCAGCGAGCAACTCGCCGCCTGTCCACCCGACCTCCTGCTCAACAGCCTGCTCGATCTCCCCGCCCGACTCGATTAAAAACCCGAAAGGCGAAAACCGAAAAACGAAAATCGAAAAGCGGCGCAGCTTTGCACATCCTCTGTATTTTTAGCCTGCTTTTAGCTATTTTTTGTAAGTCGCTGCGTACCACTCCCACGTGCGCTGCAAGCCATCCGCAAACGCGACGCTGGGCTGGTAGCCGAGGATTCTCCGGGCCAGAGAAATATCCGCCTGGGAGTGGAGGATGTCGCCGGTGCGCGGCGGATCGTACTTGGCCTGCGCATTCTTGCCGGAGATTTCCCCCAGCAGGCGCAGCGTTTCGTTCAGCGTGAAGCGCTCGCCGGTGCCCACGTTGAACACTTTCCCCGAGGCGCCGGGCGCCTCGCAAGCGCGCAGCGAGGCGTCCACCACGTTGGCCACGTAGGTGAAGTCGCGCGACTGCTTGCCGTCCCCAAACACCACGGGCTGCTTGCCTTCCAGCAGCGCGGCGATAAACCGCGAGAGCACGCCGGAATACTGCGAGGTGGGGTCCTGCCGCGGGCCGAACACGTTGAAGTAGCGCAGCGAAACGTTTTCCAGGCCGTACACGCGGCCGCACACCTGCGCGTAGAGCTCGCCGACG
>Ga0214473_10005791_pt1 | contig 14789 bp, 12 predicted proteins | sample RVTome_7_FD_203509 | JGI IMG/M metagenome (GOLD analysis project Ga0214473, IMG submission 203509) | Soil microbial communities from uranium-contaminated site in the Upper Colorado River Basin, Wyoming, United States - RVT98D197 | ecosystem: Environmental > Terrestrial > Soil > Contaminated >... | reverse complement strand
CTCCACAGCTCGTCCACGTACGGCGCGGGTCGGTAGTCGGCCAGGCGGCCCACCACCTGAGCGGCCTTGACGAGCGCATTGTCGGCGCCGTACGGCATGGAGCCATGTCCGGGGGTGCCTCGGACGCGCAGGCGGCGCCAGGCCACGCCTTTCTCGCCGACGTGCACGGTGACGTTCAGCTCGTCGCCGTGCGCGCCCCGGCTGACCGTGCCGCCGTTCTCGGTCAGGAGGTAGTCGGCGTGCAGCGCGTCCCAGTGCCGCGCGCACACGTGACCGGCGCCGAGCGCGCCGCCCGCTTCTTCGTCGGCGCACGCCAGATAGACCAGGGTGCCGCGGGGCCGCCAGCCGCCCGGCCGCCGGGCCAGCGCCTTGAGCGCCACGGCCTGCGAGGCCGTGAGGTTCAGCATGTCGAGCGCGCCGCGGCCCCAGACCTCGCCGTTCACCAGCTCGCCCCCGAAGGGATCGCGCGTCCAGGTCTTCGGGTTGACGGGCACGACGTCGGTGTGGCCCATGAGGCAGAGCGTGGGCGCCGTCGGATCGCTCCCCTCGATGCGAGCGACGAGGCTGGTGCGGCCCGGCGCCCCGTCGGGCTCGTACACCTCGATGTCGAGGCCGCTGCCTTCCAGGTAGGTGCGGAGCACGTCGCTGGTGCGCACCTCCTGGCCGGATGCGACGCTGCCGTCGTTCACGCACTGGTTGCGGATCAACTGCTGGAGCAGCTCCACGGTCTGCGCGGTCAGGGCGTCGGTCATGGCTCGGTATCCTCGAGGGCCGTCAGGGCGTGTTGCGGGTGAGGAACTCGCTCACGCGGCGGATCGATGGTTGCTTAGAAGAGAGGTCGAGGGGTGACGCGGACACCGCGCTGCTCCGAGAGGTCGATGGAGAGGACCGAGCCGTCCGGATGGGAGCCGTCCCACCCGGTCATCGGCGCTCCCGAATAGTAGGCGGCCACCCTCCCCTGGCTCACGTCGGTCTGGACGTGTTGATGGCCGAGGGCGATGTAGTCCCAGCCGGCCTCCCGGATCTCGTCGGCGAAGACCGGCGACGAGCGCTCCGGCCTTTGCCGCTCCTCATAGAAAAAGCCATGTCCCATCGCCAGGCACCAGCGCCGGTCGTCGCGGCCCGGGATATGGGCGAGCGGGCGAAACTCGGGCCCATGCTCCTCCATTGCGCGGCCCCACACGACCACGTCGAGCTCCGGAAAGTCGATGGTCTCGCCATCCGGCCGGCGAATCACGTGGACATGCCTCCCACCGGCCGTGATGTCGTGTCGATCGTAGATGGCGTTGGTATACAGCGAGTCGTGGTTTCCGGGGAGGATGACGACGGGCTGGCAGAGCCGACCGAGCTCGGTCTGGACGAATGCCACGGTCTCGTCGGGCACGCGGTTGTGATCGAAGAGGTCGCCGGCGATCAAGAGCAGATCGACGCGGTCCGCCAGGGCGCGATCGACAATGCCCTGGAAGGCGCGGCGGGCCCGCTCCTCGGCATTGCCATAGCCGTCGCCGCCGAGATGCACGTCGGCGGTGTGAAGCACGCGCAGGGGTCGTCTCGACGGTGGCACGACGAGCAGTATGCCACACCGGCCGCATGGAGCCCGCGAGATCCACGGAGCGCGCGACGGGCGGGTCCTTACTCGGAAAGGCGCAGGTTCTCGTCGATGATCGTGGCCAGACAATCGAGGGAGCCGAGCGAGTAGACGTACGTCTTCCAGCCGATGGCCACGTGGTCGGGCTTCTCGCCGGGCCGCGGAACCGGGTGGATCGTCACGCCGACATTGGGGCCGGCCTGGCCGCAGCCGCCGGCGCAGCCCTCGCGCAAGCAGACGTAGCCGTCGAGCCGCTGCTCCATCACCAGGTCCCGCAAGGCCTGCACGACGGCCGGCGCGTCGAGCCGGCGTGCCGAGCCGCCGGAGTGGACGGGAAGCACGACCACGCCCGGCTCGTGCGGGCAGACGGTGACGACGAGCCGGCGAGGCATCTGCGGGCTACTCGACGATGACCCTGGTGACGGTGATCTTCCCGTCCTGTTTCTCGAGGCTGAGCGCGTCCCCGCGCTTCTGTTCATCGCCGCCAGGGCAACTCTTCACGGTATCCTCCGGTAGATGACATGGCCGCTGCGCAGCGTCGCGCGCACGCGGGCGAGCGCGCGGCAGCACCGAATCGCGCGGCGGGGGCGGTCGTGAGCGCGGCGCGGATACGCGCGTACGAGAGCTTCGCCTGCTGCATGTATACGTATTCATCGGTCGGATCGTAGTCGGTCACGGGTAGTCGGTCACGTATCGTGTACTATACCGAATCATTCGGCCGCCGCGCCCCGGTCTCGCGCGCGAGCCATGAGGGAGGACGCCATGGGACTCGATCTGGTGATTCGCAACGGGACGATCGTCGACGGCTCGGGCGCCGCGCGCTATCGCGGCGATCTGGGCATCGTGCATGGCCGCATCGTCGAGATCGGGCGCATCCGATCGCTCGCACAGCGCACCATCGACGCCGACGGCTTGATCGTCGCGCCGGGCTTCGTCGACGGCCATACCCACATGGACGCCCAGGTGGCGTGGGACCGGATCGGGAGCTGCTCCTGCTGGCACGGGGTCACCAGCGTGATCATGGGCAATTGCGGGTTCGCGCTGGCGCCGTGCAAGCCGGAGGAGCGCGAATGGTTCGCCCGCTGCCTGACCGCGGTCGAGGACATCCCGACCGAGGCGATGCTGGCCGGCATCGACTGGACCTGGGAGAGCTTCCCGGAGTACCTGGCGACCGTCGACCGCTTGCCCAAGGCGATCAACTACGGCGCCTATATCGGCCACTCGGCCTTGCGCATGTATGTCATGGGCAAGCGCGCCTTGAGCGAGAGCGCTACCGAGGATGACCTCGCCCACATGGCCGCGGCGGTGAAGGAGGCGATCCGCGCCGGCGCCATGGGCTTCTCGAGCTCGCGCTCGCCGACCCACGTCACGCCGGACAATACGCCGGTCGCCAGCCGGATCGGCGACTGGTCGGAAGTCGATCGCCTGGTCGGCGCCATGGCGGAATTGAACGCCGGCATCTTCCAGATCGGGCCGGACACCTCGGGCGGCGACGCGCAGCGCAGGTTTCTCGCGCGGCTGAAGCAGGTGGGAGTGGATACTGGGCGGCCGGTGATGTTCGGCACCATTTCGAGCCGCCAGGGCGAGCAGCCGAACCCGTGGACCTATCAGCTCGAGTACCTGGACGATTGCGCCGCCGCCGGCGCGCGGATGTGGGGGCAGACCACCACCCGCTCGATCAACGCCATCTTCTCGCTCAAGTCCTACTTGCCGTTCGACGCGTTGCCGGCCTGGCGAGAGGTGCGCAGCCTGCCGCTGGACCAGCAGAAACGCCGCCTCGCCGATCCCGCGACCCGCCGGCACCTGGTCGCGGAAGAGGCGAGGATGAAGCCCCGCGACAAGGTGTTCCAGGGCGGCGGCGCGGCCACCACGGATCCGCGCAAGCCCGACTACACCAACCTCTATGCCATGAAGAGCGTCGACTGGGCCGATCCGACCGTCGCGGAGCTCTCGGCGCAACGCGGCGTGCACCCGGTCGAGGTGATGATCGATCTGGTCCTGGAGAACGACGATCAGATGTTCGTGCAGCCGCTCGTCAACGAGCACCCGGACCACGTGCTCGGCATGTTGAAGCACCCGCGCACCCTGGCCACGTTCTCGGATTCGGGCGCCCATGTCTGCCAGGAGATGGGCTCCTCGCTGCAGACCCATATGCTGAGCTACTGGGTGCGGGCGAAGCAGGCGTTCACACTGGAAGAAGCGGTGCGCAAGCTCACCTTCGACAACGCGTCGGCCTGGGAGCTCAACGATCGCGGCTTGCTCCGCACCGGCTTCAAAGCGGACCTCGTGCTGTTCGACGAGGACCGCGTGAAGCCTGCCATGCCGACGGTGGAGACCGATCTGCCCGGTGGCGCGCGCCGCCTCGTGCAGAAGGCGGAAGGCATCGCCGCCATTGTCGTCAACGGGCAGGTGACAGTAGAGAACGGCAAGGCGACGGGGAGCGTCCCGGGCCAATTGCTGCGCGGGCCCGGCGCGCGGGTGGCCTGACCCGGCCGGATCGGGCCTGATCGCTCCGCGCCGCCGGGGACGCGAACCTTCGCGCTCACGACGGCCGCGCCTTCGCGGCGCGCAGCGCCGGCTCCGCCGCTTCGCGGAACCAGGCGGGCAGGAGCGGGCGATAGCGCTGCAGGAAGCGCGCGAAATGGGCGTCGAGCACGTAGGTGACGCCGTGATCGCCGGCGTGGCGGCACGAGCGCCCGTAGGCCTGCACGAGGGCCTTCGCCGTCTCGAGCGCGTACCACCGCGGATCGCGCGCCTGGCGGGCGGCCGTCCACGGGTCGCCGAGATCCGGGTAGGGCACCTTCGTGATGATCTGGAAACGGAGGAAATCGTCGGGCAGGTCGACGCCTTCGCGCAGCGACGGGGACAGCAGCACGGTCGGCTGCGAGGAGGCGCGGTGGTGGTCGAGCGCGCGGCCCTTCGCCTCCGAGGACTCCACGAAGATCACGCGGCGGTGCTGCGCGGGGGCGCGGGCAGCGAGGCCCGCCAGGAGCCGTCGCGCCGCCGCGTAGGAGGCGGCGTGGACGAGGCCCTTCTCCGCGGGGTGAGCCGCCAGGATCGCCGCCACCTCGTCGAAGAGGGCAGGCTCGAGCTCGGACACCGTGGCCTTCGAGAGCGCGCCCACCGGCCGGTACTCGATGAGCCGCTGCTCGACGGAGAACGGCGACTCGCTCGCGAAGGCGCGCACGGCGGCGGGCTCGAGGCCGAAGTAGCCGGCGATGGCCTCGCGGCGCCCCATGAACGCCGAGGACAGCACGACCAGCTCCGCCGCGTCCCAGAGGAGCGCCGGCGCCATCGCGCTGACCGTGAGCGGCACCAGCTCGAGCGCGGCGCCGACCTCGGGCGGGTAGCGCACCACCCACTCCGTGTCCTCCGCGTCGAGGAAGAAGTGCAGGCGCGCCAGCGCGCTCTCGAGGAGGTCGCGCTGGCCGAGGCGTGCCTGCTCCTCCGCGGTGGGCGGATAGGAGAAGTGGTCGCCGTCGGCGAGCCCGGGCGGGCGAAGGCTCGCGAGGTGGCTGTCGATCAGCGCCAGCTCCGCGTCGAGACGGCTCACCTGGTCCTCGAAGAGGATCCGGTACTCGTCGGCGCCGCCGAGCCGCGGCAGCGCCCCCCCGAACCACTCCTTCATCTGGTCGGCCGCGAAGGCCACCGTGAAGACGTGCACGAGCTGGGCCTCGAGGTTGTGCGCCTCGTCCACGACGAGCACGCGGCGGCGGCGGAGCTGCTCGCGCTGCCACTGCCGGAGGGTGAGGAAGTAGGCGGTATTGGTGCAGAAGATGGGGCCGTTGAGGGCGGCCAGCTTCGCGCGCGCGTAGGGGCACTGACAGGCGGGCGCGCGTGGGCGCCGGCACAACCCGTGGGTCGTGGTCACGCGCGCGGGCGGGGCATAGCGCTCGCAGAGGTAATTCTCGCGGCCTTTCACGAGCTGTAGCGCGTCGCCGAACTCGCGCCCGTACTGGTCCTGGAGGAGCTTCTGTGAGGTGAGGAGGTAGGCGTCGCCGCTCCAGCGCGCCAGCGTCAAGGCGAGGTGGCTCTTGCCGACGCCGGGCGGGGCCTCGATCATGAAAACGCGCGGGCCCTCGGCGCCCTCGTCCTCCTCGATGGCCGCGCCTAGAGCCTCGAGCAGGCGCGCCTGCGCGGGGCGGGGCTCGGCGCCGGGTGGGAAGTGGGCGAGGAGGTCGGCCGTCATGGGGTCCCGCCCGCAGGGTACACTGGCGCCATGGTCCACGTACGCTGGCCCGCCTGCGGCACTCTCAATCGCGTGCCGGAGACGCGCCTCGGCGAGAGCGGACGCTGCGGCAAGCAGACCTGAGTCCCGACAGAAAGGGCAGAAGCCCATGCACTTCGGAATTTTCCTGGAGGAGAGGCGTCGCGGGACCAGCGAGACGGAGTCGTTCCGGGACACGATCGAGCTGGTCGACGCGGCCGAGGCCTGGGGCCTCGACGGGGTCTGGCTCGGCGAGATCCATTTCAACGGGACGCGGTCCGTGCAGTCGGCGCCGCTCGCGCTGGCGAGCTTCATCGCCGCGCGCGCGCGGCGGATGCGCGTGGGGACGGCCGTCCAGGTCCTTCCGCTGAGCAACCCGCTGCGCATCGCCGAGGAAGTGGCGACCGTGGACCATCTCAGCGAGGGGCGCTTCGATTTCGGGATCGGCCGCAGCGGCTCCCCGCGGGCCTACGACGTGCTCGGGATCCCGTATGGCGAGAGTCAGGCGCGCTTCCTCGAGGCGCTCGCGGTCATCCGCGAGGCCTGGAAGGGGCAGCCGTTCAGCTACGACGGCGAGTTCTATCGGTTCGGGAAGGCCACGGTCTCTCCGACGCCGTACCAGGTGCCTCATCCGCCGATCCGCGTGGCGGCGAACTCGGAGGAGACGTTCGTGCACGTCGGCCGGGTGGGACTCCCGATCTTCGTCGGGGTCCGCGACCTGGATTTCCCCGCGCTGCGGGTGAATCTACACGCGTACCGCAAGGCCTGGCAGGAGGCCGGTCACCCCGGGCGCCCGGACGCGTTCCTGCGGATCCCGATCTACGCGGGGGGCACGGAGAAGGAGGCCTTCGAGGAGCCCCGCGAGAACATCAGCTACTTTTACCGGCGCCACGTCGAGCTCATCCGGTCAGGCCTGGGCCGCGGCGACACCGGGTCTTCCAGCCGGCGGCAGGCGCTGGCCGAGCAGGTCGAGCGGATGACGTATGACGACATCCTGAAGACCCGCGTGGCATTCGGCACCGCCGCCGCCCTGATCGATCGCCTCGCGCAGTTGCGAGACGAGCTCGACCTGAGCGGGATCGTGGCGGAGCTGAATCCCGGCGCGCTGCTCGGGATGGGCCAGATGCAGCGCACCCTGCGCATCCTGACCCAGGACGTGATGCCCGCGTTCCGATGAATCGTCAGCGCACGAACGCCTGCACGCGCCGCCAGGCGTCGGCCGAGGCCTCCGCGAAGTCGGCCTGCTTGCGGTCGAAGAAGCTGTGCGGGGCCCCGGGATAGACGGTGAAGTCGTGCTTGACCCGCGCCGTGCGGCAGGCGGCGTCGAATTCCTCGACGGCACTCTGGGGGATCCCCTCGTCCGCGCCGCCGAAGATCGACAGGACGGGGCAGGTGTAGCGGCCGACCGCATCGATGGGCTTCGGTCTTTCCGGCCACCGGCGCAGGCCCAGCGGCCAGCCGTAGAACCCGATGACGCCGGCATACGCGAGCCCGCTTGCCGCCTGGAGGTAGGACAGAGCGCCGCCGAAGCAGAAGCCAACCGAGAAGAGCGAGCGCACCTGGCCGCCCTCTCGGCTGCGCAGGTACGCGGCCGCTGCCGCGATGTCGGCGTCGAGGGTCTCGGGCTTCGTCTGCGGGACATGCGCCATGAAGTCGAAGCCGTCCCCGCGGTCGTCGGAGGACGCCGTCCGGGCGAAGAAGTCGATGGCCACGGCGTTCACGCCCACCTCGGCGAAGCGGTCGGCGAGCTCCTTGTAATAGGCGTGCAGCCCTCGCACGTCGGGGATGACGATCATCCCCGCGCCGGTCGGCGCGCTCGCGCGGGCCTCGTAGGCCATGGAGCGGGCACCGTCCGCGGAGGTGAGGTGAAAGTCACGGGAGCCGGCCGAGCCGCCGGCAATCGGAGGAATCGGAGGATGGGAGTCATTATCGACGCACATGGGGCCTCCTGCTGCCAAGAAGGTTCGTCGTTCCGGGTCGCGTGGCGTCCCGCCCGGAATTGGTTCCCGTCAGGTTACGGGGGTGGTCCACCGCCGTCAAGACCTATGGCCGATGGGCCCGCTCACCCGTTCCTGGACGTCAGCCAGCGGATGAGGCCCAGCAGGAAGAGCCCCGCGCCGACCATCAGCGGGGCCCAGTATTGAGGGACCCCTAGCACCTTGATGAGCACGATGCACAGCCCGACGAAGCTGACGATGGCCCCAGCCAGCATGAGGCTCCCGCCCGATCTGTCTGCCACGGCTACCACCTCCTTCTGTCCCGATCAGAAGTGTTCGCCGACTGGTGGCCCCGCCCGGCGACTTGTCGGCGACCTTCCGGGCCGGAACACCGGTGAGCTTTGCACATTGTGGGGCACCCCGGGCCGGAAATCGCTGGGTGCGGTTCGGCCGTCCTGCTACAATCAGCGGTCGAGATGAGAGCGCGACGCTTTCTGCCCGTCGGTCTCATTGCCCTCGCCACCTCGGGCTGCCTCGCGATCGCGCCGAGCCCTCCCCGCCCGCTCATCGTGGACGTGAGCGGAACGTGGACGGGGGGCTGGTGGAACAACTTCGGCGGCGGGCCGGTCGGCCTGAGGCTCCAGCAGAGCGACGGCCGGGTCACGGGGACGATGGACATGGCCGGGGCCCAGAGCTACTGCGGGCTGGTCGAGGGGGCGCTCGACGGCGAGGTGCTGACCCTCCGGGCGACGGGCGCGTCCTCGGGCGGTGGGCCCAGCGTCGAGCTTCGCGTCCGGCGTGATGACGCCATGGATGGCCAGCTCGTGTACGTCGTGACGTCCACCACGATGAGCCTCAACCGGCAATGGCCGGCGCTGGAGCTGCCACCGGGGACGTGCCTGCCCAGGAGCTGACCGGGCTCGGTGACGCCGCAATGGACTGGGTGGCGTGGCACGAGGGCTACGAGGCCTCTCCGGCGCTCATCGGGCGGCTTCGCGCCGTCCGGGCCCACATCTCCCGCTGCCTCGACGCGAGCCCGCCCGGGCCGGTCTCCATCCTCAGCGTCTGCGCCGGTGACGGCCAGGATCTGATCGGGGCGCTCATCGGTCACCCGCGCGCCGCGGACGTGCGCGCGCGCCTGATCGAGCTGGATCCGCGCCTCGCCGAGCGCGGGCGGGACGCGGCGGAGGGCGCCGGGCTGGCGGAGCGGATCGAGTTCGCGGTCGGCGACGCGACGCGGGCCTCCGCGTACCGGGGTCTGGCCCCCGCCCAGATCGTCTTGGTCTGCGGCGTATTCGGCAATATCCGCTCCGAGGATACGGTGAGCCTGATCGAGGGTCTCGGCTTCCTCTGCGCGCGCGGAGGGTTCGTCCTCTGGACGCGCGGACTCCGCCGCGGCGGCGCGGCTCACGCCGCGAGGATCCGCTCCCTGCTCATCGAGTCGGGCTTCGAGGAGGCCAGCGTCGAGCCGACGGCCGACGGGAGCTTTCTCGTCGGGACCTCCCGGCACCTCGGCGAGTCACCGTTTCCCTCAGGCGACGCGCGGCTCTTCACGTTCGCGGACCGGCCCCGCTGGAGCGCTTGAAGGGGGGCGTGATGACGTGCTCGCCCGCCGGCCGGCCGCGCCCGAGCCGCATCCCGTGGCTCGCGCTCCTCACCCTCGGTGTCCTTGCCGTCGGGACGCCCGCGGCCGCCGTCCGGCCCTCGTCGCCCGAGATCGCCGGCTGCATCCGTGATCCCGCGTGCCACCGGACATTCGTGGCGGCACATCGCGCGGAGGGGTTCGGAGCGCCCGAAAACAGTCGGGCCGCCGTGGCCCGTGCGGTCGACGCCGGCGTTCCCGTGATCGAGATCGATCTGCGCGCATCGAAGGACGGTGAATTGTTCGTCATCCACGACGGCGCGCTCGAGCGCACGACGACGCTCAGGGGCCGGATCGAGAGCCTGGGCGCGCGGGAGGTCACCAAGGCCCGGCTCGGGAATGGCGAGAGCCTTCCTCGGTTCCGCGACGTCTACGACATCAGCCGCGGCCGGGCGGTGCTGAGCGTGGATTTCAAGGTGCCTCCCGAGGCGATGGAGCAGGTCGCGGACTGGATACACGCGCACGGCTCCTTCGACGATATGATCTTCTTCGCGAACACCGGGGAGGAGATGACGGCGGTCGCTCGGGCGAAGAAGCGGTACCCCGCGATGATCGTCATGGTGCGGCTCCTGGACACGCGCGTCACCGTCGAGAGCACCCGGGGGGTGTTCGGACGCTTGCCCGAGATCCTTCACACCGATCGGGTCGGGGCGGACCAGGTGTCGGCGCTTCACGCGCAGGGCGTCAAGGTCTATATGAATGCCCTGCCCATCGAGCGCTATGTGCAGCCGTTCAAGTACCTGGCCATCCGCTCCCTGCTCAGGACCAACCTCGATTTTGTGCTGACGGGCGAGCCCGGGTCCCTGATGCAGCGGCTGGCGGACCGCTAGCCAGGGCGATGCGTGGGCCGGCACTCTACCCTCGCCCCAGCCTCTCCCTCCGGAGGGAGAGGGAGTCGATTCGATGCCGTCGCCCCCGGACGCGGAGGGATCAGGCGAGGCCAGGACTCTCGCGATTGGCCCGCTACTTGCCTTCGTACCGGCGGGGTGACGTGCGGGCGCCGGGACACTTGGGCGCCCGCGGCGCCCGATTATGATCACGACCTGAGCCGGAGGAGCGTCCATGACCGAATGCTCGATTCTCGCGCACGGCGGAGCCCTGGTGGATCTCATCGCTGACCCGGAGCGCGCTGCCGACCTGACGACGGCATCGCGCGACTGGCCGTCCTGGGACCTCACTCCACGTCAGCTCTGCGACGTGGAGCTCTTGCTGAACGGCGGCTACTCGCCGCTCCGCGGCTTCATGGGCCGCCGCGATTACGAGTCCACGTGCGGTCGGATGCGCCTGGCTGACGGCACGCTCTGGCCGATTCCGATCACTCTCGATGTCGCCGCCGATCGCGCGGAGCGGCTCGAGCGCGGCGCCGTGCTCGCCCTCCGCGACCCCGAGGGGGTGATGCTGGCCGCGCTGCACGTCGAGGACATCTGGCAGCCCGACCGCGAAGCCGAGGCGGAGGCGGTGTACGGCACATCTTGCCGTTCTCATCCCGGCGTGGCGCGGCTGCTCGGAGAGGCGCAGCCCTTCTGCGTGGGGGGAACGCTCGAAGGGCTGCAGCGTCCGCTGCACTACGACTTCCGCTCGCTTCGTCTCACGCCGCGCGCGCTCCGGGCGGAGTCCGCGCGGCTGGGCTGGCGCCGCACCGCCGCCGTGCAGACGAGCCAGCCGCTTCACCGGGCCGAGCTCGAGTCCACCTGGCGCGCGGCGCGCGAGGCCGAAGCGGGTCTCCTGATCCATCCGCCCGTGGGCCTGTCGAGCGCCGGCGACGTCGCGCACTACAACCGCATCCGCGCCTACACTTCCGTGCTGCAACACTACCCGGAGGGGACGGCGAAGCTCGCGCTGCTCCCGCTCGCGCCGAGGCTTGCCGGCGCGCGCGAGGCACTCTGGCGGGCGATCGTCGCCAAGAACTATGGTTGCACCCATCTGCTCGCGGGTCGCGACCACGCGGACCTGGGCGTCGACGGCGAAGGGCGGCCGTTCTGCGAGCCGGCGGCGCCGCACGATCTGCTGCTGGCGCACCAGGGCGAGCTCGGTGTCGGCATCGTGCCGTGGCGTCCCATGGTGTACCTGGAGGACCGGCGCGCCTACATGCTGGAAGATGAGGTGCCGGCGGGCGCGCGCCCGGTCACGCTCCCGGCCGCCGAGCTCCGGCGCCTGCTCGCACGAGGGACACCCATCCCACGATGGTTCACCTTCGACGATGTCGGGCAGGCGCTCCAGCAGACGCATCCGCCGCGGCGGCGCCAGGGTTTCACGGTCTTCTTCACGGGGCTGCCGAGCTCGGGCAAGTCGACGATCGCCAATGTCCTTCGCGTCAAGCTCCTCGAGATGGGTGGGCGCGGTGTGACCTTGCTCGACGGCGATCTCGTGCGCAAGCACCTGTCCTCGGAGCTCGGCTTCTCGCGCGAGCACCGCGACCTCAATATCCGGCGCATCGCCTTCGTCGCCTCCGAGATCACCCGTCACGGCGGCGTGGCCATCTGCGCGCCCATCGCGCCCTACGATCGCACGCGCAAGGACGCGCGGGCCATGATCGAGCCGCACGGGGGGTTCGTACTCGTCTGCGTCTCGACACCGGTCGATATCTGCGAGACACGGGATCGCAAGGGCCTCTACGCGAAGGCCCGCGCGGGCATCGTCCGCGAGTTCACCGGCGTCTCCGACCCCTACGAAGTCCCCGACGATGCGGAGCTGGCCCTGGACACCACGAAGCTCTCCCCCGAGGAGGCGGCGGAGGCGATCATCGGCTATCTGCAGAAGGAAGGCTATCTCGGCGGGGAAGAGTGGGGGCACGGGCATCTCGCCGCCGTCCCGTCACCGTAGCAACAAAAAGCGTCAGTCGGCCAACACAAATTGTCAGTCTGACACTCTGCCCGCCGGTTCGGGCGGGCTTCCCGGCCGTTCATCGAGCCAGAATTCGACCGCTCAGCGCGGATCTGGGTGCGCCATCAGCGGCGCTCCTCGAATCGCAGCGCACCCCCGGAACGTGGGCGGGCGCGCGATCTTGTCCTTTAGCAACGCCTAATTGTCCCTTGATTGTTGACAATCCGAGGGCCCCCACCTAAACTCAGAGCACGTGATTCAAGACCCCGCTGGCATTCACCTTGCACCGTGACAACTTTGTGCACAGCGCCGGAGCTACCGGTTTTCAGGCGATTGCCTACGAAATTTCGGCGGCGGGCAGATTCGCCGCGGGCGCAAACGCTTCGTGATCCCGCACGTCCTCTTTCCCGGTCATGCTTTCCTCTCGCAGTGGAACTCCCTTCCCGCGCTTCGGCTCCGGCGATGAGTGCGCCTACCTGAACGCCCCGAGGGACTGCGGACCTGCAAATCTAGCCACATCGTAAAATAAAAGGGGAAGCGCGCGGCGGTGCGGAGTCGGAGCCGATAGGCACCGGGTCGGCATGAATGCCGTGACGAGGCCAGGCTCTTCAACCAGGCAGCACCCGGGGAGGAGATTGACATGGACGACATCGAGGAAGAGGGCGGCAATCCCGGCAATCCGGTCAACCCACAAGGTGGAGGCCAGCGGGCCTGGCTCCTGCAGCGCCTCGCGGCACGTCAGGGCGGGGGTGGCCGCTTCGGTCAGGGGGGAGGCTTCGGCCAGGGTGGCCGCTTTGGCCAGGGCGGATTCGGCGGAGGTGGCGGGTTCCGCAGAGGTGGCGGGGGGCAGGGTGGTGGCTTCGGGCAAGGTGGTGGCGGCGGCCTGGGTCGTCTCGCCGCGCTGCTGCAGAGGAGGCAGGGCGGTGGCCAAGGGCCGATGGGCGGCCGCTTCGGACAGAACCAGGGCGGAGGACAGTTCCGCGGCCAGCGGTTCCAGGGTGGAGCGACCGGGCAGGGCGATCCCTTCGCCGCCGGAGAAGGCAGCGAGCGCGATCGTCTCCTGCAGCGGGCGGCGCGACTGGAGAAGCTGCTCGAGAGCACGTACGCGGAGCTGCAAAAGCTCGACGCCGCCGCCGCAGAGTCCGCCGAAGGGGAAGCCATCGACGTCACGGCCGAGGATGCCACTCAGCGTGTCGACGCGAGCGGGACGCCGGCCGCGGGTGATGCCGCCGCCGAGAAGTCGGCGCCGAACCCTGCCGAGCACGGCAAGGCGTGATCGCCGCCACGATCCGATGGTGACGGCATGCTGAACGGCGAGGCTGTGGCGCGCCAGCTCGAGCTGGCCGCGCTGACGCCGGTCCGCAAAGGCGTGCCGTCCATCGCCCTCGCCGCGAGCCGTGCCGGCGGGCTCGGCGTCCTCGATCTCGAGCACGCGGCCGATGTCGAGGAGGCCGTGGCCTCGGTTCGCGCGCTCGCGCTCTATCCCGCTCAGGTGTTCGGGGTGAAGCTCGACGGCCGCGCCGTCGAGCTTCACGGTGTTCTTGCCGCCGACCTGCCCGACAATGTCGGCACCGTCATCCTGACGGCCGGGAGCCTCGAGGCACTCCTCGATCCCGTCGCCGCGCTCCGGCGGCGGCATGTGCGAACTCTCATGACCGTGTGCTCGGTGGAGGACGCCGAGCTCGCGGAGGCGCTGGGCGTGGACGGCGTCATCGCCAAGGGCAGCGAGGGCGGCGGATGGGTGGGAGAGGAGACCACGTTCGTTCTCCTTCAGCGTCTGCTCGCGCGCAGTCGGTGCCCGGTCTGGGCTCAGGGGGGCATCGGAACCCACACGATCGCCGCTTGCTACGCCGCGGGAGCCGCCGGCGTGATCCTGGACTCGCAGCTCGCGCTGCTCCGGGAGTCGGCGCTTCCGGAGGACGTACGCGCGGCGGTGGCGCGCATGGACGGCAGCGAGACGGTCTCCGTCGGCGGCGAGCTGGGCGCCGCCTGCCGCCTGTACGCGCGGCCCCGGCTCCGCGCGCTCGACGAGCTGGTCGAGCTCCAGAGCGCGCTCGACGACGGCCGGCCGCGCCCCGAGGCGCTCGTGGCCTGGCGCGCGGCGGTGCGGGCGCGGATCGGCTGGGGCGCTCCCGAGCGCCATGTCTGGCCGCTCGGCCAGGACGCCGCCTTCGCTTCCGGCTTCGCGCGCCGCTACCGGACGGTGCCGGCCGCCTTGGCCGGGCTCCGCGAGGCCGCGCGCGAGGGCTGCCGGGCGGCGCAGCGGCTGCGGCCGCTCGCCGAGGGCGCGCCGCTGGCCGAGTCTCACGGGACGCGCTATCCGATCCTGCAGGGCCCGATGACGCGTGTCAGCGACACCGCCGCGTTTGCCGAGAGCGTGGCGGCGGCGGGCGCCCTGCCGTTCCTCGCCCTGGCATTGCTGCGCGGCGAGGAGCTTCGATCGCTCCTCGACGAGACGAAGCGCCGGCTCGGCGACCGCCCGTGGGGCGCGGGCATCCTCGGCTTCGTGCCCCTCGAGCTGCGCCAGGAGCAGATGCAGGCCATCGAGGCGGTGCGGCCGCCCTATGCCCTGATCGCCGGCGGCCGGCCCGA
>Ga0214473_10005790_pt1 | contig 14792 bp, 24 predicted proteins | sample RVTome_7_FD_203509 | JGI IMG/M metagenome (GOLD analysis project Ga0214473, IMG submission 203509) | Soil microbial communities from uranium-contaminated site in the Upper Colorado River Basin, Wyoming, United States - RVT98D197 | ecosystem: Environmental > Terrestrial > Soil > Contaminated >... | reverse complement strand
CCCCTCACCCTTCCCCTCTCCCCCGCAAACGGGGGAGAGGGCGGGGGTGAGGGGGAAGGATAAAAAAGGAAATTCCTATACTATCAAGGTAGGTTTATCGTGTAGGGGCCTGGAGGGGGTTTTCTCCGCTTCGATTTCATTACTATTTTAAGAAGTATAGCCGGCTTCCGGCTCACGATCAATCGTTTTTTATCAAGCCGCTTCCCTTTTCATTCTTTCGAGGCCTCCCGGTCCTCTCGTCCTTTCAAAGATGGTCTTGGAGCCCAGGCAATTTGAGGGGCCGGTAAAGCGGTGCCATGGCCGCAGTAGACCCCTCCGCTACCCCCGGCGGTCGTATGTCGGGCCCTTAAAATCCGGGCGTGCGCGTCAGGCTCCTCGCAAAAATTCAAAATTTTGAAACCGTTTAGCCCAAAAAAGGAAAAAGAATAATAGACAAAAATATTAGAAACTTATTTGCCACAGAGGTCACCGAGGCCATAGAGGGATTTACGTTCAAAAACCAAGAGGAAAAGGCGAACGCTTGGAGAATCTGTTTTGACGGTGCAGGGTCAAATTCTTTTCCATTCTCTGCTTCCATATCTCTGTGCTCTCTGTACTACTAACATGCAAAATCTTCAAATTTTGTAAAGAAAAATTTAATTTGGAAACTAGCCTCTGAAGTCCCCCCTAACCCCCCTTTATCAAAGGGGGGCAGGGGGGATTTCTGGAGAGCGTTTGGCCCTAGGAAAAACCGATTCTTTTGATTGCAGCTATGCCGCTCTATGACCTCTGTGGCTAAACCATTTCAAAATTTTCTAGAGGGCCATGAAATGGGGTGCAAAAGAAAGGATGGAGGGATTTCTTGCCTATTCGGGGGCGCTTCTTAGGGATCGATCCAGGTGCGGTAAGGCTTCCTCTACCTTTAGGATTCCTTCGGGGATATCCCATCCTTCGGCCCGGAGGTCATGACATAGCTGATAAATGGGAGGAACCAGAAAGGTGAGCTTTCTGGCTTTGAGGAGGAAGGAAAAGACCTCGGCGGGGGGACCGGTGGTCAGGAGTTTTCCCCCTTCCAGGACCACCAGCCGATTCACCATGCCGAGAAGATCCTCTACGGCATGGGAAATGATGATCACCGTCTTCCCGGAATGTTGCATTTTTTGAAGGTACGTCAGGATCTCACACTTGCCCGGCCCGTCCAATCCCACGGTGGGCTCGTCGAGGATGAGGAGGCGGGGTTCCTGCACGAGAACTCCCGCTATGGCCACACGCCGTTTTTCTCCCCCGCTCAATTCAAAGGGAGACCGCCTGCGGAACTCCGCATAATCCAAACCCACCGAGGCGCAAGCTGCCTCTACCCGGTGCTCGATCTCTGCGGCGGAATAGACTTTGCGCTGGCGCAAAACAAAGGAGATGTCATCGAAGACGGTCTCCTCGAAAAGCTGCTGTTCCGGATATTGAAACACCAGCCCGACGCGCTGTCTGAGCTCATTCCAGGAAATGCCCGGAAAGCTGAGGTCCATTCCCTCGACCAGAACCCGGCCGGAGGAAGGTTTCAGCAATCCGTTGAAATGCTGTACCAGGGTTGACTTCCCTGACCCGGTCTCCCCGATGATTCCGACGAATTCCCCCCGCCCGATTTGCAGGGAAACGTCTTCAATGGCCTTTTTTTCCAGGGGAGTCCCGCGATTATAGATGTGCGTCAGTCTTTCGACGGCAACGACCGGCTGAGGAATGGCCCCTCCTCATTCCACGATCTTGTAGACCACGTCCTTTTCCCGAACGCGATCCTTTACTTTGATGCCGATCATCTGGCCGACTTCGGCTTTCTCTACAGGCTGGTTTTCGACCTGCATGGACTGAATCTGATCTTCAAAATCAGTGGTATGTCCCTTGATTTTGATGCGATCTCCAACCCGCAAGCTCCCCTCCGTGACCTTGATCGCCGCTACGCTGGCCTTAGAGAAGAATTTCATCACTTCTCCCACTTTTTGCTCAGGCATTGCAGCCTCCTTCCCTCAGGCGGAATTCCCCGCATGAGTTGTTCAGCTTGAAAAATTATATGATTTCATTTAATTAAGTGTCAAGGAGAATCGGGGAGGGGAAGAGTAGGAGCGCTTCGCTCGAGGACCGCGGCGCTCGAGGGAAGAGGAGAAACCCCAAGGCCAGTGGCTAAGATTTTTGAAACAGTTTAGCCAAAAAAAAGAAAAAAGAATAAAAGACAAAAATATTAGAAACTTTTTGCCACAGAGGTTGCCGAGGCCACAGAGGGATTTACGTTCAAAAACCAAATCGAAAAGGCGAACGCTCGCGGAATCTGTTTTGTGGATGCAGGGTCAAATTCTTTTCCATTTTCTGCTTCCATATCTCTGTGCTCTCGGTGACCTCTGTGGCTAAATAATTTCAGATTTTTTTATTTTGGATTCTGGATTCTGGATTCTGAATTTTTTTTCCTAGAAGGAATTTTTTCAATTCTTCCACGGATCGCATTCTGGGAGGGATGGCATGTCCCCGGCTTCGTAGCCCCCGGAGCAGGCGAAAGAACGGGGGTAGCTCTCCCCATTCTGATTCGGGCAGGAAGTCGCCGGAAAAAAAATCTTCGGCCGATCCATAAAAGGAAACCCGCCCCCGATTCAGGACCAATAAATCCTGGGCGCTCAAAGCCTCTTCGACGGAATGGGTGATATGCAGAACCGTCTTTTCCCCCTGCCCATGAATTTTTTGCAGAAGTTTGAGGACTTCTTCTCGATCTTTAATATCCAGCATGGATGTGGGCTCATCCAGAACGAGAACCTCACTTTCCATCGCCAGGATGCCGGCCAAAACCACTTTCTGCTGCTGTCCCCCGGAAAGCAGATGAGGGGAATGGTGCCGATACGACTCCATCTCCACCCAATGAAGGCTTTCCCGGACGCGCAGAGCGATTCTCGAAGGGTCCATCCCCATGTTCTCCAGCCCGAAGGCGACATCCTCTTCGACCACCGTGGAGACGATCTGGTTCTCCGGGTTGGAAAAGACGTAACCAACCCGGGGGTGGATTTCTCCGGGTTTTAGAGCCCGGCCGTCGACGAGGACCTGCCCGGTGGAGGGCGAAAGAAGGCCTTTGATCAGCTTTCCCAGGGTGCTCTTACCGGACCCATTGGGCCCCATTAAGGCCACGTATCGCCCCCGGGGAATTAAAAGGTTCAGCCGGGCAAAGACCGGTTTCGGCTGACCCCCCAGAGAGGGATAAGAAAAAGTCATATCCCGGAATTCAATCATCTGTCCATAAAAAAAGGGCAAGACCTGCGCCTTGCCCTTTTTCGTCCTTCCAATTTTCCCTCACAGGTTGGAAGCAGGTGCCGCCGGCTTCGCCTCCTCGGCGCCTTTCTTCTTCGGGCGTCTCCGCCCAGCCTTGTGCTTCTTGATCGCTTTGGCTTCCTTGCCTTCGGAAATCAATTCCACGATCGAGACGGGGGCTCCATCCCCCGGCCGGTATCCGATTTTAACGATCCGAATATACCCGCCGCTTCGCGACTGGTACCGGGGGCTGATCGTGTCAAACAGCTTTCGCACAATCTCGGCCTTCCGTACCACAGCCGATACCAGGCGCCGGGCATGCAGGTCTCCCCGTTTCCCCAGATGGATTAATTTCTCGGCCAGGGGGCGGAGTTCCTTCGCTTTCGCGTCGGTCGTTCTCAATTGCTCATGTTCGAACAGGGAGGTGACCATGTTCCGCAGCATGGCTACGCGGTGGCTTGTCGTCCGGCCCAACTTTCTTCCAGCGATTCGATGGCGCATTTTGCCGTTCCTTCTCTAGGCTTCCTTTTTCGCTCTCTCTAATTCGGGCGGGGGCCAATTCTCCAACTTCATCCCCAGGCTCAACCCCATCTCCTGAAGAATCTCTTTGATCTCATTCAGGGACTTGCGACCAAAGTTCTTCGTCTTGAGCATTTCACCTTCGGTTTTTTGAACGAGGTCCCCGATGTAGCGAATGTCCGCATTCTTCAAGCAGTTGGCGGAACGCACCGAAAGCTCGAGTTCCTCCACGCTCCGAAAAAGATTCTCATTCAGCTTGGAGATTTCTTCCACTTCCTGGGGCTTGGGGAGGGTTTCTCCCTCTTCAAAGCGAATGAACACGGTCATCTGATCTTTCATGATTTTGGCGGCATACCCGACCGCATCCGCGGGCGCTACGCTGCCGCTCGTCCAGACCTCGAGCGTGAGCCGATCGTAGTCCGTGATCTGGCCCACCCGGGCATGGGTAACCGCGTAGTTCACTTTGCGGATGGGTGAGAAAAGGGCATCGATCGGAATGGTCCCGATGGCCTGTCCTTCTTCCCGATTCCGTTCCGCCGGAACATATCCTTTCCCCTGCTTAACGACCATCTCGATTTCCAGGTCTCCATCTTCCGAAAGGGTGGCGATCGGTTGATCGGGACTCAGAATCTCCACGTTGGGATTGGCCTCGATGTCCCCCGCTTTCACGACTCCGGCCTTGGTGGCTTTCAAGCGCATCAACTCCGGACCGTCCGTATGCAGCTTGACCAATATTTCTTTCGTGTTGAGAATGATATCGGTGACGTCCTCGCGCACCCCGGGAACGGTGGAAAACTCGTGCAGAACCCCCTTAAGCCGTACCGCGGTGATGGCGGCTCCCTGAATGGAGGAGAGAAGGATGCGGCGCAAGGAATTGCCAATCGTAATACCAAACCCACGCTCCAAAGGCTCCACATGGAAACGACCATGGGTGGCAGTTAAAGTCTCCTCCTCTACTTCCAGGCCCTTTGGTTTGATGAGGGGTGTCCAATTTCGATACATAGGGACTCCTTGATCCATAAGGCGACTTAGATCTTCGAAGGTTATTTAGAATAGAGCTCCACGATCAACTGCTCGCGAATGGGCATGGTCAGGTCTTCGCGGCTGGGCAAAGTGACAATACGTCCCCGGAAATTCTCCTTTTCCAGCTCCAGCCACGCCGGAACTCCCCGGCGGGCCACTGCTTCCAGAGACTCTCCGATTTTCGTGATTTTGCGGCTCTTTTCCCGGAGTTCAATCACATCCCCTACATCCACCAAGTAGGAAGGGATGTTCACCTTGTGGCCGTTGACGCTGAAGTGGCCGTGAAGGACCAGCTGACGCGCCTCATTCCGCGAATTGGCGAATCCCAGACGATAGATCATGTTATCCAGGCGCCTCTCCAAAAAGATGAGGAGGCTGGTTCCGGTAATCCCTTTTTTTCGTTCGGCCTTGGCGAAAAAGTTGTGAAACTGCTTCTCCAGCAGGCCATACATCCGCTTCACTTTCTGTTTTTCCCGCAGCTGCACGCCGTAGCTCGAAAATTTCGCCCGGCCCTGGCCATGTTGTCCCGGGGGATATCCTCGGCGTTCAAAGGCGCATTTGTCCGAATAGCAACGGTCCCCCTTCAGGTAGAGCTTCAAATTTTCCCGCCGGCATAGCCGGCAAGCGGATTCAATGTACCTTGCCAAATGAAACCTCCTCTATGAAATCGATCTCGCCCGGGGGTTAGACCCGCCGTCTTTTGGGCGGGCGACAGCCATTGTGCGGGATGGGGGTCACATCCCGGATCAGGTCCACCCGGAATCCCGCGGCCTGCAGGGAACGCAAGGCCGCTTCGCGCCCGGCACCGGGTCCCTTGACACAGACTTCGATCGTTTTCACCCCTTGCTCCATGGCCCTTTTGGCGGCCTGCTCGGCCGCCAACTGGGCGGCGAAGGGTGTGCTTTTCCGTGAGCCTTTGAACCCCACGCTGCCGGCGCTCGCCCAGGCGATGACATTTCCGCTCACGTCGGTGATCGTTACGATTGTATTGTTAAAAGTCGATTGGATATGGGCGACACCGTTCTGGATGTTGCGCCTCTCCTTCTTCTTGGCCCCTGAACTCTTTACGGGCGGCATTCCTCCTCCTTATTTTTTCCTTCCGCCGATCTGACGCCGGGGGCCCTTACGGGTGCGGGAATTGGTGTGCGTGCGTTGGCCGCGCACCGGCAATGAGCGCCGGTGCCGCAGACCCCGGTAGGTCCCCAAGTCCATCAGTCGTTTGATGTTCGTGGAGACATCCCGCCGCAGGTCTCCCTCGATTTTCAGGTTGCTCTGATCGATCGCCTCGCGAATCTTGGCCACCTCAGCGTCCGTCAACTGGTCCGTCTTGCGGGTGAAATCAACCTGGGCTTGCTGCAGAATCTTGCGGGCGGTCGAGCGCCCGATGCCATGGATGTAAGTGAGAGCGATCTCCACGTTCTTGTTCCGCGGAAGATCGATCCCTGCGATACGTGCCACACCAACCTCCTTTTCTCTTCCCGGTTATCCCTGTCTTTGCTTATGCCGGGTGTTCGCACAGATCACCCGAACGATCCCTTTCCGTTTCACGATCTTGCACTTATCACAAATCCGCCGTACGGAAGCCTTCACTTTCATGGGTTCATCCTTCTCCCGCGAAATTTCTCACGCCTTACTGTTCACGGGCTTTATTTCGCCCGGTAGATAATCCTTCCCCGGCTAAGGTCATAAGGAGAGAGCTCCACCGTCACTTTGTCTCCGGGCAGGATTTTGATAAAGTGCATCCGCATCTTACCCGAGATGTGCGCCAGCACCCGGTGTCCATTTTCTAACTCCACCCGGAACATCGCATTGGGAAGAGTTTCGACGACCGTTCCCGTAACCTCGATGGCATCTTCTTTCGACATCTTCTATCCATACCGCAAGGGCTTTCCCTCCTGGGGACGTCCCTTGGCGCGAATCAGAGTTTGCTCAAAATATCCGGCCCGTTCTCCGTCACGGCCACAGAATGTTCAAAATGCGCGGACAGGCTTCGGTCCTTGGTCACGGCCGTCCAACCATCCTGCAGGACCATCACCTCAGGACCGCCGGCATTGATCATGGGCTCAATCGCCAGGGTCATCCCGGGCTTCAGGCGAACGCCCCGCCCCGCTTCCCCGAAATTCGGTATTTGGGGCTTCTCATGCAGGTGTTGGCCGATGCCGTGCCCCACAAAATCGCGTACGACGGAAAAGCCGTGGGATTCCACATGCCCCTGAACCGCCGCGGAAATATCCTGCAGCCGATTCCCCGGCCGGGCCCGGTCAATCGCCAAATAAAGCGCCTCTTCCGCAACGCGCATCAGCCGCTCGGCCTCTGCCGGGATGCGCCCGATCGCCAGGGTGATGGCCGCGTCCCCATAATAATCTTCGCAGATGGCGCCAAAATCGAGGCTCAGGATATCGCCTTCCCGGAGGACTCGATCCGAAGGAATCCCGTGGACCACTTCCTCATTGACCGAGGTGCAGAGCACGGCCGGGTACCCGTTGTAGCCTTTGAAGGCTGAGCGAGCTTTTCTTTGGGCGAGCGATTCCTCGGCCCGTTCGTTCAGCTCCCTCGTGGTTACCCCCGGCCTAGCCATGGATTTGATCTCTTCCAGGATTTCCGCGACGATCCGGTTACTCCGCCGCATTCTTTCGATCTCTTGCGGGGACTTTAAGATGATTCGCTCGTACTCTGGAATCGGAGTCAGGCCGTTCATCCCCCTTCTTACCTTCTGCCCTTGATCCTCCCTTGCTTCATGAACCCTTCATAGTGGCGCATCAACATATGCGATTCGATCTGCCCCACCGTATCCAGGGCCACCCCGACGACGATGAGGAGAGCCGTCCCCCCGAAGTAGAAGGGCACATTGAATTTCGTAATCAAGACGGAAGGAAGGACGCAGACCGCCGAGACATAAATGGCCCCGCTGAAAGTGATCCGGGTCAACACCCGATCCACGAATTCAGCCGTCTTCTTTCCCGGGCGGATCCCCGGGATGTAACCCCCGTATTTGCGCATGTTGTCGGCCACATCCGTGGGGTTGAAAGTGACGGCCGTATAAAAATAGCAGAAGAAAAAGATGAAGCCCACATAGATCGACTCATAAACCAATGTCCCCGGGGCCAGTTGGTCGGCGATCACCTTCATCCATGGGTGCTCTAAAAAACTGGCAATGGTCGCCGGAAACATGATGATCGACGAAGCAAAAATCGGCGGGATAACCCCAGCCGTGTTGACCTTCAGGGGCAGATGGGTGCTTTGTCCTCCGTACATGCGTCGCCCCACGATGCGCTTGGCGTATTGCACCGGGATCCGCCGCTGCCCGCGTTCGACGTAAATGATCGCCCCGACCACTCCGACCATGACGGCGATCAGGATAATCGTGATGATGATCCCCATCTCCCCAGTCCGCAGTAAGCGGATGCTGTTGCTGATGGCGGTCGGCATCCGGGCCACAATGCCGGCGAAAATAATCAGGGAAATTCCGTTCCCGATACCCCGCTCGGTGATCTGCTCTCCGAGCCACATGATAAAAGCCGTACCCGCCGTGAGGGTAATCATGGTCATCATGCGGAAAGACCAACCCGGGTCCAGGACCACCAACTCGCCCCCCGGCCCGGTCATCCGCTCAAGTCCCACGCTGATCCCAAATCCCTGGATCAGGCTGAGAAGCACGGTTCCATAGCGGGTATACTGCGTGATCTTTTTCCGCCCCGCTTCCCCTTCCTTGGAGAGGCGCTCCAGATGCGGTACCACCACGGTCAGAAGCTGCAGGATGATGGAGGAACTGATATAGGGCATGATTCCCAGGGCGAAGACCGACAGCCGCTCGAAGGCCCCTCCGGAAAACATGTCGATAAAGCTGAAAAGAGTCCCTTTGGCCTGGGAAAAGAAAGCCGCCAACGCCGCCGCATCAATTCCCGGGGTGGGGACGTGCACGCCGATGCGATAGACTGCCAGGAGTAGAAGGGTGATGATGATGCGCCGCTTCAGTTCCGGAATTTTTGGAATATTTTGGAATCCCTGGAACAAACCTTAAATAACCTCCGCCTTCCCTCCGGCGGCTTCGATCTTATTCTTTGCCGCCAGGCTGTAATGATGGGCTTGCACCGTCAACGGCTGGGCGAGGGCTCCCTCGCCGAGCACTTTCACACCCCAATAATCCCGTTTCACCAAGCCCGAGGCTTTTAGAGCAGCGATATCCACTACCGTTCCGGCCGGGAAACGGGCCAGATCCCGCACGTTGATAATATTATACTCTTTCCGAAAGGGGTTTTTAAATCCTCGCTTCGGGAGGCGGCGCTGCAGGGGCATCTGCCCCCCCTCATACCCAGGAGAGACCGATCCTCCAGACCGCGCCTTATACCCTTTATGGCCTTTGGTGGAGGTTCCACCGTGTCCCGAGCCTTCCCCCCGGCCGATCCGCTTTCTTTTTTTCCTCGCCCCTTCCGGCGGCTTTAACTCACTCAACTTCATATCGGTCCCCTACCCCTCAACGACTTTCACCAGATGAGCAATTTTTCGGATCATTCCCCGGATGGCCGGGGTATCCTGGAGCCTTACGGTCCGATTCATCTTGGTCAATCCCAATCCCAGCAGGGTGCGGCGCTGGGTTTCCGGCCGCTTGTTTCCGCTCCGCACCAATGTAACCTGGATCATTCTCTCTGCCATACCCGATTCCTCGACGGGGGTTTTAAATGCGTTACACCCCTCACCTAGCGGCCGGCCGACTCGTTAAAGGATTTCGGCGACCGACTTCCCGCGTTTGCTGGCTATATTTTCCGACGTATTCAGTTGCCGCATGCCGTCCAGAGTTGCTTTGATCACGTTGTGCGGGTTACGGGAGCCGAGGCATTTGGTCAAAATATTTACAATCCCGGCCGATTCCACAACTGCCCTCACCGCCCCTCCGGCAATGACTCCCGTTCCCTCGGAGGCGGGTTTGAGCAGAACGCGCGCGGCCCCAAATCGTCCCACTACCTCGTAAGGGATGGTTCCCTGAAGCAGGGGAACTTCGATGAGGTTCTTTTTGGCCTGGTCAATCCCTTTACGGATCGCTTCCGGAACTTCGTTGGCCTTTCCCAAACCGGACCCCACGATTCCTTTCCCGTTGCCGACGACGACCAGGGCACTAAAACTGAACCGCCTTCCGCCCTTGACGACTTTGGCCACCCGGTTGATATGGGCAACCCGGTCGACGAGCTCAAGCTCTTCTGGGTTAATTTGCGCCAATCATGCCTCCCCTTTTTCAGCTTTCAGCGATCAGCGATTAGCGATCAGCAAAAAAATTCCTTCCTCTTGGCTGAAAGCTGATTGCTGACCGCTGAACGCTTCTTAGAAATCCAAACCCTTTTCCCGCGCGGCTTCGGCCAAGGCCTTGATTCGCCCGTGGTACAAGAACCCATTCCGATCGAAGGCCACTTTCTGCACTTGCCGGGCCATGGCCTTCTCGGCAATCAGAGTGCCCACCTTCCGGGCTGCTTCGATCTTGCCCTTGGCCCCCTCCCCTGTCCGCAATTGCGCATTCATCGTGGAAGCCGCGGCCAAGGTTTGTCCCCGGGAATCATCAATCAGCTGGGCGTAAATATGCCGGGAACTTTTGAAAACGCAGAGGCGGGGACGTTCCGGCGTACCCCGTACCTTCGCGCTCACCCGTTTCTTCCTGCGCCTGCGCGCCAGTTCTTTTTCTTTCCGTAACACGCCTTTTTCCTTTTTCTTCTTTGGACACAGATATACACAGATGAACGCGGATCTATACCGATGTTTAATCCTTATGCCAAACCATTTTTATCTGTTTTTTCCGTGTCAATCTGTGTCCCATGAAATTATCCCACGGCGGTCTTCCCGGCCTTGCGGTGGATGACCTCCCCTACATACTTGATCCCTTTCCCTCCGTAGGGCTCCGGCGGACGCAGGCTGCGAATCTTCGCCGCCGTCAGCCCCAGCAAGTGTTTATTCACCCCCCGCAGGGTAATGCGAGTCTGGCGTTCTACCTCTGCTTTAATTCCTTCGGGAAGGGGAAAGCGAATGGGATGGGAATACCCCAAGTTGAAATTCAGGGCATTTCCCTGCGCCTCCGCGCGGTAGCCAACGCCATTAATTTCCAGCACCCGTTCAAACCCCTGACTCACCCCTTTCACCATATTGGCGATCAGGGTGCGGGTCAGGCCTTGGAGGGCCTTCCCCCGCTTGGGGTCCTCCGGCAGATGCACGGAAACCCGGTCCTTTTCCACGCCAACGGCCACTCCTCCGGCGACCTTTTGGCTCAGATTTCCCTTGGGGCCCGTAACTTTGATGAGCGGGGCTTCCCAAGCCACTTTCACCCCGGAGGGAATGGGAATGGGTCTCTTTCCGATCCGTGACATAACGGTCTCCCTTACGATCTTACCAGACTGAACAGAGCAACTCGCCGCCCACGTTCAGCTTGCGCGCCTCTTTATCCGTGACAATTCCCCTGGAAGTAGAAAGAATGGAAATCCCGAGTCCCCGGAGCACGAGGGGAATTTCTGCCGTATGCACATACTTGCGTAACCCCGGCCGGCTGATCATTCGCAATTCCCCGATGACCCGTTTCTTCGTTTCTCCTTCGTACTTCAGGTAGATCCTCAGCATACCCTGCTTCCCGTCCTTAATTACTTTGTAGTTTTTCAGATAGCCCTCGTCTTTAAGAATCCGGGCCACCTGAACCTTAAGGTTCGAAGCCGGCATATCCACTTTCTCATGCTTCGCCTTGTTGGCATTGCGCAGGCGAGTCAGCATATCCGCTACGGGGTCGGTCATCCCCATTTCTTCTCTCCTCCCAGACTAAAGTCCTCTACCAACTGGACTTGATAACACCCGGAATTTCTCCCTTCAAGGCCAGATTGCGAAAACAGATCCGGCACAAATCGAATTTCCGGTAATACCCCCGGGGCCGCCCGCAAGCCGGGCAGCGGTGATGAATTCTCACTTTGAACTTGGGGGTTCGTTTAGATTTTACGATCAGAGCAGTCCGCGCCACAATTCATCCTTTCTGCAAACGATAATAAACTCATTCTGGGACACAGATGAACACAGATTTCTGGGATTTTAAGAATAAGAGTGAATCCGTTTTTCCCGCGAAAATCTGTGTCCCGAATTTAATTCCGAAAGGGCATCCCCAGGAGGCGCAACAGTTCTTTCCCTTCCTCGTCGGTCTTGGCCGTCGTCACGATGGAAATATTCATCCCTTTGATTTTGTCAATTTTGTCCAAATTGATCTCGGGAAAGATAACCTGCTCCCGAATCCCCAGAGAATAGTTTCCCCGCCCATCGAAAGCTTTTCCCGAGAGCCCGCGAAAATCTCTCACCCGCGGCAGGGCCACATTCACCAGTTTATCAAAAAAGTCCAGCATGCGATTGCGGCGGAGTGTAACCATGACCCCAATGGGCATCCCCTCGCGCAACTTGTAGACCGCAATCGAGTGTTTGGCCTTGGTAATGACCGCTTTCTGGCCAGAAATAAGCGAGAGCTCTTCCATGGCCGAGTCCAGAATTTTGATATTCTGTACCGCTTCTCCCAACCCCATGTTCAGGGTAATCTTCGAGAGTCGCGGTACCTGCATCACGTTCTTGTACCCGAACGTTTTGGTCAACTGGGGAACGACATCCTTTTGATAAATCTCCTTCAATCGGCTCATTGGGGTTATCCTTCTTATGATCTTTCAATCAGCTCGCCGCATTTTTTGCAAACCAAGGCTTTCTTGCCACTCTCCAACACTTTTTTCCCCATGCGCATACCCCGGTTGCATTTCGGACATACCAGCAGGAGATTGGAGATGTGCATCGGGGCCTCCTTCTGGAGAATTCCCCCCTGTCGAGTCTTACCGCTGGGGCGGGTGTGGCGCTTGATAAAATTGACCTTCTCCACCACCGCCCGATTTTTCTTGGGCAGAACCTTGAGCACCTTGCCGGTCTTGCCTTTTTCCTTGCCGGCAATGACTTGCACCAGGTCGTCCTTGCGTACATGAAACCGGATCAATTCCATCAAAAGCCTCACCTGCCTTGGCCCGTTCCTCAAAGGACTTCCGGGGCCAGGGATATAATTTTCATGAATTTTTTTGCCCGCAGCTCTCGGGCTACCGGCCCGAAGATACGCGTTCCCACCGGGTCATTCTGGGGAGTGATCAAGACCGCAGAGTTGTCGTCGAACTTGATATAGCTGCCATCCCCCCGCCGGACTTCCTTGACCGTGCGCACGATGACCGCCCGCATTACATCGCCTTTCTTCACCTTAGAGTTGGGAATGGCTTCCTTCACGGACACGACGATGACATCGCCCAGACTGGCATATTTCCGTTTGCTTCCCCCCAACACTTTGATACAGGAAAGTTTTTTAGCCCCAGAATTATCCGCCGCATCTAAATAGGTCTGCATCTGAACCATGGCTGTATCCCGATCTCAACTTTCTTTTTCTCAACGCTTGGATTTTTTTGCCGGCCGGGGATGCCGGGTGGATTGCGGATGGATTCTGAAAGGCCTTGAATCCGCAAGCCCGGTTCCGCCTTCCCCATCCATGATTAATGCGCCTTTTCCAGGATCTCCTTCACCCGCCAGCGCTTTTCCCGACTGAGGGGCCGGGTCTCCATGAGCAGGACTCGATCCCCCGCACGGCACTCGTTCTTTTCATCATGCGCCTTGTAGCGCGCCTTCTTGCGAAGATACTTTTGGTATAAAGGATGCTTGACCAATCGCTCAACCACAACGATGACCGTTTTGTTCATGCGACTGCTCGCCACTTCCCCCACCATTGTCTTGCGGATCCCCCTCTCCATTATTCCCTTTCCCTCACGCGGCCTTCGCCGGGGCCGGGATCTTTTGGCGAAGAATGGTCTTCACTCTCGCTAAATCCCGGCGCACCTGACCCAGCCGCTCCGTGTTTTCCAGCTGCCCGGTGGCGTGCTGGAATTTCAAGTTGAACAGTTCTCCCGTAAAATCCAGCTCTTTTTGACGAAGCTCCGCCTCGCTCAAATCCCTAAGTTCCCGCGCTTTCACTCGCTCCCTCCCGGGCAATGAATTTTGTGGCCAGGGGCAGCTTGTGCGCGGCCAGCCGAAAAGCCTGTAGAGCCGTTTCGCGCGTCACCCCTTCCATTTCGTAAAGGACCCTTCCCGGTTTGATCACGGCCACCCAATCCTCCGGCGCTCCTTTGCCCTTGCCCATCCGCGTCTCCGCTGGCTTCTTGGTGACCGGCTTGTCCGGGAAAATGCGGATCCAGATCTTGCCCCCGCGTTTGATATGTCGGGTCATGGCCACCCGGGCGGCTTCGATCTGCCGGGTGGTCAACCAGCCACATTCCATCGCCTGCAGAGCGTAATCCCCGAAGCTCAGGTCATTTCCCCTGGAGGCGATTCCCCTCCGCCTTCCTTTTTGCTGCTTGCGATATTTGACTTTCTTGGGTGCCAGCATATCTCCATCGGCTCCTTAGGAGGTTGTCTCTTTGCGCCCCCGGATGTCGGGGAGAACGTCGCCTTTGTAAATCCATACTTTAATCCCAATCGCTCCATAAGTCGTTCGGGCTTCGGTAAAGCCGTAATCGATGTCCGCCCGCAACGTATGCAGGGGAACCCGTCCTTCCCGATACCATTCCGACCGGGCGATTTCCGCCCCCCCTAATCTTCCCGAGCAAGCCACTTTGATTCCCTGGGCCCCGAATTTTAGCGAGGTGGTGACGCTCTTCTTCATCGCGCGCCGAAAGGCCACCCGCCGCTCGAGCTGCAAGGCTACATTCTCGGCGACCAGTTGGGCATCCACCTCCACCCGGCGTACCTCTTGGATGTTGATGGAAATCTCCCGCTGGGTCATTTTCTGGATTTCCTTCTGGAGCTTCTCGATCTCCGCCCCTTTTTGACCGATGACAATCCCCGGGCGGGCGGTCCGGATGGTAATCTTGGCCCGGTTCGCGGTCCGCTCAATCTCCACCTTGGAGATCCCGGCATGGTAGAGTTTCTTCTTAATATACCGCCGGAGGAGGATGTCTTCCTGCAGGAACTTG
>Ga0214473_10005789_pt1 | contig 14793 bp, 11 predicted proteins | sample RVTome_7_FD_203509 | JGI IMG/M metagenome (GOLD analysis project Ga0214473, IMG submission 203509) | Soil microbial communities from uranium-contaminated site in the Upper Colorado River Basin, Wyoming, United States - RVT98D197 | ecosystem: Environmental > Terrestrial > Soil > Contaminated >... | reverse complement strand
GCTTGGATCACCGGCCCGCCCATCGTGTCACAGTGGGCAAGAAGCATTGATGGTCCAATCAACACAAATACCAAGGTGAGAGCAAGAATGCCCGGTAAAGAAAAAAACCTAATGCGTCTCATGGTATTCAGCCTCCTTAATAAAAATTTACGAGCCAATTGAGGAAAAAGCTTTCCGGATCGACGATGAGTCCCGCATCGGCCTCTCCGCGCATAAGGTCTTTAAAGGGCATCTTGAGAGAGAGCTTCTTCCAGGGCGGTCACTTCGAGCCACATTCCAGGAGTCCTATTGCGTTCATTATAACAAAATGACGCATTTGGAAAAAGTTTTGAGAACCTTAAGAGAAGCTGGACCGGTCGCGGATGTCGAGGATGTTCTTCAAAGCAAGATCTGGGCGGCGCTCGATGAAACGCGGCGTCCGAGCAAGCGCCAGAAAGACCTGGCCGACATCCTCCGCCTCGTGGAAAAGCGGAAAGACCTGGCGAGATTCATTCCCGCCGGATTGAAGTCGCGCCTGTCCCTTTAAAGCTACCCGGCATCCGGCCCGGGGGTCTCGACGTAGAGGGCGTCGATCAAGTCGCGGTACTTCTTTTCGATGATGTTGCGCTTGACCTTGAGGGTCGGGGTCAGCTCGCCCGCGTCGATTTCGAAGTCCTTTTCGAGAAGAATGATTTTCTTGATTTTCTCATAGGACGCCAGATCGACCGTCGTCCTGTTGACCTCGGTCATCAGAAAATTGTTGATGTCCCGGTTCCGGACGAGCCCCGGCCGGTCCGCGGTCGGGATGCCGCGAGAAGCCGCGTACTGCTCGAGCTTCTCGAAATTGGGGACGATGATGGCCGAGCAGAATTTCCTCCGGTCCCCCGTGACGACGGCGCTGGAGATGTAGGAGCTGGTCTTGAGGAGGTTCTCGATCTGTTGCGGGGCGATGTTCTTTCCCCCCGAGGTGACGATGATGTCTTTTTTCCGGTCGGTGATGACCAGGAATCCCTCGCCGTCGATGTGCCCGATGTCCCCGGTCCGGAACCAGTCGCCTTCGAAAACCTCGGCGGTCTCGGCGGGCATCTTGTAGTATCCCTTCATCACGTGGGGCCCGCGGGTGAGGATTTCGCCGTCCGCGGCGATCCGGACTTCGACGCCCGGAATGGGTTTCCCCACCGACCCGAACTTCATATACTCGAGGGCATTGAGGGAGATGACCGGCGAAGTCTCGGTCAGGCCGTACCCTTCAAGGATCAGGAGGCCGACGGCGTAGAAGAATTCGGCGATGTCCTTGGAGAGCGGAGCTCCGCCCGAAAGGAACAGGCGGATCCTTCCTCCGGTCAGGTCGATGATCTTTTTGAAAACGAGCTTGTGGGCCAGATTCCGTTTCGCCTGCAAAAAGGGAGAGATGGGCCGACCGCCGAGCTTTTTCGCCCCGTGCTTTTTTCCGACCTTCAGGGCCCAGAAAAAGATTTTTTTCTTCAGCGAGGAGTGGGACAGGACATTGTTCATGATGCCGGCGTAGATTTTTTCGAAGATGCGGGGCGCGCTGACCATCAGGTGGGGCCGGATTTCGAGAAGGTTCTCGCGCAGGGTGTCCATGCTTTCAGCGAAGGCGATTGTGCACCCGTTGTAAAGGTAAGCGAGCATGCCGATCCTTTCCAGGGTGTGCGACAGGGGAAGGAAGGAGAATCCGGTTTCCTTGTCCGAGATCTTGATGACGGTCGTGGCGCTGATGGTGTTGCTGACGAAGTTGGCGTGGGTCAGCATCGCTCCCTTGGGGACCCCGGTCGTCCCCGAGGTGTAGATAATCGCCGCCAGGTCCCCGTGCCGTACGGCCTTCGCCGCGGACTCGAACCGGCCGGGGTTCTCGCGGTCGAGCTTTTCCCCCATCTCCCGGACCTTGTCGAACGTGTGGACACCCTCCGGGGGGGCCTCGTCGAACGAGACAAAATCCCGGACATGGGGGAGTGCCTGTTTCACGGCCTCGATTTTCTTCCAGATCTCCCGGTTGGAAAAGACGACGATCCCGGCTTCCGAGTCGTTGATGATGTATTTGACCTGTTCGGGGGTCAGGACGGAATGGATCGGGACGGTGATCCCTCCGGCGCAGACATTGGCCAGGTCGGTCATCACCCACCAAGGGCTGCTTTCGGCGAGGATGATCAGCCGGTCCCCGGGCCGATGCCCGAGGGCCGCAAGGCCGAGCGAGAATTGCCGCACCCGCTTGGCGAACTCCGCGGTCGAAATCGACCGGTAGCTCCCGCCTTTCTTGTACATCATATAGTCGTCCTTAGGGTAGGACGCGACCGTGTTCAGGAAAAGTTGGGGCAGTGTTTCGACCATTTTTCCTCCCTCCTATCTCCAGGATGTCAAACGCGCCGTGATTCTAAAGCTATTTCGAGTTGTCCTTCTCTATTCGTTCGACTCGCCGGCGCATTTCGGCGACTTTGGCTTTTGTATCAGCGATAATCTTCTTGAACCGCTCATCGTCGCGGATATTTTCAAACAGCGGGTATCTCGAAATATAGCGATAGTACCGGTACCCGGCATCGACCGCTTTTTGCAGCCACTTAAGAGCTTCGTCCTTGTTTCCCAGGATGGCGTAAATTGCGGCCATGTTAAACAAGAGCCCGGAGCTTTCGTCCCCTTGTTCCAGCTGTTTCTGGAACCGGTCTAAGTTTCGCTGAAACAATTTCCTCGCCTCATCTTTTCTCCCCCCTCCCCAATAGATATAACCCAATTCGACGGGCTCACCTCCGCTTTTTTGATAATATTCTTGAGCTTTTTCGTCATGGCCGGAAAAAAGCTCTGTCAGGGCGGCGTACCGCAAAGCGGAGGGATCGCCCGGAAATTTGGACAGATACATTCGACCTTGCTCGATCGCTTTATTGTCTTCCCCCAACGCGAGGTAAAGATTTATTAGCCCTTGGTGTACCTCGTCCAAGTCAGGTTGAAGCTCAAGAGCTTTTTTATACCACTCCTCAGCTCGCACAGGGTCATCGAGGCCAATATAGATGGATCCCAAATCGGCACAAGGGAAAGCCCAGGCCGGACTCAGGGCAATCGCCTTTTTTATTATTGGGAAAGCCTTATCGTACTCTCCGAGAGAGTCATACGCTTGACCGAGAGCGCCGCACGCAATCACACTGTTGGGATTCGCTTCGACCGCTTTTTGGAAGGCCTCAACGCCTTTTCTCCGCCATCTCTTCCCCCAAAAATAGGCCGTGCCGAGGGCTTTATATCCTTCAGCGAGGTTCGGGTCGAGAGAGATGGCTTTTTGAGCCTCGCCGATGGCCGTCTCGAGCCATACTTCAGGAAATCCAAATCGAAAGACCTTTTGAGCTGAAGCCTCTCCAAGTCCGGCGTGGGCCAGGGCATAATCGGGATCAAGCGCAATCGCTTTCTGGTAGAGTTCAATGGCTTGCTCATTGTCTTCCTTTTTGTACCGGACGTAGTATTCGCGGCCTTTGACGTAATACTCATAAGCCCTGACGTCCTTGGTGGGTATCTTTTCGATCCGATCTTTTTCGGCCGGCGTGAGCTTCGCCTTGAGGGCTGCGGCAATCTGTTGGGCGATATCGCTCTGGATGGCGAAGATTTCCTTCATGTCCCGGTCGAAAGTATCCGCCCAGATATTTTGATCCGTGGCGGTGTCGATCAGCCGGGTCGTAATGCGCACTTGGCTGTCGGCGCGACGCACGCTTCCATCGAGAATATAGACGACGTTGAGCTCCCGGCCGATTTCTTTGATTCCAAGACCGCTCTTTTTATACTTCATCGCCGATGTCTGCGACCGGACGTCGAGCTCGCTGATTTTGGAGAGCTGGGTAGTGATATCCTCGGTGATGCCGCTGCTGAAAGCCTCATCTTCTCCGGGGTCGCCGAGGTTTTCAAAAGGGAGAACAGCAATCGAACGCTTCGAAGGCGCCGCTGGCGATGCCGCTTTCTTGGGCAATATTTTCAATAAAGCGATCCCTAGTACCGCTAGCGTGACGATCGCTGCGGCGGGGATGAAAAGCTTCTTGAGCCGGAACGAGACCGTGATCTGTTTCGACGTGAACGGCTTCCGTTCGGGCGCGACCCGCTCGGTCGTCGGCAATCCTTTTTCGATCCGCTCGAGTTCGGCCCGCACGTCGGCGGCGGTTTGATATCGCCGGGACCGGTCTTTCTCCAAGCACTTCAGGATGATCCCGCTCAGGTCGTCGGGGATATGGGGATTGAGCCCTTTCGGATTTTTCGGCGTTTCGCCTTTTTGCTTCATGGCGATAGCGAGGGCCGTCTCGCCTTCAAAGGGAACCCTCCCCGTGGCCATCTCATAAAGGATGATGCCCAACGAGTAAATATCCGAGCGCTGGTCGACGTCCTTCGCTTCGGCCTGCTCGGGCGACATATATTCCGGCGTCCCGATCATGACCCCGGCGCCTGTGATTCCTCTCGTCGAGATAGACCGGGCGATCCCGAAGTCCATGATCTTGGCGTTCCCGCCTTTGTCGATCATGATATTCTGGGGCTTGAGGTCGCGATGAACGATGCCCAGGCCATGGGCTTCGGCCAGGCCATCCGCAATCTGCTTGCCGATGCTCAAGACGGTTCCGATCCCGAGGCTTCCCGACATGCGGATCATGGTCTTGAGGTCCACGCCGGAGACATATTCCATCGTCAAAAAGTGGACGCCTTCCGCCTCGCCTAAGTCGAACATCCGGCAGACGTTTCGATGGGCGATCTTGCGGGCCAGCGTCATCTCATGGCTGAATCGCTCGAGGACTTCGGCGTCGAGCGCGAGCTCGGGCCTGATGAGCTTGAGGGCGATTTTTTCTTTGATTTTGGTATCAAAGACCTTGTAGACATTTCCCATCCCGCCTTTACCGAGCTCCTCGATGACCTGGTAGCGGCCTGAAAAGTTCGTCCCGGGGGTTAGCTCTTTGATCGGCTGGTTGAGTGTCTCCGTCTGGTAAACGGGGATATCCTTCCGCCTGGGCAAAGGGGTCGAGCACTCCTTGCAGAACTTGGAGTCCGAAGGATTATCCGTTTGACATGCGGGACATTTCATCGACGCTTCTTACGCTGTTTTACGATGTGGGCGCATCATAGCAGAGAGGACGATGCGGGTCAATTTATCCGCGCACCACGGTTGGAATTTAAAACATCAAGCGCGCTTTTTCATTTATAGATCCCCTGGCGCGGACCGAAGGAAAAAAGAACGATGGATTCTTCGTCCCAATGATAAACGAGTCGTCTGGCTTGGCCTCGTACATTATAGGCATATGATCTCAGGTGTTCGAGTTCGCCTTTCAACTTTTTTCCGAGTTGGGGTTCTTTTAGGATTTTTGTAATAGCCGATTTCAAGGCTTCGGTCTCGGCCCCGTCCTTGATTTTCTTCCTGAGTTTCGAAAATTTCGAAGTTTCAAGGAGTCTCATATTTTTTCGAGGTCGAGTTCGGCGACTTTTCCGGCTTCGTAGTCGACCTGCGATTCTAAGATATCCTTGATCTCTTCGATCGTCAGTTCGGGATTGTCGAGAGCGATCAGCCCGATTTTCGCGGTATACCGCAGGGCGTTGGAAAAATCCCTTTGTTCCCTTTTGGCGAAACGATCCAATTCATAAAAGAGGTGTTTGTCCATGACAATTGATTTTCTGATCATCACGCCCTCACATATATGATATGATATAATATGCTCTTATCATATTTAAGTCAAGGATTTATTTATACCGCATCGCCGGCCCGCGATGCGCCTCGTTGACAACCGTTCTTCCGAGGGCGACAATGAGGCTCTTGGCCGGAAATGAAACCACGCCCCTCGAGTTTTTTTCTCTTGTTCCTGTCGGCCTCCCTTCTCCGGGCGGGGAACGGAGGTTCCGGGCAAGGACTCCTCTTCTCCTTTTCGCTGCGTCAACTTTCCGGCGGATCCTCGGTCGGCTCGATGCCCGACCGTCCCTCTCTTGGGCCCGCCCGAAACTTCGGACCCGAAGTCACCGATTCCTCGGTTCCGCAAAACCGTCCCCCCAAGGAGTGGGGCCGGGCTGGGCTGGAATTAGCCGTGACCGTCGTCCCGCTCCAGATCGCCTACTGGAGTCAGGACCAGTTCCTTGAGGATCGGGATTACAAATGGCGGTGGGACGATCAATTCACCCGATTCCTCACCCTCAAAGCCACCCGTTTCGATTCCAACGCCTTCGTCGTCAATTCGAAGCATGTCGTCAGCGGAGGGGTCCGCTACCAGTGTTTTCGGGCCAATAATCTGACCCTGGGGGAATCTTTCCTCGGCAACTTGGCCGCGGATCTCTACTGGGAATACATCGTCGAATGGCGGGAGGTCGTCTCCATCAACGATCATATCCTTTCGGTGGTCGGCGGCACGAGCGTCGGCGAAGCATTTTATCAATTGACAAAATATTTCTGCGAACAGGACGGCCTTTTGTATCGGATTCTGGGATTCCTGAATCCGTACCTCAAGATCAACCGGGCGCTCGACCGGAAATCGCTCCGGAGCGCAAGTCCCGCCTCCCCGCCGGGTTGGCATGATTTCAACTTTTGGCTCGGCGCACGGAGCTTTCGCTCATCGTCGCGGCCCGGCAACGGCGTCTATCCGAACCTCGGGGGCCGCACCCAGATCACGCATCTCCCCGAGTATGGCAGGCCCGGCCGGATCGATCGCCGGGTGACCGACACCCTTTTCAGCGAATTATCCTTCGACTTGACGCCGAGAGAAGAGGGTTTGGAGGAAATCGACTTTGCCGGACGCATCGTCGCCTTCGGCCGTTTCAAACAAGACCTCGACGCGCGGGGCCGGGGCTTCAGCAGTTTTTTCGGAATCGGATCGGCCTTTTCCTTTTCCCAGAAACGTGAGGGCGCCTTTTATGACTCGGAGGAGGTCCGGGTCAAGCTGGATCCCGTCCCCGAGCCGAAGGAGCCGCGGAAATTTCGGGACAAGCTCAGTCTCGTTCACCTCTTCGGACCTGTTTTCGATTACACCCGCTTCGGCGATTTCAAGCTACGGTTCGTTCAGGAGGCCTATCTGGATTTCGGCATGATCAACGCCTTCGCCCTCAACCGTTATTCCGAGGACCACCCCATTTTAGGAACGAAGACAACTCTCCTCTATTACGGGTATTATTACGGCATGGGGCCGACAATCGCGTCGTCCTTGACGGTCGGCCGCCGGTCTCTCGAAGTTGCGGCAGCCCTCAAATACCATCTCTCGTATTCGCTCCAGGGAAGGGACCGTTTTCAGGATGAATTGACGGACGACTTCCCCATCCGCGATTCCCGGCTTTTCTGGTCCCTCGGCCTCGGCTATCGGATTCCTCGATCACCCATCGAAATCCGGGCCTCGTATGAAGGGATCGACCGCCGGGGAAAAATCAAGAGCGTTACGGTGAAGGACGTCGAAATCCGTTTCTTCGCCGGGCTTAATTACAAATTCTAAGGCCGGGGATTGAAGCAAGGGGGGATGCGCCGGGCCTACAAAGCCTACGACCGGGATTCGTGAGCTTGCATTCCGGGATGGTTGTTTCTATCATAATGATCGATGGACATCCGTGGTATTCTCGAATTGATCAACGGCCTGGAAGCCGATGGCGTCATCGATCGCTATGCGATCGGAGGAGCAGTCGGGGCGACGTTCTATCTGGAGCCCGTCGCTACTATGGATGTGGATGTCTTCGTTGCGATTCGGACGAGTCCTGACCGGCTGATTCTCGATCCCACGCCCATTTTCGATTATCTGACAGCCCGCGGCGGAGTTCCCGAAGGAGAATACATCCGCATCGGGGATTGGCCGGTGCAGTTTATCCCCGCCTCGGGGCCTCTTCTCGAGGAAGCTCTCGCCCAGGCCGCTAAAATCGACGTCGAGGGGACGATGGCCCGGGTCTTTTCCGCCGAGCACCTCGCGGTGATTGCTCTTCAAACCGGGCGGGCAAAGGATAAAGCCCGTTTGCTCCAGTTCCTCGAATCCGGGGTGCTGGACGCCAAACGGTTTCAAGCCGTTATAACGAGACATAGCCTTGGCGAAGCCTGGAAACGTTTCGAATCCCAATTTCTAAAAGACGGACCATGACTTTCGATTTACAGAAGATCTTTCAAAGCAAAAAAGAGTTCAGGCGGCGCGCGGCCGCCTTGCCGGTCGCCGAAAAACTCAGGATTCTAGACAGCCTTCGGGAACGAATCGTTTTCCTTAAATCCTCCATCATCTCCGGCCGGACGACGGACAAACCGGGATCGCCGCCCGCCCATCGTTGACTGATCATCCCCCTCGTTGCTCGAAGATCCTGAAATAGCTATGACACGGAATTCAGGCGAGATATAAGAATTCCAGGGATACGATACGGAAAATTCGGGATATCACGGAATTCCGCTCGCCCTCTATCAGCAATTTTGCGGCGCGGCGGAGAGTGGACGCGGTTCGGGCGATGGGATATTATAAACATCGAGCCGCCTCGCCGGCTTGCCAACGTTGACCTGGAGGTCAGATCACATGAACTTCAAAAAATTCTTTTTTATCGCTCTGGCTTTAGCCCTGGTCATCCTGATCCCCGGATGCAAAAAAGATAAACCCGAGCCGGCCGCGGCCGCCGCAGAGTTCGAGTGGCAGATCGACCAGTTCGCCGACCTGAAAATCCTGCGCTACCAGGTCCCGGGATTCGACGAGCTCACTTTGTCCCAGAAGGAGCTCGTCTACTATCTGGGCGAGGCCGCGCTTTGCGGCCGCGACATCATCTTCGACCAAAACTACAAGCACAACCTCAAGATCCTCCGGACGCTCGACGCGATCGTCGAGGGTTACAAGGATGACCGGAACGACCCGCGCTGGGGGAAGTTCATGACCTACGTAAAAAGGGTCTGGTTCTCCCTCGGCATCCACCACCACTATTCCACGGACAAGTTCGTGCCGGGTTTCGACGCGGATTATTTCGCCGCCCTTGTCAAGGGCTCGGAGGGCGTGAGCTTCCCGCTCGCCCCGGGGCAATCCATCGACGCGTTCCTGGACTTTCTTCGCCCCATCCTCTTCGACCCGGCCGTCGACGCCAAGAAGATTTCCCAGGATTCGACGAAAGACCTGGTCACGAACTCGGCCGTCAATTTCTACGAGGGCGTCACCCAGGCCGAGGTCGAGGCCTACTATAAAAGCATCGTCGACGCGAAGGATCCGACCCCGATCTCCTACGGCCTGAATTCCCGGGTCGTGAAAAAGGGCGGCAAAGTCGTCGAGGAGGTCGCCTCGATCGGCGGCCTTTACGGACCGGCGATCGAAAAGATCGTAGACTGGCTGGAAAAGGCGGCCGGAGTGGCCGAGAACGACAAGCAGAAAAAGGTCATCGAAACCCTCATCGCCTATTACCGGACGGGCGACCTGCGGAAGTTCGACGAGTACAACATCCTTTGGGTCGAAGACCTTGCCTCGCGCGTCGATTTCGTCAACGGCTTCATCGAAGTCTACAATGACCCGCTGGGGACGAAGGCCAGTTGGGAGTCGGTCGTCAACTTCAAGGACCTGACAGCTACAAAGCGGGCGGACACGCTTTCGGCCAACGCCCAGTGGTTCGAGGACAACTCGCCGATCGACCCCCGTTTCAGGAAGAAAGAGGTCAAAGGCGTTTCGGCCAAGGTCATCACCGCGGCCATGCTAGGCGGGGACTGCTATCCCTCGACGCCGATCGGCATCAACCTCCCGAACGCCAACTGGATCCGCAAGAACCACGGCTCGAAGTCCGTGACCATCGAGAACATCACCTACGCCTATGACCAGTCGTCGCTGAAATCCGGTTTCGGGAAGGAGTTCTCCTGGTCCGACACGATCCTCGAGCGGGCCAAGAAATACGGCCCGCTGGCCGGGAACATCCACACCGACATGCACGAGGTTCTCGGGCATGGATCGGGCCAGCTCCTGCCAGGCGTCGGGCCGGAGTCGCTCAAGAACTACCATTCACCGATCGAAGAATCGCGGGGCGACCTCTTCGCCCTCTACTACATCATGGACGAGAAGATGCTCGAGCTCGGCCTCCTGCCCCATCCGGACGCGGCCAAGGCGGAATATGACGCCAACATCCGCAACGGGCTGATGACCCAGCTCACCCGGATCGAGCTGGGGAAGACGATCGAGCAAGCCCACATGCGCGGCCGGGCCATGGTCTCCCACTGGGTCTACGAGAAGGGGAAACCCGAGAACGTCATCTCCCGGGAGACCAAGGACGGGAAGACCTTCTTCGTTATCAACGACTACCAAAAACTGCGCAAACTCTACGGCCGGCTCCTGGCCGAGGTCCAGCGGATCACGAGCGAAGGCGATTACGCGGCGGCCCGGAACCTCATCGAAACCCACGGCGTTCAGGTCGACTTGGAGCTGCACAAGGAAGTCCTCGTCCGCTACGCCAAGCTGAACCTGGCCCCCTACAGCGGCTTCGTCAACCCGGTCTACACGCCGGTCATCAAGGACGGAAAGATCGTCGACGTCAAGGTGTCCTACACGGAGGGCTACGTCGAGCAGATGCTGAGGTACGGCAAGGCCTACGCGTTCTTATAAGCTCCGACGGCGCGGAATTCTAGGGACAAGTGGAATTCGGGGACATGAACCAAATTTTTTATTTTGGTATCGTGTCCCCAGAATTCCAATCCCCCGAATTCCCCATGTCCAGGAATTCCCGCGCGATGACAGCTTTTTATGATCGCCACCCTGAATCGCGTCTACCGCGTTTATTTTTTCGCTTCGAGCAATTTCTTGAACGCCTCGTCATCCGTCTTGAAATCGCGCGCCGCCTGGCCCACCCGGACGATGCGGATGCTCCTGATCGCGTCTCCCTTTTTCACCGACGGCAACAAATCAAGCCCGGCGATCGTCTTCCCGATCGCGGTGTATTTCTTGTCGAGTCCCGCGTTTTTTCGAAGGGTGAGGTAGAACGCGTTCGGGGCCGAGACGCCGAGAATGCCCGCGGCATCGTGTTTGAGCGCCGCGTTGGCGGACATCGCCAGGCTAGGTATCGCCACCGACTTTTGGACTTCCGAAACAACGAGACCGTTGATGAGCCCTCCCTTTACGTCGACCGTGCCGATCGGCGGAATCTCCGCCCGTTGGCCAGGACCTCCCATGCCCCGAGCGCCGCCGCCCGGCGGTCCGGCCGGGCCGGGACCCGCGCCCCGCTGGCCCGCGCTTTTGCCCTCGACGATGCGGATGAAGTTTGCTGTCTGCAGGGGAGCGTCCATGTAATCGAGGGCGGCCATGAAGTGGCTGGGCGCATCGGCGGTCCCGATGGCGATATCGGCATACAATCCGTCGGCCAGGTAGACGCCCTCGCGGGTGAGCGGTTTGTCGAGGTTGGCCGCGCCGTAAGCGACGACCGCGGTGACCAGCGCGGAATGCCGCTGGTGCTCGGTGTACGGAACGAGCTCGCTGTACAAGTCGAAGAGCGTGTGCCAGGCATGGTTGTAAACATAGTCTGACTGCGTCCTGAAGCTCAGCGTCGGCACGCTTACCATTTCGAACGAAGAGGAGTCCGTGCCGCCCGCGGTTGTCGCATGGGCTCTCGGAACACCACGTTCGAGCTTGAACGGCCACTTCGCATTCAATTTGGCCAGGGGCGCAGTAATCCTCTGGAAATCCGCATACCATGTTTCGGGGACGGACGCGCCGGTAATGGCGCTCGGGCTGCCGTCCCGGTTGATCATCATCATGATCTTGGAGTGTATTTCCGGGCGCTTATTCAGCCAAGCTTGCGAGCCGACCAGGCCGATTTCTTCCGCGGCGAAGAGCATGAAGACGATGGAACGCTTCGGCTGCCCGCCGGCAGTTTTGATGAGACGGATCGCTTCCATGCCGGGGGCAAAGCCCGACCCGTCGTCGACGCCGCCGGTCGCGGCGCTGAAGCAGTCATAATGGCCGCCGACGACGATATACTCGTCGGGGAATTCCGTCCCGCGGAGAGTCGCGACGACGCTATGGTATTTGACCGGGCCCATCTTGAACCAGTTCCGGATGTCGAACTCGAGCTCGACTCGCTCGCCTTTTTCGACCATTCCCTTGATTTCATTGAACTGGTTCTCGGCGAGCTTGATGTCCGGCAGGACGGGTAGCTTATCCCAGGACTCGACATATCCGTCCAGGATCCTGAACGGTTCGACTTTGGAGAGCTGAACGGTGCCGAGGGCGCCGGCCTCGACGAGCAGTGCGGTGAGCGGAGGGATTAGTTTCGCGTCGGCGTACTCGGGAGTGCCGCGGCGGCCGTCGCGGGCAAAGCCGGTGTTTTCACCCGGGATCAGGACCCAGGCGCCCTTGAACGCACTCTTGTTCGCGTTGACTTCGGCGATCGCCGCTTCGACGGCCGCGCGCTTTTTCTCGACATTTTCGGGAGTGGCATTGCGTCCCGGGATCGAGAACGGGTCCGACTTCAGGATAACGACAGGTCCGCGCTGCACGCCCTTCGTTCCCGCCGTGTAGCTGGGCGTTCCGAAGAAAAGCGCTTTTTCGGCCGGCTTGATCATTTTGCCGAACCATGGGCCGCGGTTGAAACCGACCGGGACCTCGCCCGCCTCGTCGAGCTCGGCTTCGAGCCCCCACTGCTTGAATTGCCAGACCGCCCAATCGGCCGCGTCGTTATAGGCGTTCGAGCCCGTCTCCCGGCCGCCGAACCGGTTGCTGGCGTAGTCATTCCAAAGCATGACCCGATTGTCGTTCGTGCCGAGTTCGATGATCTTCCTGACGACGGGGTCGTCCGCCGTCCGGGGAGGTGTTTGGAAGCTGACGACTGTCGCCGCCAACACGACCAAGCCGACTAGGAACCCAATCGCGCGTTTTCTCATTAGCTCTCCGATCCCGTGAATAATTTTAGAGAGCGGAATGATATTCCCGCCCGCGAATTAATGTCAAATTTAATCGGTGCCAGATAACCCTTTACCGGAATTCCTATTTCGGAGACAGACAATACCGAATTAGCCGTCCCGGTTCCCATTTCCTAAGAGGAAAGGAGGTATTTAGGTAATGCGTTGACTGTCACCGAAATTAATGATGCGAACGACCGCTAACCTTCGTATTGTAAAAAATGAACATTTCGGTCAATATCAACATGGGAGGACAAATTCATGGCCTTTAAAACGCTTTTTCTCGCGCATGCTCCGGACGCGGACAAAGAAAAACATCGATGCTTCATCGACACCGGAAAATATCAGCTGGACGTGGTCATCGTCAAAAATCAGGCTGAAGCCTTGGAAGTCAGCACGCGCATGTTCAGAGAAAAGAAGATCGAGTCAATTCTGCTCTGCCCAGGATTCAGCCACAAGGACATCGCCGAAATCGTCGCCGCCACTGAAAACAAGGTTGCTGTCTGCGTTGCCAGAGGGGACGGTTCTTCTAATAGAATCTCTCAGGAAGCGCTCAAACGGGCTGGATTCTTTTAAGTCAAATTCTCTACGCGGGGGGATTTAATTTCGGTAATGCGTTATCTGTCACCGAATTAGTCTCTGCCTGGCGTCTTCGACCTCGGGCAGGCCCGGGTCGGCGTCCTTGCAGAGGTCAAGGAATTTACGGAATTGGCTTGCAGCCTTGTCCTTCACACCCTTTCGCTCGTAAAGCTTAGCCAGCCTGTAGTGAAGCTCGGGATGGACGAGAAACCGCGCCTGGTTGTTCGGGTCAAAGGTGATCAGCTTCTCATACTCGGCTATGGCTCTATCGCCGTTCCCCTTCTGCTGGTAAGCCCTGGCTATAACGTCCTTAAAGAACGGAGTGTTAAATCTAATCGTTTCCAAAACGGCATTCGGACCGGGCGCGCTCGGCCAAACCGTATTTTCAAAAGCGGCGATAGCGGCATCGGGAGAGCCTTCGGCCAGGTTGACCTCGGCCAGAAGGAGGCGGTCAAAGAACGTCCCCCATTCCTTCTGAGAAGGAGCCAATGCGGGTAACAACGACAAGGTCTCGGCAATCTTCGACCTGGCCGGGCCGATCTTGCCCTCTTCGAGATCAATAAATCCCAACGTGCCGAAATTGAGCGCTTTGTAGCCGGCTTCGTATTCCGGGCGCTCGTTCATGAAGGCGTCAAACCACTCTTTTGTGGATTTCCGGGCGCGGTCAAATTCGCCCCGGGAAGAATATACAAACGCCTTAGCCCTGGAGACATTCGCCGTTCTCGTTTTGTCCCCCACGGATGCAAACAGCTCCTGAGCCCTGTCCAAATTTTCCAGGCCCTTCCTGAAGCTGCCGAGCCAGCATTGATAAAAACCTTTAAACGCGTATCCCTCACCCCTCAATCCTGCGGCAGGCGCTTCGGCGATGTACTTATCGATCCATTCCAGGGCCGCCGCGGAGTCTTCTTTCAAAGCATAGATATAAGCGATACATTTTAAAGGCGTAAGGAAGCTGGGCTTTAAGGACAGGGCTTCCTTGTACTTGGCCATAGCCTCATCCAGCCGGCCCATCAGAAGATAAGCTTCGGCCATAGAATCGACGGGATTGGCATCCTTCGGATTCAAAGCGGCGTATTTGTGGAAATGCTCGACGGCTTTCTCAAAGTTGCGCAGCTCGAGGTAATCATAGCCGAGCTCGTTGTGAGCGGGTCCATAGTCAGGGTCGAGCTCCAGCGTTTTGGTCTGCTCTTCCACGGCCAGCTTGAGATTTTTTCCCAAGCGAGAGATAAGGCCGAGATAGTAATGTGCCGTTTTTTCCCTGGGGTATTTCCGGATGATCTCCTCCAAGGTGCGCTGTGAGGCTTCCGGATTGCGTTCTATCATATAGGCATAGAGACCATCTGTAAAGAGCCGTTCTCTTTCCGTGGCTTTCTTGGATAGAGCCTTCGCTTTTTCAAGGTCCTCGGCCGCCGCCCGGACAT
>Ga0214473_10005788_pt1 | contig 14794 bp, 13 predicted proteins | sample RVTome_7_FD_203509 | JGI IMG/M metagenome (GOLD analysis project Ga0214473, IMG submission 203509) | Soil microbial communities from uranium-contaminated site in the Upper Colorado River Basin, Wyoming, United States - RVT98D197 | ecosystem: Environmental > Terrestrial > Soil > Contaminated >... | reverse complement strand
ATTCATCGTCATCGTGAGTCCGCCTGCGGCGGAGAGTGAAACGAGACGACGTAACGATCTATTGGTGGGCAGGGCACAGATTATTACGTCGTCCCGTCTTCGACGGAACTCCTCATAAAGACGAAGTTATGGCAGGTCGGGTTTTCGGCCCGCCATCAGGTGGCTAAAACCCGACAGGATATTGGCGCACCGGGAGGTACGCCAACCACAAAACCGTCTACTAGATTGATCCTACTTATCCTTCTCCTCCGGCGCCGGGCTTTCATTGCCTATATCGACGAGAACTTTCCACGATCCGTCCGGCTGTTTTTTCCAGACGTTCAGATATTTACCGTAAAAATTCTCGGTCGTCCCATCATCCTTCGTAGCCGTGAAGGTGGATTTACCCCAGGTCCAGCCCATGTCCCCCGCTTCCGCCGCCTCGCCGTCCTGCGGTTCCCAGAAGAGATCGTATTTCGTTTTGGAGTTTTTCATCCGCTCGTAAATTACCTGCCGGCCGATTATCGGATCCCGACCCTCTGGCAGCTGCATGGCGTTGTCGGCCAGATACATATTGAAAGCCTCCGCCGCCCCGTGTTCTATCGACGCTTTAGCGAAATCACGATCGGTCTGTAGAAGGTCAGCCCGTTCCTTTTCGATATCAATGGGTTTCTGACACGCCATCGACATTAAGATGCCGAGTATTATTGCCCGCATTCTCGTTACCCGCATATTTCATTCCTTTGCTTTTGATCAATCCCAAACAAGTTTGAGATTGCCACCCTGTCAATAAGATCGCCAATTCGGGAATCACAGTTCCCGAGACGCTAAGACATCACTTCCTTTCCTGGTCTGAGAAGCCACGACTCCCGAAACACCAGATGATAGATTGATCCGGTATGGGTGTCAAATACGAATCAATTTCGATTGCTCCGCTGACGGTGAACCGCTAAATTATCAGTCATGGAACGTAAGCCCCCGAAATCCAACCGTCCCCCAGGCTCCAGATCGCATCGGGCCTTGAAATATTCCGATCATCGCTCCGGGGTAGGGGTCAAGAGCGAGGACGATCTATTTGCCATTTTGGGGAAATTGAGCGATCCGCCGTTTTTGCTTGTCCTCGACGGTATCCAGGACCCGCACAACCTGGGGGCCTGCCTGCGCAGCGCCGACGCGGCCGGGGTGCATGCCGTGATCGCGCCCAAAGACCGCGCCGTTTCCATCACCGACACGGTGAGAACGGTCGCCCGGGGCGCCGCCGAAAGCGTGCCGTTTGTGCAGGTGACCAACCTGGCCCGCACCATCAAGGAACTGCAGAAAGAGGGAATCTGGTTCGTGGCCACAGCCGACGAGGCCACGCAGACATTATACGATATCGAACTGACCGGCCCGCTGGCCATGGTCATCGGTTCGGAGGGGAAAGGAGTGCGCCGCCTGACCGCCGAATACTGCGATTTTCTGGTGCGCATCCCGATGGCCGGCAAGGTGGAGTGCCTTAATGCGTCAGTGGCGACCGGCGTCTGCCTGTTCGAGGCGGTCAGGCAGAGGATGTCGAGGAAATTGAAATAACACAGCCTCTATCTGGTTACCTTATTGTTTTCTTAAACAGACAGTTTTGAGTCGGTCGATACCCTTACGGATTCGATAAATATCCAAGAAGTATCGAAAGGGCGAAGCTCTCGACGTACGGCTTTATTCGGTATCTCCGGTAGGGGTTTAATATATTGAACCCCTGCGAATATTTAAATCGGATACATATTAATTCGCCAACTTAACGAATAGTCAATTCCTGCATCAGGGCGTCGAGATGATATACCCTGTCGATCAAGAATAAGACATAGCGGATATCGACGACTATGGACCGGGCTATCTCACCGTTGTAAATATAATCGTCGGCCACGCCTTCGATATTGCCATCGAAATCAAGCCCGATCAATTCACCTTTGCCGTTGAGTAGCGGACTCCCGGAATTCCCGTTGGTCCCGTCGTTGGAGGTCAGGAAATTAACCGGCACGTCGTCGATGACCGGATCGAGATACCCGCCGTAATTTCCATTCTGGTAAGTGTCTTTTAATTCCGGCGGCACGATAAAGGGGTCCTGGCCCGTTTCCTTTTCCATAACTCCATCCAAACCGGTCAGGTAAAAATAATCGACCGCGTCGGCGGGGCTGAATCCTCTAACGGAAGCGTAATTGAGCCTCATGGTGCCGTTGGCGTCGGGGTAAAGATCGCCCCGTTTCCATTCGGCGTAGGCGGCCGCCAGCTTCGGTTCCAGCCTGCTGCGCGCCCCGGAAAATCCGTTGTCCCGCTGGCGCTGTTGGTCCAGTTCGGGCCGCAGTTCTATCGCCAGCTTGATAAAAGGATCATCGAGTTTCTCCAGCTCTTTTTTGGTCATCTCGAACATGGCCAGCCTTTTTTCCAGATCTCCCATATCTGTGCGGGAATAGATTTTGTCAAGATACTTATCGATCCGCTTATCCCTGTCGCCCTTTCCGGAAAACAGTCTTTCGAATGTCTCGACCTTCTGATCCATCGGAAGATCCAGAATTTCTTCCAGAAAATACCGCATCATCATTTTGTCGACATCCGGAAGCAGATTGATCTGCATGTGCCGGAGTCTCCGCCGGGCGTTATCCCGGTCGCGTTCCTGATAACCGGGCTCGCGGTCGATATCGTCCTTCTCGAGTTCCACCGCTCTTTTGTATATGCCGTTGGCCGCCTGCAAAAATTCACAATTATACATCATCGAACCGAAGAAATGGTCCTTCTCCTGTGTTCGAAGCGCCTCCGCCGTCAGAGCTTCAAGCTCGCCCAGAACGTCTCCGTATTTCTGCCTTGTTTCCGGATTCGAATTGATAAACTCGGTCAGGGCCGACTCGTTTTCCCTGGCGCGTTCCAGCGCGTTCATTCTCACAAGACCGCGCAGAACGCCGCCGTTTTTCTTATGATAATTGTAAATCCCCGTGATACTCGAGGCCAGCCTGATGGCGGCGTTGGAATCGGCCGCCGCGGCCTCCTCCAGAATATCAAGCCGGTTTCTCATCGTGCGGATCGACATCGGAAAATAATGATTCACCAGATTATCGATCTCGAAAGAGCTGGAATAGCGGCTTGTTTTGCCGGGAAACCCGATCATCAACGTCAGATCGCCCTCTTTTATCCCCTTCGAGGAAATGGCCAGGAAAACCTCGGGATGATACGGCACGTTTTCCTCGGAGTAATCGGCCGATGATCCGTCGGGGGCGACATAGGCGCGCATAAAGGCAAAATCTCCGGTATGACGCGGCCACATCCAGTTATCGATTTCGCCGCCGTATTTGCCGATCGAAAGGGGCGGAACGTAAACGATGCGAATATCCTTAATCTCGAAAAATGTGTACAGCATATACTCGAGCCCGCCGTACATCGCGGCCACGCTGCATTTCACGTCGCGCTCTGCTTCGGTCTCTGCCACGATCTCCTTGATTGCCTGCTCGATGGCGTCGTGACGCTCCAGGTCGCTCATCCCCTCGCGCACGGCTCCCAGAACCCGCCCGGTTACGTCGGTAATAGAGAGTGTCACCCGGACTTCCGTGCCGATGGCCCTGATCTCCGTATCGCTCGAAGAAGCGTAGAATCCGTCGCGCAGAAAATTCCGATCGACCGTGCTCTGCCTCTGGATCGCCCCGTAGGCCACGTGGTGGTTGGTGATAATCAAGCCGTCGGCGGAAACAAACGAGGCCGTCGCTCCCAGCCGAATCACCGCGTCGGCCAGACATCCCCCGTCAGGATCATAGATTTGCTCAGGCTCGAGTTCCAGACCTCGCGCTTTCAGTTCGTCCCACGGTAATTTGTCGAGATCGTACAAAGGCCACATTCCCTCTTCGGCGGATACCGTTAACGCGCCCAGAAATATGACAATCGCGGCGGAACAAACCGATCTTTTAAGCATCGCGAACCTCCATATCAATCTCGCTCGAATAAGCGTCATATTTGTTTATAGGGCAAGGAGAATTTTATCCACAATAAGGAAACAGGGCTCTCTTTTTCCATAGGGGTCGGAGACTAATGAAAACCGTTGACTTGGTTCGTCGGATCGATAATTTGTAACGACTAACAGCGATTTCGACGGTATCCTGGATGATAAAGCAGGAGTGGACGACGTAATGAGAAAGACAAAAGTCTTATTCATCTGGAAGACAAAAGAACCGCTGCAGGAATATTTCAGAGATAATCTCAAGGATTTTCCCAAAGTGGAATTGATATTCCCGCCGGATACCGAACCGGATGCGCTGATCGGACACGCTCCCGATATCGATATTATGATCGGTTGGAGGCCGTCGCCGGGGTTGTTGGAAGCCGCGAGCAGACTCGGTTTGTTTAACGCCACCGGGGTAGGCGCACAGCATCTGATCGAACCGTTCCGCGAATTGAACAGGCATAGATCGGTCGTCTTATGCAACAGCCACGGCAACGCCTACCTGACGGCGCAGCATACCGTGGCAATGCTATTATCGTTAACAAATAAGATCGTCTGCCATCATAATAGGATGGCCGACGGTTTCTGGTGTCCCAACGACGATACAATCCAATCGATACCATTTCGCGGTCGAACGATCGGGCTTTTGGGATATGGGGCCATCAACCGCAACGTTCATCGATTTCTTTCCGGGTTCGATCTGAAATTCGCCGTCTTGAAACGGGATTGGAGTAATAATCAACCCGCTCCGCCTACCATGATAGAAAAATACCGTTTCGACGATCTCCATCGGTTTTTGAAAAGTATCGATACTCTGATAATCGCCGTGCCCTTGACGTCGAAAACAAGAGGTTTAATAGGGGAAAGGGAGCTGGAGCTTCTGGGCTGCGACGGTCTTCTGGTAAACGTCGCCAGGGGTGCCGTTGTCGACGAGGAAAGCCTATACGTAGCTTTGAAAGACAAGATCATCGCCGGGGCGGCTATCGACGTCTGGTACGAATATCGTCCCGAACCGGACGACAAGGGACGGAAATACCCGGCAAAATTGCCCTTCTACGAACTTGATAACATCGTCCTGTCGCCGCACCGGGCGGCCTCTCCGTTTGACGATCTTCAAAGGTGGGACGATGTTATCGAGAATATCAAGCGGTTCGCGGACGGCAGAACCGATTTTTTGAACGTCATGAATCTCGAGCGGGAATATTAGATAAATCCCGGATGTCTTCTCAAAATTCAGGTTGCTTACCTGGCGTCGCCGGAACCGCGAATCAGGCTGCATGCTTATTCGCAGGATAAGTGCGTGCTTTGCCGCCCGCCAGGGTGTCCGCGGATCCGTAAGATAGTATGACGCCCGCGCAGATAATTCTCATACGATTGCAATTGACATCCGCGACGGCTAAGCTAAATTTAGCGCATGACCAAAACCGTTGACGAAATCGATTTTATCCGGCTGGCCTTGAAAGAAGATATAGGTAAGGGGGATATCACTGCCAGAGCCCTTTCCCTCAAAGGTATTAGGGGCGAGGCGGAGGTGACGGCCAAGGATACCGGCATAATATCGGGTATCGACCCGTTCTGCCTGGTTTTCCGCGAACTTTCCCGCTCTATTTCGTTCAGAATTTATAAGAAGGACGGCAGATCTGTAAAACCGGGCGATCGGATTATCGCCCTGGACGGGGCGCTCGATATTCTTCTGATGGGCGAGAGAACCGCGATGAATATCCTATCCCACCTTTCCGGCGTGGCGACTCTGACTCGGCGGTTTGTCGACGCTATCCGGGACAGCGGGGCGAAAATCCTCGATACCCGCAAAACAATGCCGGGAATGCGCCTCTGGGAGAAGAAAGCGGTCGCTCACGGCGGTGCAACCAACCATCGATTCGGCCTTTATGATATGTATCTGATCAAGGAAAACCATATCGCCGCGGCCGGAGGCCTGGAGGCCGCCATGAAAGCGGCCCTGGTCCATCGAAAACGAACCGGGGCGAAACTTGAGATCGAGGTGAAAAACCTCGATGAACTCCGGATTGTTCTGGCATACGCTCCCGATTATATTCTTCTCGATAATTTTGCAATCCCTATGATAAAAAAGGGAGTCGCCCTTGTCCGGGCGGCCGAACGGAGCCTAGTCCTGGAAGCATCGGGCAATGTCACTCTGGACAATGTCGCTCGGATCGCGGCTACCGGAGTCGATAGAATTTCTGTCGGGGCAATCACCCACTCGGCTCCGGCGCTCGATCTTTCTTTCAGGGTTTTGGATAGATGACCCAATCGACCGGCGAAGCTCAGGTCGCCCAGGCCGCGGTATTGAAAGCGCTTTTTGATTCGGGCGGGAAGAAGATTTTCCTCAAAGATCTGGAACGACACACGGGTCTCGATCGCGCGGCGGTACGTCACGCCATAGAAAACTTAAGGGCGTCGGGGATTGAGATCGACGGACGCGGCGGGTTTTGCGTTACCAAGATGCCCGATATCATAACTCGGCCCATTTTGCTGAGCGGCCTGAAAAGCAAGGTTATCGGGCGGAATGTTTATACCTACAAAAGCATAGGTTCGACGAACGAGGCGGCCCACAGGCTGGCTGAATCCGACGCGCCGGAGGGAACTATCGTTATCGCCGACAGCCAGACCCGGGGCCGGGGGCGTCTCGGACGGTCGTGGCATTCGCCGCTCGGTATCGGGCTCTTTTTCTCGCTGGTGCTGCGTCCCAGGATACCATTCGATCGAGCGCCGGGTTTATCATTGGTGGCGGCTCTATCGATATGCCGCGTAATTGAGAAGATCCCCGGATTGAAACCCCGGATCAAATGGCCGAACGATTGCCTTCTCGATGGTCGGAAATTGGCCGGCAGCCTGATCGAGATATCGGCCGAGCTGGACAAAATCGACTACGCCGTTCTGGGCATCGGAATCAATATCAACCATCGGAAAAAAGACTTCCCGTTAAGTTTGAGGTCGCAGGCGACATCGCTCGCGATCATCACGGGTCACAGCCATGACCGGGCGGATTTTCTGCGCGATTTTCTAAATGAATTCGAGAAAGACTATCATAATTTTACCCGTTACGGTCTTCGTTTCATGGGCCCCGCCCTGGTAAAAAGATCCTCGGTGCTGCACAAAGAAATTATCGTCAGGTTCGGCAAGAGAAAAATTTCCGGAGTCGTAATAGGGTTTGACGAAAACGGAGCTCTAAGGCTAAAAACGAAAGAAGGGGTGAGAATAATCTCGGCCGGCGAGGTCAGCCTGCGTTGAGCCTGATAGTAACTTCAACTGATTTGGTCTTAAACGTAAAAGGCGGGATCAAGATCCCGCCTTTGTTGACAGCGCTGCTGCGTAATCCGTTGCCAATCAAAGATGTCGCTCCGTTGTCGCGCTGCTGTCCGGGTTCCGAGAAGATCGAACGGCCAAATTGACCGTCGGATCAAACTCTCGTTGGGAAAGCCAGGTTTTGAAGGAACGGCGTTTGATTGTCGATCAAAGAGGTCTATTTTCAAACGGTGTCGCGTTCACAAACAAAATGAATTGTACGAAGGTTCCTTGAAAATGGCATTTTTTGAAAAAAATAATAATCGGGAGAATCTTCCGTGGAACACAGGACGTCTTTAAGCCGTTAACTATTATGACGATACAAAGATTGGGAAGTGCTATGAAAAAATTACTGGCGTTAACGATAATCTTGATAATCTGGACCTCTTCGACCGCTGTGGGGGCGGCTCTATTGATACCGATGGACAAGGCTCAAGCCGATCATCTCAAAGCCTACGGGGTCGCCTACTGGTGCCTGGAGAATAACGTCAACGTGCAATGGCTTCTGAATTATCGAGGCGGATCTTTCTTGATGGAGAACATTCCCCAGATCGCCGAGGTCTGCCGTCTAAAAGGAGTTTCTTTCGAGGAAATCAGCGGGGCCGACGAGGCGGCAATTATGGCGACTGTCGACGAGAATAACATGGAATCGGTATTGTTGGAAAAGGCCCCGAAAATCGCTATCTACGCGCCTCCGTCGAGAAAAAAGGAGCCCTGGGACGATGCCGTGAATCTGGCCCTGGAATACGCCGAGATTCCTTTCGAAATAATCTGGGACCCGGACGTTCTAATGGGCAAGATGTCCGAATACGATTGGATTCATTTGCATCACGAGGATTTCACCGGCCAGTACGGCAAGTTTTACGCGGCCTATCGGGAGACTATCTGGTATAAACAGGATAAAGCCTTAAACGAGACCACGGCCAGGGAATTGGGGTACAAAAAGGTCTCTAAACTCAAGCTCGACGTGGCCGAGGCGATTGAAAATTACGTGGCCGAGGGAGGATTCCTGTTCGCCATGTGCAGCGCCACCGATACATACGATATAGCCCGGGCCGCCTGGAAAACGGATATTGTGCCGCCCGAATTCGACGGCGACTCGACGGATCCCGGCTACAAAATCAAATTGGATTATAACAGGACATTTGCCTTCAAGGATTTCGACGTCGTTCTGAATCCGTCTATCTACGAGCATTCCAATATAGACACAACTCCGATCCGCGGCGGCGCGCGTCTGACCCCGGAAGCGGATTATTTTTCGCTGTTTGATTTCTCGGCCAAATGGGACCCGGTCCCCACCATGCTGGTTCAGGATCACACGGACGTCGTAAACGGATTCTGGGGACAATGCACCGGGTTTAAGAAAGATCTTATCAAAAATAATGTCACAATTCTGGCCGAGACTCCGGGCAAAAACGAGGCCAAATACATCCACGGCAATTACGGAAAAGGGACGTTCACGTTTTTGGCCGGCCATGATCCCGAAGATTACCAGCATCGCATAGGGGATCCTCCCACCGATCTGCGCCTGCACAAACATTCGCCCGGATACCGCCTGATCCTGAATAACATTCTTTTTCCGGCGGCCAAGAAAAAGGAGAGAAAAACCTGATGGCGAATAAGCCCCGGATGATAAAAGGACGTCTCGGTTTCGCCAATTACGCGGTCAACGGCGGATTCGACGAGCTGTTGAAGTTCGCTCTGGAGCATGGTTTTGATCTCGTCCAGATCGGACAGGACTCCAGCCGTTTTTTCCCCGAGAATAACGGTCAACAGATGCGGCGTGAAACGGCAAGAATATTCGCCGAACAGCGTATTTCCCTGTGTTTTCACGGGCCGTCGGATATTCCGCTTCTAAACCGTCATGACAGAATCAGGCTGGCCGGTCTCGATCGTTACTACGAGATGATCGACATGGCGGCCGATTTTGGCGGCGAATATTACGTGATACATCCGGGACGGCTGGCCTTCTATTCCGTCTCCAGAAACGAGGTTATCTTCATGGAGAGAAAGATCCCGAACCTCCACCTCGAAATTTTCAAAGATTCGATTCGGAGATTGCTGGCTCATACCGGCGGCCGCCTGAAACTCTGTGTGGAGAACACTTACGCCCTGCCGCCGCAATTTCTGGAGGTCGTCTCGACACTGGCCGACGAAAACGGACTGGGCCTGGTCTGGGATTCGGGACATACCGAGCTGGCCTCTCCGGCCAACAGGGAAAGGACCATAAGGTTTTTCCAGAATAATATAGGCCGGGTGAAGCTCGGGCATCTGCACGACGTTTCCGGCGGCGCCGATCACAAGGAACTGGGAACCGGCGAGATCAATATTGACGGGTATCTCGAGATTTTCAATACCATGGGCGTGGATATCATTCTCGAGATATTTCCCGAGGCTCAACTGTTAAAATCGGTTGAATATTTGCGAAAATTTCAACCGGCCGCGATATAGCGCGGTTTTGCCGGCATGAGACATATAGAAAAAAAACTCCTGATAATTCTTATCGCGCTGGTCTGGGCGGCGTCCGCCCTATCCGCCGAGCGCTGTTCGGTATGCGGCGAAGCGATAACCGGCAAATATTATATCGCGCAAAATACCCAGCCGGTTTGCGAAAATTGCTATGCCAGATATGGCTCTTGCCGCGATTGCGGCCTGGTCTCCAAATCGCTGGTAACGGTCGACGGAGCCAAATTCTGCCGCGATTGTTATCTGAAACTCCCCCAATGCGGAATCTGCAACAAGACCATTATCGGTGGATGGCGGGCTTACCCGGACCTTAACCTGAAGATTTGCCTGGATTGCGAAAAGAATAGTCCCCGTTGTGAAAACTGCGGCCGGCCTGTCAGGGAGCTTTTGAGAATCGGGACGGCCGGGCTCTGTGAGCAATGCTCGGCGCGGGCCCAGCGCTGTCGGAGCTGCGGCACGGCTCTGCTGCGCGACTACACCTATTTCGAGGGAAATGAGGCGCTCAAATATTGTGCCGATTGCGTGAGAAAATACCCCGCCTGCGCCGACTGCGGGGCGCCGTCGGGAGCCGATAAAACCAAACTCGACGATAACCGCGTCCTCTGTCCCGAATGCATGAAATCGGCCCTTTTCCAGCCGCGACAGGTTACCCCGATAAAGTCGGTAGTGATTGATTATTTGCAAAATAATCTCGGAATGAGCGTCAAACACAGGATCGCGTATTCCATGGAAGGCCGGAATTTCTTAGAGAAAAAATCCAACGGCATTCATGGCGATCTCAACGGCCTTTTCTACCGCAAGGGGGATGAATACAACATATATGTCCTTTATGGGCTGAGGAGGAAAGACCTGATTCTGGTGCTGGCTCATGAGATTTCTCATGCCTGGCAGGCCGAAAACACGCGCGGCAAGCCGGACCTCGAGGATCTCGAAGGTTTCGCCCAATGGGTGGCTTATCAGGCCCTCCGATATTTCGACTACGACGCCTTTGCCGCCACGCTGACAGGCGGAAATACCGTTTACGCCGGAGGGTTGAATAAGATGCTCGATCTGGAAAAAGCAGGCGGCGCGCGGGCGGTATTTGAGTATATCAGATCCAAATAGAATAGTTCGCGGCGGGAGTAAATGATGCACTATGGGAGATTCAGGATATAGTTAATTTATCATTGAAATGATAACAGATCTTTTAAGAACTTACTATCTAGGTAGATCCGAGCGCCGTTCTGGAATAAGGGGATATTAGGCTATATTCTGATCGCTTAATTCCCTCGGCATTCAATTTTTTCAGAATTTGCAGAACTTCTTCAAGTTGGTGCATATCCACATTGGTGTTCTTCTCTGCAATTAATTCTAAATTAATTTTTTTAGATTCATCGGGCGATTTCATTTTTCCCTCAAAATAATTGAATATATCTTCCCTTTGTGTGAACAATAATTTGGTGGCCCCTTCTCATTACGTAATCGGACAAAAGTTTATAATAGACGCGAATCGTGCTATTTAATTCGGCGTCAGATCCATAATCTTTAATTCTTAATCTAACCTTATCTCTAAGTACAGCAAGTGAAATACCCCTACTATGAGAATGCCATTCATCGGCTTTACTTAATAATGTGGCTATTTCTTCAGCCCGTTGAACTTTCATCTGTTGAGTTACCGGTATCTTACGGCCTTCGGTTTCTGTCCAATTTTTAAATTTATACCTTACAAGCCAGTCTTTTAAGAGGTCTTGCGACAATTGCAATGCTTGTTCAAATTGATAAAGTTCTGCGGTATCAAATCTCTGTATTAGATAAGCAAGTTCAGCAGTAGTTAAAGTCCCCTCTCTTGATTTCTTAATCAGCCTATCAAAATACGTCAAATATCCTAACGCGGGAATCAATCCACTTGTTCCCGATTTTTCAATTTGTGGATCTATCGGTCCAAGAACTGAATAATAATCCATATAAATATCGTCGCCAGACATTACCAATACGGTACCCGCTGACATGGCATGGCTGGGAATAATAAAATCAACATGCTTATAGTGATGACGGAATAAGTTTACGATGCGTTCAGCAACTTCAATACTGCCGCCGGTAGTTTGGAGAATAACCGCAAGTTTTTCACGTTTCGGCCTTATTGATTCAATGGCATCTCGAATAAAATCGTCTATCGTCCGAAGAATAGGGCCAAAAAAAGATACCGCATCCGCACCGATCTGATCTTGCAAGGCTTCGATATATTTATCAAGCTGTTGTTCGACAAAAGTATTAGCATCTTCCGGTTTAAAATCGGCCATAGATAACCCTTCCAACATTCCTTCTTATAAAAAAACACTATTGCCCCAAATTGTCAATATTTTTTTCGACGTTTCTTTAATAAATGTCGTTTTTTTCAAACTGATGTTCTACCGAATATTTTTGCCTGTTGCTTTATATACCCTTTTTCCGGATATTTAATGAATATAAAACTGCTGACTCTCTTTTTGCGCGAAGGGGTGAAACGATGACTCGTTCAGACGAAAAGAAGCTCGATCTCCTGGCTTTCGGGGCGCATCCCGACGACGTCGAGGTCGGATGCGGCGGGCTTCTGATAAAACTCCATAAGCGCGGCTACAAGACCGGTCTGGTCATCCTCACCCAGGGAGAAATGGGCACCGGAGGATCCCCCGAGATCCGCAAAAGGGAAGTGATCGAGGCCGCGAAAATCATGGGCACGGAGATCGTAGCCCGCCTCGACCTGGGCGATTGCAAGGTAGAGGACAATTATCAATCGAGGCTGATCGCGGCCGAGCATATAAGGCGGCATCAGCCGTCGATTGTTTTAGCCCCCTGGTGGACCGGCGGGCATGGCAAACGTCAATCCCATCCCGATCATCTGGCCTGCGGACGGATCGTAATCAACGCGGTCAATTACGCCACGTTCAAGAAACTGCCTATCGATCTGCCTCCTCATAGAGTCAAAGCTCTATTTCATTACATGCTTCCTCTGGAAACGCCTCCGACGTTCGTGGTGGATATAACCGACGAGTACGATCAATGGATCGAGGCGCTATCGGCGCATAAATCGCAGTTCTTGAATCCCGAGAAAGACCGCGATTACCTCTGGGCGCTGGAATCCATGGCCAGAAACTATGGGAACTTGATCGGCGTAAGATATGGCCAGGGATACGCTATCGGGGAACCGTTGAAAATCGAAGATCCCTTCTGTTTGGTGGGCACATGCTCGCGGGTGCCGGAGATGCTGATCGAGAAAAGGACGAGCGATGAGGAATAAAAGAGGAGCGAACTTTTTCCCAATTCCCGTGTCTAATATATCGGTATAATAGGAGATAAGAGAATAAGTCCGCATGGGAGCGATAAATGAAAAAGATAATCTCGATAATAGTGGTCATTGCCGCCTTGGGCATAGTTTACTATGTCTGGCAGCCCTTTGAATCCGAAGCCAATACCGACATGGGGGCGACTCGAATATCGACCGCTGTCGTGGAGCGAGGCAATCTGACAATCGCTGTCAACTCCACCGGCGTAGTGGAACCGATCCTGACCGTCGACCTGAAATCGAAAGCCTCCGGCGAGATAATAGAGCTTCCTATCGATGAGGGGGATATCGTAACCCAGGGGCAGTTGATCGCCCGTCTTGATGCTACCACGTCGAAAAACAGCTACGACCAGGCGGCGGCCGATCTGGAGGTCGCGAAAACGAGCCTCTCATTAGTGGAAAAAGAGGCCGAAAGACAGCATGAGCTTTACAAGCAGGCCCTTATTTCTGAATTGGATTATGAAAACGCCTTGTTGGAGAAAGAGAAGGCCAATTCCAACCTGGTTAAATCGACCGCCAACGTGGAAGAGGCCCGGGTGCGTCTTGCCGAGACTATAATAAAATCGCCTCTTAACGGAATAGTCTTGACCAAATATGTGGAAAAAGGACAGATCATCGCCTCCGGTATCTCGGCCGTCTCGGGCGGAACCACGATTGTCACCGTGGCCGATTTGAAACGCGCCTATATCAACACGGCGGTTGACGAGGTCGATATCGGGCAGATCGCGCCCGGGCAGAGAGCCACAATTGTGGCCGAAAGCTACCCCGATCGGGAATTTTCCGGAGAGGTGGTCCGTATACACCCTCTGGCCCAGATGCAGCAGAATGTCACCACGTTCGACGTTACTATCGAAGTGGACAATTCCGATGGATTGCTTATGGCCGGCATGAACGCCGGTGTCGAGATCACCGCCGGTTTTCGCGAGAATGTTCTTTTGATTCCCCGGGAGGCCTTGACCGACGCTCGCAGTCTTTCGCGAATGGCCGGGTCAGCGGAGGGCAATCGCCGGGGCATGACGGGACCCGGCGGACAGGGGGAGAGCCTGGTCGGACAGGCGGGCGGCACGCGCCACGGCCCTGACAGCGGCCGCAAATCGAACCCGGTAAAGATGGTTATTGTAACCAACAACGGCCAACAGGAGCCGCGCGGCATCGAGATCGGCCTTTCCAACTTCGAGAAGGCCGAGGTCCTTTCCGGGTTAGCTGAGGGCGATACGGTGCTCACCTCCGTAACCTCGAAAGCCCTGCAGGATCGGGAAGCGTTTATGGAACGAATGCGAAGCTGGAACCAGATACCCGGAATGGAGAAAAAGAAGAAATGAAATGGGGCGAGTTTTTCGGCGTCAGCCTGGCCTCCTTACGGGCTAACCGCGTCCGTTCCCTTTTGACCATGCTCGGCATCATAATCGGTGTCGGCGCGGTCATAGTCATGATTTCCCTGGGGCAGGGAGCCAAGAAGGCGGTGGCCGACAGGCTCGAGGCACTGGGAACCAATCTGCTGTATATCCGCTCCGGACAGCCTCACACAAGGGGCGTTCATGCCGAAGAAGGCAGTTATCAGCGTCTCGACGAGCGCGATCTGCGACGGTTGAAGGCGGAGGCGACGTCCTGCGACGTGGTCACTCCGGAGGTGCGGGGCAACAAGCAGGTTATCTATGGAAATAAAAATTGGAATACCTCGATCGTGGGGACAGGCCCCGAATACGCGCATATTCGCAATTATACCATAGCCGAGGGCGACAATTTTACCGAGCAGGACGTCAACGCTATGGGCAGGATTGCCG
>Ga0214473_10005787_pt1 | contig 14795 bp, 12 predicted proteins | sample RVTome_7_FD_203509 | JGI IMG/M metagenome (GOLD analysis project Ga0214473, IMG submission 203509) | Soil microbial communities from uranium-contaminated site in the Upper Colorado River Basin, Wyoming, United States - RVT98D197 | ecosystem: Environmental > Terrestrial > Soil > Contaminated >... | reverse complement strand
AACCGAGAGTCGCCCTATTCCCAAGCAAGCATTCGCGGGTTCGCCCGCCCGGGCCCCGGGCCTGGGAATCCCGTCACCCGCTCCTCGAAGCCGATAATGGGGCCGCTCGGCCTCCGACCAGGAGACCGACCTCGAAAGTGAATCCTTTCTTCGGAGGGTCAGAGGACACGCTCTGGCCCGTTCGCTTACCCCACCCGGCTCACCAAATCGTGCTATTCCCCGGCGCGTTTGCGTCCCTCATCAAGACGAGGATAGCGCGTCTGACGCATGCAGGCGCCGCTCGTGACCGGCCCAACACACACAACCGCCGGCTCCAGGATGAGGAGCCGGCGGCTCAATATCATCCCAACATCCCGGCGAACTCATATTCTACGTGCCAGGGCACTGCAGGAGAGGGTCAAAGTCGCAGATCGAGATGATCTGCGACTTGCTTATTGAACCGTGAACCTCCGGGCTGGTAGCCATTCGATCCCTGGTTCGACACCTAGGGGAGTGGCCTATTCAAACCATGCTCGACCGGGTGCGTGGCCGCAGCGGCTTTGTTCGATTCTTCCACTCCGGTGTTCGGGGTAAGGCCTTTTCGCTACCACAGGTAAGAGGACTCGTTCAGCTATTCAACTTCAAGCGATCCGGTCGTTAGGTAAACGCGAAGAATCCGACGGATCCAACCGAAGGCCATCCCCGAAACCTTCATCCCGCGAATCGACACGAGTCACACTATCCCGCCCCTCATACCTTCGCGGTCAAAGTACCTTTCTCCACCTCCGGCAATACCTGCTGGGATTCCTGCCGTGAAGGCAAGCGAATATGCGCTATCCTCTTATGCTGCGTCCTTTCACTACCCTGCTCCTTCCATGATGCGAACCGATCTTGCGATTGCGAGAAAGACACCCCAAGTCAGCCTTGTCGATGACGACCTTTCTCGAATTCCCATAGCGAAATCTGAGAAAGTCACGTCAGCTTTCCACGGGCCGAGATGTCCCAGGCTATTTCCACAGTTCCGTTCCGAACGCCCCAAAGCTGGTTATGGAGAAAGACGGTGCTGTCGCCGTAGCCTACGACAAAGTCGACTTTGTCTCCAATCTGAAGATGAACCTCCTGACCTGCAAGTTGCAGGATTCCGTGTTCGGCATGGAGCGCGGTCAATTGCGCCCCCTCGACTCCCCACAATTGGGGCATAACCACCTCGCCACTCATGGCCTTGCGACCGGCATCGACGATTGCCCGCGTGGCGGATGGGCGACTTATGACTGTGGCCTGAACAAATAGCGCGTATGGTGTGTCCACTCCCCAGATCCGATACGCCACGTCTGCGAAGACCGCCCCGCCCGCCTGTATCTCTGTCACCCCCCCGATTGCCGAAGTGATCTTGTATGTGCCGCTTCCGCCGCAGCTTACAATCGACACCTCGAGCCCAGACGTGCGACACATCTCAGCGGAGCGCACAAGCGCGCTCACCGCATCTTTGCAGCGTATCTCCTTCTCCTTCTGATCTTTGATTCCTAGTACATGACCCTCCCAACTCATGACCCCAGCGAGTCGAAACCCCGGCAATGCAGCAACCTTGGTCGCCAGGTCCACGACGGGTGCTCCCGGCTGGACGCCGCAGCGATCCATTCCGACGTTGACCTCAATCAAAGCCCTAACGCGAACTTCTGCCCTCGTTGCGGCTTGCGATATCTCTTGGGCATTGTTGAGGCTGTCGATCGCGACCATGACGTCCGCGTGTCGCTGAAGATTGACAAGCCTTGAGATCTTGATTGGGCCAACGACCTGGTTCGCGATCAGGATATCCTTTATGCCCGCCGCCGCCATTACCTCCGCCTCTCCTAGCTTGGCACACGTCACCCCGATCGCGCCCGCATCGATCAGCTTATGGGCAATTGCCGGCACTTTGATGCCCTTTGTGTGTGGACGCCATCCCACTCCGGCTTTCTTGAAGTAGTGCCCTAGGTGTTTGATATTCTGCTCCAACAAGTCCAAGTCAACCCACAACACTGGCGTGTCGAGCGCAGATTTCGGTTGTCCGACGGACATTTCGGGTATCCTCCACTATTGTTGAATCTGAGAGAGCTTCCTTTCGATGCGAGCAAGAACCTCGCTGCCTGTATTAGCCACCGCCGCTGTTTGGCTCATAGCGACGCCGAATTCGTTTCTCGCAATTGGGGTGGGCGCCCCAGGGTAGCGTCCGAAACCATCGCCCTGACCCAGCAGATGGCCAGGGAGAACAGCCTATGGGGCGTGGAGCGCATCGGTGGAGAGCTCTTGAAGCTCGGTATCCGGGTCCCGAGGTCGACGATCCAGAAGTACGTCCGCCTCGAACGCCCTCACCCCGCCCACGGCCAAAACTGGTCAACCTTCCTCAAGAATCACGCCCAACTGGTGTGGGCCTGTGACTTTCTCCCAATCATCGACCTGTACTTCCGGGAGATCGACGCCTTCTTCATTATCGAACTCGGCTCGCGCCGAGTTGTTCATTTTGGCGTTACCTCCCACCCGTCCGACGGCTAGGTGGCACAGCAGCTTCGGGAAGCGACCCCCTATGGTCTAACCCCGCGTCTTCTGATTCGCGACCGGGGCAGCAAGAACAGCAAGGGTTCGCTCGAGTGGCAAGGGTAAGCTCGATGGAGGTCTTGAAGACGCCCCACCGCGCTCCAAAGGCCAACGTGGTCTGCGACCTCTTCCTGGGGAGTGTGAGGAGGGAATGTCTCGATCCCCTGCCGGTTGTCGGGCAAGGGCAACTATCGGGTAGTGAAAGAATACGTCGAACATATCAACTGAGCACGGCCACACCAGGGGATTGGGCAGAGGATTCCAGAGGGGACCCTACCCCAGCCAGCCTGGCCGAGGCGAGGAAGGCTCATCACGGTTCCGGTCCTTAATGCATTGCACCACGACTGCCGGCGTGCTGCGTAAAGCCGGGAGTCCCACGAACTGCCTCGGACGGGGTTTTGACCAACACAACTATCCCAGCGGTCTTCGGCTGGTGGCGCGAGCTCGCCTACCCACGGGAATAGAACAGTCAGAGTTCTGACGATCTGCGACCCTGCCGTTGGCACTGCAGTTCGTCAGGCTGGCAGCCTGGCGGTCAGCGGCTCGCGTCTTGCGCTCTACCCGAACTAGGAACCGAGGCCTTCACGGCCACGGTCTTGCATATCGGTTCGTGTCCTGCTGCTCAAAGATGTACCTCAGATGGGGCTCCCCCAAGTCATGCTCCGGCGGGCTGGCGACCTTCACTCCCTTCAATGTGGCGCACCGCGACAAATCGTCACAATGACAGGAGATCTGGCCGAAAGATGTTTACTTTGATCTAGTAGACAGGCGATGGACTATCCCGCGTGTTGCCTGGTAGAGTTCGAGGTAGTCTGAATAGTAGGCATCATAAGTCCGATGGACATCCTCACGGGGGTGTAGTTCTTGCTTGCAGACTGCCCACCGGTTGATGTCGCCACGATTGAGGATGCCCGAAACCAAGCCCGCTAGGAATGCATCACCATAGCTCGCCCCGATCGTGGTCTTGGGGATGATCTGGCTGACCCCCGCCACATCTGAGACTATCTGCAGCCAATCCAAGCTCTGTGTGCCCCCGCCAACTGCCACGATTCTTGCCGCTTTCGCACCTATGGATTCGAATGTTTCAAGGTTATGCCGAATTCCATAGGCCACTCCCTCAAGGGCTGCCCGATAAAGATCCTTGCGGGTGTGCGAGAGCGCCAGACCTGCGACGACCCCGCGCGCCAATGGATCGTTGATCGGAGTGCGTTCCCCGCTGAAGTACGGCAGCACAATGATGCCATTCGCGCCGGCGTTTACCGTGGCGGCCTCAGCGAACAGCCTCAGGTAAGCCACATCCGGTGGCAACTCCGCCGCCAACTGGTCACGGAACCAACGCGTCAGTGAACCTGTGGTTGCCATTCCCGCCGCAAGATTGTACTGGCCGGGGAATGCTCCGGCGACAGTCCACAACCGACGATCGGGGATGGGATTCTCAAGCACAAGGATGAAAAAGGTTGTGCTGCCGTACATGATCATGAGATCGCCCGGGTCAACCACACCGACACTGATCGCTTCAGTAAGCGCGTCCACCCCTCCAACAGCGACTGGTGTCCCTTTCACCAAACCAGTCGCCCGGGCACCCTTCTCCCCCACCTCGCCCGCAAGCTCATCGCACCACGAGAGCCGAGGAAGCATGTCGAGATCTAGCAGATCAGGAGAATACCGTTCTGACCATTCCAGAGTCTTGATATCCATCAGCGGCATGAAGTGAGATGCCGTATGGCGATCTATTACTTTCTCGCCGGTGAGTCTGTACACCAAGTAGCTCGAGGCCGTTGTGACGTGGTCCACCCTTGCCCAGAGTTCGGGTTCGTGCCTCCTCATCCATAGAACCTTCGGCCCCACAGCCTGACTACTAAACTCCATCCCCGAAAAGGCAAAGACCGCGTCAGAGCCAATACGCTCGATCAGATCGCGACTCTCTAGCGTCGCACGAGTGTCCACCCCATAGAGAATGCCAGGCCGGACTGGCACCCCTTTCGCGTCCATTGCCACAAGACACGGACCAATAGCACTCATTGCCACGCCGCCAACATCGTGACCCCGGTAGGGAGACCCATCGAGTAAGACCTTGCAGACCTCGACAGCGTCGTCCCACCAGACATGGTCAGGATCTTGCTCAGCCCATCCAGGACGTGGGATGTCCATCCCATGCTCCACAGCATGCATCTTGAGCACACCGCCATCCGGCCGAGCAAGGACTCCCTTAGTACTGTAAGTTCCTACGTCAATACCCAGTAGCAGCTCGCCCATCAGACCCGTGCCCCTGTCAACCCGCACAAGTGGACACGAACACCCAACTCCGCGAACATTGCCGCTTTCGCTGCAAGCACACGATCCGCCATCTCCTCGGACGGAGCATACACGACGCTGATATGATTCGCGCGGTGTCTCGCCATCATTTGATCCCGACTGACACCATGCAAGACCGCATGCATAATAGGCCATTGAGGCGTTGTCAGCTGCAACCTACGTTCGGTCTCTGCCTGCGGCAGCCCAACAACTGTTGCTCGGCCCACATCGAAATGGAGCGCGCCTCCCTCGATGAACACTCTACTCCAGACGACCGGACCCGGCCTGCACACTCCCTTCAACGTCCCCCCACCTCTAGGAAAATACATTGCCGGCTGTCTCTCACTCGCCGCGCCCGCATATCCGCCGACGAAGTGGGAGGCTGGCGCAGCTCCCGAGATCATGAAGACCCACACGAAGTCATCAATTCCGTCGCCGACGTACCATTCGCCCCATCGAATGTCGTGGAGCGTTGTGGCCGGGTCGAGATCCAGAGCCATGCACACCCTATTCGTGATGAGCGCATCCAATCCCGCGCATTCGTCCACCTCATTGAAATGGGGCAATGCTCGACCGGCAAACAATTCCTCCCCGGTTCCTTGTCGAAACACCGGAGGTCGCTCAACGTTGTTCAAGAGCCCCTCGGCCAAGTCGGAGGCCGGCGCAAGGTCCTTCAATCCCTGCTGGTACTGGATGCCGATCGCATGGCACCCAAACTCGTCGGCCATTCGCATCGCCGCAATGTACATCTTCAACTGGCCTAAGATCTGGTTTTCAGTCAGTTCCGTTTCCTCATTTGTCCCTGTCACGAACCTCATACTTCGTTCACTCAGCCATTCCCGTGCTTGGCGCGCATCCTGAGCTGAGACAAGCTGCATTGCGGCGAAAAGGGAAGATTGACTCAACCTCTCCTTGTAGACCCCCAATTCGTTGAGAAGATGGTCTTCCACAATGGCGTTGTACATCCCCATACATCCCTCATCAAAAACCCCAAGGATGGCCTTCCGCCGTCTCAGGTCCCGCGCCAAATCCCGACCAAGGGCCGCCGCCGACGATATTGGGCTCGATGGGTCCATGTCGTGCACATGACTTGTATCGTGCGAGATACGCCCCTGGCCGATCCATTCCCGGATCCCTCGCAGGAATGAGTCATCCAAGAAATCCTTGCTCCAGGTCGTACTATGTGGAACGCCAGCTTTCGTCAAGCAGCTGTTGAGATTCAGCAGTCCTACAAGACCCGGCCATTGACCACTCCAATTGGCGACAGTCAATATCGGTCCACGGTGATCACGAAGCCCTGCGAGTACGTGATGGCTATACTGCCACGCAGCTACCGCCACGATCAGGGGCGCCTCCGCGGGTATTCCCCCAAACACATCCATGCCCATTCTCTGACTACAAATAAAACCGTGCTTGAGGTTCTCGTCGTAATGATGTGCTCGTATCAACTCCACGCCCTCTCGCATGAATGCTTCGGCCAGCCGCCCCTCCACAGCTTCCTGTGCGGGCCAGCATTCTTGATTGGCCGGCAGCCTGCTGTCGCCACTGGCCACGAGCATTGCCTGTTTGCAGACTGTGGAGGTTCGTGGAGCGGACTGAGGGGCTGTGTCAGCGGGCATCGCTTGTCCTTTCACAAACAGCCTGATCTCACAGTCGCGGGATTCCGGATAAACCATGAGGTGCCGCCATAAACGGTGGCGTGGAGGCACCTCAAAGGGACATGGGCTCATTAGCCGCCGATCATCCAAATACGCGTGGGTAGGCCCTTGGCGCCCATCCGTATGACGATCAGTCTGCCAGTCGCCAACCCCTCAAAACTCGAGGGTAACCTCCCCCACGGCGTTAATGGACAGGCCGTACTCATTGTCAGCAATGGGTGTTTCCCCCTCCATCAGCTGCAGATGCATCTTGCACTGGGATCCCTTGTCAACATGCCAGCGCAACTTTCCTGCCAGTTCGACCACGTTCGCCGCCACACGACACAGCATCATTCCCTGGTCGACAATATCGCCCGTGTCCACATCAACCATGGACCAGGTCAAGTTAAGGGAATCAAAGCTCCGAGGAAAGTCATTTACTATCCATACGTCCGTCTCCCCGGTCCCTCCTTTGTCTAACCGCTGGGGGAATTCAAGCAACGCTTGGACAGGCGACATAGCTCGTCTTAGCGCAAAGAAACCCTCCTTCCGTTCACGTGCGTAGTCCACGACCGACCACGTAATTGCCGGCCAGCAATCATTGAAGCTGAACAGGTGAGCGCCATTGCAAGGTCTGAACTTCAGACGCCGATAGTATTCTGTGTGGAACTTGATAAACCGCGCCTGGTAAGCCTGCGAGTCACGGACGAACTGATCTAGACTACTTGGCTGGCTGATGAAGGTGAACTGCTGTTTCGGTTGGAAACACCGGCGAGTGTAGTACGTCCAATCAGGCGGAAACAACGCCTTGGAAGGCACGATGCTCGCCAGCATCTCCTTGGACGGCAAAGCCTGAGCCCCGAATTCCGACACCAACTCCAGGTTCGCAATCGGCTCCCTTTTCAGATCCTCAAGCGTCCCCACATACCAGCCATAATACTGGTGCGTGTCCATGCGCCAGTCATAATCCCTTCGAAAATCTTCAAAAGTGCCTCGGTTCCAGGCAAAATCCTCAACCGGATCCGGATTCTCGACGAAAGGATGGAAGATTGCGTTGGCCTGGTTCACAATTCGCGATGGGTCGAGTTCCTTGGCCCTCGCGGCCAACGCCGATGCTAGCTTCCTGAAGTTGGCAACGCTGGGTTGGCTCCCGAAGTTCCACACCCCGATGCACGGGTGGTGACCAAACTGCGTGACCAACTCCTCTAGCTGAAGAGTGGCACGACGCACCAGGTCACTGCTGTTGTCCATGGCAAGCCACGCCGGGAAGTCCTGATAGACGAGTATGCCGAGACGATCGCACATGTCATAAAGGCTATGCTTCTCCACAACCGCAAAAGCATGTAGGGTGTTGAGGTTTGCTTCGCGAAACAACTGCAAATCCGCCTCGTAGCGGTCCTCTGACATAGTCGACAGTAATTGGTCCGATAGGTAGTTTGCGCCCCGTTGGAAGAGCCGCACCCCATTCAGGTAGGTCTCCCAGCCGATCCCGCGTTCGATTTGCCTGAACCCGAATGTCTGCTGGATCGCATCGGAGATCTCTCCGTCTACTTCGAGCCAGACCTCGACCTCATAGAGGTTTGGAGTCCCGAGATCCCATGTGTACCACAGGCGTGCCTCCTCCACGTCTATCGTTGCCGTCCAGACGCACGGCTGGGGCAGTGGCTGAATGCGGTTGCGCGTTTCAACTGTCGGGCCCTCGAAATTGACTGGACGGAGGCGAACCCCGAGCCAAACTGTGGAGTGTCGGAACGCGGGTTCAAATGCCGCCACACGCGTGCTAACCACGGCAGTTGCCGGGACTTGCTCCCCCAGATTGCTCATACCTGGTAGTCGCGGGATCGAGGTGACCGCTGTTGTCGAGAGGATCGCACCGGGACCCGTTGTGATAACCTTGACATCGCCCCAGATACCGCCGGGGTTGACCTCCGGATTGTTGGCGTCCCAGCGTTGTAGTGCCCCCTTTATCAGACTCTTCAACTGGCCTCGCTGTCTCTCTTTCGCGCGAATGTCATTCGGCGAGTCTACTCGCACGACCAGTAGGTTAGGCTCAGGCTTGAGGTATGGGGTAGTCTCGAATTGAAAGGCCGAAAAGTAGCCTTCGTGGCTACCCAGGTAGCGCTCGTTGAGCCACACATCGGCGTAGTAGTCGACACCATCGAAGCGGAGCCACATGCGTTCATTGCCTCTAGAAGAGGCTGGGCTCACAAACCGATTGCGGTACCAGGCGGCGCCGTTGTACCCGTAGCCCTCCTCCTGCCAGCATGTCGGAACCCTTATCTTCTCCCATTCCGTGTCATTGTGTAAGAAATCCATCCACCGGGAGTCAAACCGCCACGGGACGTCCAATTGCTGGGGAAAATGCTCTCCCAACTCATCAGGGTCGCATCGAAAGCGCCAGATCCCCGACAGGCTTACTTCTCCACAATGGGCCATCGCCTCCTCCTTGAATCTGTGTGGCATGTTGTCATCCGCCGCCCTGAGAAGAAATCCTCATCGCCAAGGTCAACCGCTAGGGTTACGCGCAGTTCGACGGAAACGACTGCCCGATCCTGTCCTGGCCAAAATCCCATCCACCCAGCAATGGCCCTCGATCAGGCGTGCATCGTGCTCTCCTGATAGTAATGACAATCCATTAAGGGACCAGCCTGCAGGTCTTCCCTTGCCAAGCCGTTTGTCCGACTCGCCCACTCTACAGTCACCTCTGGAGATCCATCCATGCAAGCGCACCATGAACGAGAAGTGTCTACCCCTATCCGATACTGGACCCTCTAGAGCGTGGCCTGCAATCCCATGAACAGCCTAAGCCGGGGAACTTCGCTAGCACGGTTCGCCAACCGCCTTGATCGAAGGACACTCCAAGGTCGATTCGGACACGGTGGGTCACCGTGGCCGAGCCCTGCCCCTAATACATGCCACCCTTGTCGACACGAGGCAGCCAGGGCATGCGCGGTGGACATCATGTCGAGGTTTCAGTAAACGCCGTAATCCCTGGCCGTTTTAAGCAGGGCGACGATGTTCTGGGGCGGTACTCCTTCCTGAACGTTGTGGATCGGCGCGAACACATAGCCGCCACCCGGCGCGAGATCGTCGATCCGCCGTTTGACTTCATCGGCTACCTCTTCCGGTGTTCCAAAGGGAAGAACGGCTTGGCTGTCGCACCCCGCCCCCCAGAATGCGATTTCCTTACCATACGCTTGCTTCAGCGCTTTCGTGTCCATGCCTGCCGCAGAAACCTGGATCGGGTTCAAGACGTCAATTCCCATCTCGATGAAGTCCGGGATGAACGGGGCGATGGCACCGTCTGAATGAAGGAAGAGGAGGGAGTCGCAGTGGGTCTTTATGTAGCCGTAGAGCCTTTCGTGATACGGCTTTACCCGAGCTCGGTAGAGTGCCGGGCTGATCATAGGCCGGTCCTGCATCCCGAGATCGTCTTCGAACTCGACGATATCGATATATGGGCCGATGGTTGCGGCAAAGCGGTCGAACCTTCTGATATTTGCTTCCGCCAGACGATCCATCAGCGCCTCAGCGAATTTAGGATTTGCGACCAAATCCATCAAGAAGCCCGTAAACCCTCGGAGGTACTGGGCAGCCTGAAAGATGTGCCCGCCAAAAAACCCAACCAGCAGGTAGTCTGACTTCTCACGCAAGTCCCTCGCCTTCTCTGCCAATTGCTCATAGCTTTTGTCGAGAAAGAAGGGAGTCTCGTAGTTCTCTATGTCCTCCAGGTGTCGTTCGATGTCATCCACACTGGTGGCGTCTGCCAAAGGGGAGTAGATGGGGTCGAAATAGAGTCCGCCAAGCGGCATCTTGGCCACGGCATTGCCGGAGGGATTGAAGAGTACCTGCGAGCCGTCTGCCTCAAGCTTCGGCTGGAATCTGGTTGGAACGGAAACCAGTATCCCATCACTCAGAGTGGCCTTCTTCCACTCCCGCGGTTCATGGAACACGAAGAGGGTATCCGTGTCGAACACGCGCCGAAGATCTTCCTCCGTAGTCACGATTTGTTGGTATACATCTGGCATCTGCAGCACGCCCAACCCAAGCCCCAGGTGCTGTCGGAGGTCGGAGTAAGGCTTTATCATGATGGAACTCACATCGGTGCCTCCGAGGTCGATCGGCACGCGGTCTGGCTCCTGGTGATGAAGCGCCATCAGCACTCTTTCACGATGGTTCATCTCTCCTCCGTCGCCGGTGATACCCGGCCAGCTTTCCAAGTAGGCCTCCTCCTGGGGCATCATGGCCCACAACCCGTCCTATCCGAAATGAAACAGCGGCCACACCCGGGCGGAGAGGCTCGTGAGCATGTTCCCAACGGCATACGTCGTCCGCTTTGAGTCCTGCAAGTCCCGCCAGGCCCAGAAAGTCGAGTCTCACGGCAGGGCGATGCAGGCCTCGATCGGAAGAACCTCAAGCGAAGTATGCCTGGAACCCCCGGGGCGAGGGTAGAAGTGCGCAGGGCAGTCCAGCTTGGTGCCGGCATGCTCGCTGATAAGCAGCTGGTACGTGCTGGCCGGGACGCCCGTATGCCATTTCATGTGGAAGGACTAGGGACAGGTCGGGTAGACAGGCATCCCCTCATCCACTGTCCGAGTCAAGTCCACGACCTGCCTGCGCGAGATCTGCTCGAGCATCCCATCGGGGCCAACCTGGACTCGACTTCTGGCCTCTTTCCCCCACCCTCAACGCCCATCACTCCGGTAGGCGATAGCATCAATCTCCACCCCAATCCCTCCGGGCAGCGCGCCTGCCTGGATGGTGGTCCGAGCGGGATACGGTGGTTTCCCGAAAAACTCCTGATACGCGGCGTTCATGCCCGCGAAATCCTCAATTCGCGCCAGGAATACATTGACCTTGAGGACCCTGTCGCGGGCAGAGCCCGATTCAGTCAACAGCGCGTCAATGTTGGCGAGCACTTTTGCGGTTTGCGCATAAATGTCGCCTTCGATTCTCTTACCTGTCTGCGGGTCAAGCGGCCCTTGCCCCGAGATGAACACCAGGGTCCCCCAGGCAACCGAGGGGGAATAGGGGCCTAACGGTGCAGGTGCATGTCTGGACGAGATGGCTTGATGCTCCACAACTTCCTCCTTCCCTGCCAATCCGCGGGGGACCCTCGAATCAATCCTGGCCGAGGAGCACTCGCGTCGGCCCTGCTTCTGGGCCGGTCAGGCGCAGCGGCGTGGCAACCAGGTTGTATTCGCCGGGCTCCACATCCGGCAGGTCCAGTTCCTCGATTGCGGTCTGGATGGGACCGGGGCCCAGAAACGTGCAGTGAACCGGAATGCTCTGGGATGGGGCGCAAGGGGGGATCAAGGTCTCATCTACTCCTAGGAGACTGACACCCCCGGCGACCAGCACCTTGGCTGCATCCAAATGCAATGCAGCGTGGCCCCCATGAAATTCATTGTCGCCGAGTAACTTGCTGCTGCAGTTCTCGATGAGCAGCCGCCTGACGTTGCGCAGCGGCATGCTTTCGACGTAGCCAGCTGGGACACGTGAATTGCCATCACAATACACAACGCGGCAAGAGCCAATGAGTAGGCCCGCGGGGAGTGCGTCAACAGGGGTGCCCGCCTTGACGTAGTGGCTGGGCGCATCGATGTGGGACCCGAAGTGCGAGCACAACGAGATTGCAGTGACGTGCATGAGCTACTCCCCTTTCCATCGACATCATGCCCGCAACCGTGTAACCAACCTGACCAGGCCAGCGAAAGATATTCGCCCGCATGTGCAGGGTTGCACCGATCCATTTCGTGCCGGCACCCCATGGGCTATTGCCTCCCTGGACAGAACCGGAAAGAAAGTCGGACAGGGCTTCCAGCGTGGGCTAGTTGGCGTTTGGCGTCGAGACTGCCCTCTTGAATGCCCCCACCTGCCCAAGCCCGTGTCCGGTCACCATGCGGATCACAGTCTGTTCGGCCCAGTAGTCTGGACGCCCATTGACCTGACCTAGCGTAGCTAGCGGCACTGCGCCCGTCGGCTCGCTGAAAACCCCCTCATTCCTAGTCAGATTTCTGGTCGCCCGCAGGATTTCCTCGTCTGTTGAGCGAGAAACGAACTAGCCCGCCTCGCGCACGATCCGCAGGGGATACGTTCCATCATGTTCATACCCTGTGAGGGGTCAGCGATCCCGCTGCGACCGTCGCGGCTTTCCCTTCCTTCCCAATCACGTCATTCGCCCCTTGATCGAAGGCCTCCGCGATCTTTGCCCTCCAGCAATCGTTGCCGGTTCGTCGAGTCGAACGTCTTTCCGCAACCTGCTGGGTGTTATCCCCGCAGAGGGCGCATCAAGGCACCTCACCCATAATGATCTTCACCAGCTTCTCAGAATTGATATTCCCGCCAGAGACAATGCAGACAATCTTCCCCACCCCAGCCTTTCCACTTAGCGCCGCGGCCAGAGGGGCAGCACCCGCTCCCTCCGCCACTATGCGATTCCGCTCAACCAGCAGTCTCAGAGCGTGAGCCACCTCGGCCAACGTCATAACCAACGACCCGTCGAGCAGCTGGCTGACAAGTGGGAACATCTCTTCCAGAACGGTTTTCGCTCCTATGCCATCCACGAAGCTCGGCGTGTAGGCAACTTCCCTAGGGACGCCAGCAGCTAGCGAGGCTGCGAGGGGAGCGCCCGTTTCCACCTCGCAAGCAAATACCCTTGCCTTGGCTTTGATGGCACGTACCGCGGAAGCAATCCCCGAGCTCAGCCCCCCGCTGCCGTAGGGCACAATGATCGCGTCCACGTCAGGCAAATCCTCGAGGACCTCAAGACCAATAGTGCCATTGCCTGCCATGACAGCTCGGTCGCTCGAGGGATGGATGAATAGTCTGCCCTCCAAGGGCTCATAGCGGTGGTCAATCATCACCTGCCACCATTCTGCGTACGGCACCTTGATCAAACTCGCTCCCAGTCGAGTAATCGCCGCCAACTTGGTCTCAGGAGCGTTATCCGGGACAACAACGGTACAGGTCAGGCCCAAACGGCGTGCATTCCAGGCTACCCCTTGGGCCATGTTCCCGGCGCTCGCGGTATACACTCCTTTGGCGAGTTTCTCGGCTGGAGCAACAGCAATGGCGTTGCTGGCTCCACGTATCTTGAACGAGTTAATCGGCTGGAGGTTCTCTAGTTTGAGATAGATCTCCGCGGGCGCATCGTCAACATTCAATCGCACAAGGGGCGTACGAATTGCCGCCCCCTCTATCCGCTTTCGCGCGGCCCGAATTTCTCCAAGAGCAATCCGCTTATGAGGTAGCATGACGATTTCCTCCAAGTTCGACAAGCGTGCCCATGTTCATATCAACAGCTTTCTTGTACACATGATGTGCTGCAGCCAGATCCTCCACCGCCAGCCCCAAGGACTTGAAGAGGGTGATCTCATTGTCCGAACCTCGTCCGTTCACCAGGCCCAATATCAACTCACCGACCTCCCCTTGGATGTGGTCATTCCCTATCGCCCCCTCCTTCTTGGGAATCAGGAAATCCCCGGCCTCGTTTATGGTCGACTCGCGCCGGTCAACGTAGAGACGCGATCTCACCATCGCTTCCGTATCAAGCTCCCGGGTGAAGGCCACACTTGACCCCACAGCGTTGATGTGTGCCCCGGGCGATATCCAGCGCCCAGCGAGAACTGGCTTACGTGCAGACGTGACGGTGCAGATGATGTCTGCATCTCTGACTGCTTCCTCGGCATTGGGCGAGACCTCAACCTTCATCCCGTGTCGCTTGGACTCAGACTCTGCAAATTGATGCGCTTGCTCCGCCGGCAGGCTCCACACTCTGACTCGCCTTATCCTCCGCACAAGGAGCAATGCTTCAAGATGTGCGCGTGCCTGAACGCCCGCCCCAAGTATGGCCAGGTCGCCCGCCCCTTCTTGGGCAAGATGCTTGGTAGCCACTGCACTCACGGCTGCGGTACGTATCCCCGTGATCGCAGTGGCGTCCACGATAGCGAGTAAGCACCCATGCTCAATTTCGAACAGCAGAACCGCGCCTTGGTGAGAATCGTAGGGGGTGCCCATGTTGCCCGGAAAGACACTAATGGCTTTCAGCCCCATACACTTGATGTCCGCAAGATAGGCAGGCATCATAGTCAACAGTCCAACGTTATCTGGCAACGACATGGTCGGCCGGAGGGGCATCAGGGCTTTCCCGGCGGCCAGCATACTGAGTGTGCGGGCCATGACATCAATACACTCTCTCATCTTCAATAAGCTGGAGACTTCGTCTTGGTTGATTACGAGAACTCGCATGTGGTGCCTCCTTCGGCAGAATGTGCCAATCGGCCTAGCGAGGAATTCAGCCCAACAAAG
>Ga0214473_10005786_pt1 | contig 14795 bp, 6 predicted proteins | sample RVTome_7_FD_203509 | JGI IMG/M metagenome (GOLD analysis project Ga0214473, IMG submission 203509) | Soil microbial communities from uranium-contaminated site in the Upper Colorado River Basin, Wyoming, United States - RVT98D197 | ecosystem: Environmental > Terrestrial > Soil > Contaminated >... | reverse complement strand
TTCGGCCTCCGGCGGTACTTCTCGTAGAGCGCCTGGTGCTTGTTCTCGAGGCTCACGTCCCGCCCCGCAATCACCACGTGCTCCACCCTGGTCTGGATCTCGAGCGGATTCCCGTCCGTCACGATCAGGTTGGCGATCTTCCCCACCTCGATGGTCCCCAGGCGGTCGTCCACGCCCAGGATCTGTGCGGGATAGACCGTGATCGCCTTCAGTGCTTCGTCGGCGGGCAGGCCATACGGAACCGCGAACCCGGCCTCGTAGGGCACTGTGCGTGAGTCGGATGCGTCGAACGTCGAGATGGCAAAGCGCACGCCGGCCGCATGCAGCTTGCCGGGCTGCGCGTACTTCTCGTCGTACCCCTCGTTCTCGCCGGAGGGCAGCGCGGCCGTGCGACCCAGGATGACGGGAACGTTCCGGGCCGCGAGCGTATCGGCGACCTTCCACGCTTCCTCGCCGCCCAGGATCACGATCCGCACCTTCTGCGCGTCCGCGAACGCCAGGCCCTCGAGGATCTCCCGCGTCGTGTTGGCCGTGACCAGCAGCGGGACACTGCCGTCGAGGACCTGGCCGAACCCCTCGAGCCGCAGGTCGCGCGTCACGGTCGTGCCCGAGCGCACGGCGTGATCGTACTGGCGCGCGGCGTCGAACCAGGCGGTGAGCGAGTCCACCCGCTCGTCGTGCTGCCGTTTGGCATCCCGGTACGACCGCTCGGCCTGCGCTCCGCCGCCGAACCCGCCCCCGCGCGTCTGGATCCCCGGCCATTCCACGATCATCCCGACCGACGGTGCCACCAGCATCTCCTCGACGGTCCAGCCGTCCAGGTTGACGAGCGACCCGTGCCCGCCGATACCGCCGGGCCGCACGCCCGGTGTCGCGACCGCGTGGGTGACGCCATTGGCCCGCGCCACCGGGATGTGCTCGCTCGACGGGTGCACGGCGGTGGCGCCCAGCAGGTGCGGGTTGAACGTCCCCAACTCGGTGAGGTCATTGGTCACGTCCACGGCGCCGATCTCGGTGAGGCCGAGCTGGGTGATGGCGTCGAACAGGCCGGGATACACGTGCTTGCCCGTGGCGTCGATCACCGCGGCGCCGGCGGCCGCCGGGACCGTCGCACCCACCGCGGCAATCCTCCCGCCGCGGATCAGGACGGCACCGTTGGGAATGTCCGCGCCGGCCAGCGTGTGGACGGTACCGCCACGGATGACCAGCTCCTGGGCCGCCGCGTCCGCGGCGACGAGGCACGCCACCGCCAGCGCGGAGACGAGGATGCGATGGATGCGCATGGTCAGTTCTCCTCGGGGGCGGTGGTCACCCGCGGCCGCTCACCCGCCGGCGTTTCCTTCTTCTCCTTCTCCATCAGCGCCTTCCGCTCGGCCTCGCGCTGCTGCTGCCGGAGGCGGTCGAGCGCCCGGTCGAAGTACAACTGGCCGTCCACGTAGGTCTGCTCGACCATGCCCATCACGGAGAGCGGGTGGCCGCTGAAGACGGCCAGATCCGCGTCCTTCCCGACCTCGATGGACCCGACGCGATCCTGCACGCCGAGCTGCATGGCGGGGTTCAACGTCACGAGCTTCAGCGCGTCCGCCTCCGAGAGGCCGCCCCACTTCATCGTCTTCGCGGCCTCCTGGTTCAGGTGGCGCATCTCCTCCGGGCTGTCCGAGTTGATGGACGACACCACACCGCGCTCCGTCATGAGCGCCGCGTTGTGCGGGATGGCCTCGTACGCCTCGACCTTGTACGCCCACCAGTCGGAGAACGTGGACGCGCCCGCCCCGTGCGCGGCGATCTCGTCCGCCACCTTGTAGCCCTCGAGTACATGCTGAAACGTGGCGATCCGGAACCCGAACTCTTCCGCCAGCCGCATCAACTGGAGGATCTCGTCGGCGCGGTACGAGTGCGCGTGCACGAGCCGCGTCCCGTCCAGGATCTCGGCCAGGGCCTCGAGCTCGAGATCGCGCCGCGGCGCCACCGCCGCCCGGCGGTCCCGCTCCGGGAGCGCCCGATAGGCCGTCCACTCGGCCGAGTACTGCCGCGCCTCGAGGAACGCCTGCCGGATCACGTCCTGCACGCCCATCCGGGTCGCGGGATAGCGGTCCGGATTGCGGTCGCGCTTGGTGTTCTCGCCCAACGCGAACTTGATGCCCGGCGCCGCGCCCTGGAGCAGCAGCCCCCGTGCGTCCGCGCCCCAGCGCAGCTTGATCACCGCATTCTTCCCGCCGATGGGATTGGCCGAGCCGTGCAGCACGTTGACGCTGGTCACCCCGCCCGCGAGCGCGCGGTAGATCCCCACGTCGTCCGGATCGAGCACGTCCTCGATCCCCACCATGGCGGAGACCGCGACGCTGCCCTCGTTCACCGCGTCCGTGGCGATGTGCGAGTGCGCGTCGATGATGCCCGGTGTCACGTACTTGCCGCTCGCGTCCACGATGGTGGCGCCCGCGGGAGCGGTGATGTCCTTCCCCACCGCCGCGATCTTGCCGTCGCGGATCAGGATCGAGCCGTTCTCGATCGTGCCGTTGGTGACAGTCATGATCGTGGCGTTGCGGATCAGGGTCACGCGGTTGGCGGCGTAGGGACCTCGGTCCTCCGTCATGGGCACGATCGGGCCGACCTCGGCGCCCGTGCGGCGCCGGCGCGGCGCGCTGTCCGCCGACGCCACCGCGGGCGGGGCACCCTCGTACTGGCGGCCGTCCACGAAGACCATCTTCACCTTCGTGCTGTCGCCGAACAGCGGTCCGTCGGTCACGAGCACGTTGGCGATCTTGCCGACCTCGATCGTGCCCAGCCGGTTCCCCACGCCGAAGATTTCGGCCGGCGTCCGCGTCATGGCGCGGAGCGCCGCGTCCGGGGTGAGCCCGAGCGCAATGGCTTCCCGCACGTTGCCCATGGTCTCCTGGGGATCGGCGCCGCCCGCGTAGAGCGCGAAGCGGACGCCCGCCTTCTCGAAGGCCGCCGGCGTCGTGGGCGCGTGCTCCCGCAGGCGCAGGGTGGAGAGCGGAGGCTCGGCGTCCGGATCCCCGTCCCGCGGCGCCGCGGGCCAGTTGACGCTCACCAGCACCGGCGTCTTGCGCTCGGCCAGCAGGGCGGCCGACCGATAGCCTTCGTGGGCGCCGTACACCACCGGCGCGGTTCCCGTCTCCCCGGCCATGTCCAGCGCGCGACGGATCTCCTTGTCCAGCGTGGCCGGATACAGCACCGGCATGCGACCGCCCAGCACCCCACGGAGGGGCTCCAGCGTGCGATCGTACGCCGGCCGCGCCTTGCCCGCGGGTGCCGCTTCGTAGGCGGTCCACGCACGGTCGTAGTAGGCCGCGTCGAAGAACACCTGCTTGACGTACGCGATGGCGCCCATCAGCGAGTTGGGGTAGCCCGGGAAGCCCGGCCCCGACTGGAGATTCACGCGTTGCGCCACGGGCGTCGCCACGACCATCGCGCCGGCGCGGTCGCCCGCCAGGTTCAGGACCGCCGCCTGGCCCGGAAACCACCCGCGCTCGGATACCGCCACGACGGACGTGTATCCCGCGCGTCGCCACCGGGCGATGGCTGAGTCGCCCACGTCAGGGTCGTCGGCCGCGCTCTGCCACGTGAAGGTGCCCGGGCGGTCCTCCGGACCCCGCGAGTACTCGCCCTCCGCGCCGGCCTGCTGTCCCCCGCCCCCGCCTCCGCCCCCCCCACCGGCCTGCCCGCCACGCCCGGCGCGCGGGAGGCGCATGGCACTCGGCAGCGCCACCGTGGACAGCGGATCGATCAGACCTGGATAGACCGTGAGGCCCGTGCCGTCAATCTCCCAGGCACCCGCCGGCACGGCGGCAGAGGCGCCGACCGCGGTGATCACGCCCCTGTGCATCACGAGCGTGCCGCGCTCGATGACGGCACCGGCGCCGGTGACGATCCGCGCGTTGCGGATGGCGTAGTGCGGCGGCGGGGCTGGTGCCTGCGCTCGCGCGACCTGGCCGGGACCAGCCGTGAGCGCGGCGGCCACGACGGCAGTCCCGTGGATCAGACGGGCGGGAATGGACATATGTGCTCCCTCGAAACGGGCCAGAACTGGGGGAGGAAGAATAGCGCCCGGAGGCGGGAGGAGGCCAGTGCGGCGACGGGAGCGACGGGAGCACGGGAGAAGCGGAGGGGGTCAGATTATCTGACCCCCTGGCCGCCTGCATCCCGCCGGTACCGCTACTTCGTCTTGACTGGATCCGCCGGACGGGCCGGCAGCTTCCGCGGCTCGCGCTGCATCGCCGCCGTGACCTCGGCGACGGCCCGTTCGAGCTGCAGGTCGCGGCCGTCGATCACCGACTGTGGATCGTTGGTCACCTCGATGTCGGGATCCACCCCGTAGCCCTCGATGATCCAGCTGCCGTCGGTGTCATTGGTGCCCTGGAGCGGCACCGTCGCGCTGCCGCCGTCCAGCAGATTCCCGATGCCGGAGATGCCCACCACGCCGCCCCACGTGCGCTTGCCGATGAGCGGGCCCAGGCCCGCCTTCTTGAACCGCGCCGGGAAGATGTCGCCGTCCGAGGCCGACGTCTCGCTGATGAGCGCCGCCATGTGACCGTGGAACACCTGGTTGGGATACGTGTTGGCCTGGTCGTTGAAATGCCCGAACCGGGTGCCCAGCAGCTTGGAGTCCAGCCGCTCGATGATCCACTGGGAGATGTTGCCGCCCCCGTTCGAGCGCACGTCCACGATCAGTCCTTCCTTGCGGATCTGCGGGTAGTACCACTTGATGAACTCGTAGGCCCCCGGCGCGCCCATGTCGGGGATGTGGAGATAGCCCACGCGGCCGTTCGTGGCCTGCGCCACCCGGTCGACGTTGCCCAGCACCCAGTTCAGGTAGAGCAGGTCCGACTCGTTGAAGATGGGGGTGAACGTCACCTGTCGGGCGCCGTCCATGCTGGGCCGCGCATTCAGCGTGAGCGTCACCGGATTCCGCTTGTGGCGCAGCAGCCGGTATGGACTGTCGTTCCCCTGCAGATCCACACCATCAATGGCCAGCACGTAGTCGCCCACCCGGGCATCCACCCCCACCTCGGTGAGCGGCGAGCGGTACTTCGCCTCCTCGTTGTGACCGCGGAAGATCGCCGCGATGCGGTAGCGCCCCGCCTGCGCGTCCAGGGCGAACCGCGCGCCGGGGAGCGCCACCCGGGGTCGCTCGGGCAGCTCGAAGTCGCCGCCCTGGATGTAGGTGTGCCCGATGTTCAGCTCGGCCACCATCTCGCCGAGCACGTAGTTCAGATCCGACCGGTGCGCGACGTACGGCAGGAGCTGCCGGTACCGTTCGCCGATCGCCTGCCAGTCGTAGCCGTGCATGTTCCGGACGTAGAAGAAGTCCCGGTACTTGCGCCAGACCTCGTTGAACATGGTGACGTACTCGTCAGCCGGCACCCGATCGACGAACAGGTCCGCGGTCGAGACGGTCTTGGCGTCCTTCGCCTTGGGCTTGGCGTCGAACAGCTTGTAGGCGGACCCCTGGCGCACCAGCAGCTTGGCGCCGTCCGCCGAGATGGCCCAGCCGCCCACGTCGTCCACCAGCTCCGACGCCTCGCGCGCCTTGAGGTCGTAGATGTGCAGCTTCGCGTTCTCGTACGAGGTGCGGCCGTAGAACGGCGCGCCGCTCGTCGTGTACAGCAGGTGCCCCTTCACCGCAGCGAGGCCATCGATGTTCGCGGCCGGGATCGGCAGGCGGATCACCCGGCCGGCAAGGCCATCGAAGTCGATCCGCACGGCGGGCGTCGCGCCACCGACGTTCGTCTCCCCACCCCTGGTGTCGGCCGGCTTCGCGGCCTCGACCGACACCTCGTCCGACTCGGGCGGGAAGGGGTGCTTCACGTCCTTCCGGAGCGCCAGCGCGAAGACGCCGGTCTGGCGGTTGCCCGCGAAGTTCCACTCGACATTCGAGATCTGCGGGGCGAACTCGCGGTCGGACAGGAACCAGAGGTAGTCGCCCGCCGGATCCCACGCGGGGCCGCCGACCGTGAACATGCCGTCCGTGACCCGACGGACCTGGCCGTCGGCCACACTCCAGATGTGCAGCGACCGCGTCCCCGCCCGCTCGGCGAGCGAGAACGCCAGCCACTGACCGTCGGGCGACCAGGCATGATCGAACATCCGACCGAACGCGTCGTCCGCGACCTCGATGATCCGCTTCTGCTCGACCGACACCACCAGCAGCTTGCCGTCGTGGTCGCCCACGGACAGCCGCTGGCCGTCCGGGGCCCATCGCAGGCCGTCGAGCTGCCCCACGTTGTCGGCGGTCAGGGCGACGGGCGGACCCGAGCCGTCCTGCGGCACGACGTACACCTGGTCCTCGCCGTTCAGGTCGGAGAGGAAGGCGATCGTCTTCCCGTCCGGCGACCAGGCGGCGTCCCGGTCGTGGGCGGTCGAGGAGTTGGTGAGATTGCGGGTGGGGCCCTTCTCGATCGGCACGGAGAACACGTCGCCGCGCGCCACGAACATGGCGCGCTCCCCCTTGGGCGACAGATCCCAGCCCTCGATGAAGCGGGACACCCCGTACCGTCCCGGGCGGCGGTTGAGGCCGTCGTCGGGCACGGCGACGGTGAGGCGCGTCTCCCGGTTCGCGCGCGTGTCGTACACCGCCAGCTCGCCGCCCAGCTCGTACACGATGCGGCCCTGGTTGTCCGACGACGCCCAGCGAACGTCCCACGTCGTGGAGCGCGTGAGCTGCTCGACGCCCTGGGACGCGACGTCGAAGCGGTACAGGTTCAGCGTGCCGTCACGGTCGGAGACGAAGTAGATCGCGGTCCCGATCCACATCGGGTCCCGCTCCGTCCGGGGGGAATGCGCCACCGGCGTCACCTGGTTCGACGCGAGCGTATAGATGTAGAGGTTCTGCGCCCAGCCACCTTCGTACCGCTTCCACGTGCGGAAGTCCCGGAACAGCGGCGAGTAGATCATCTGTCTGCCATCCGGGGAGAAGTCCCCGGCCCCCGAGGTCGGCATCGGGAGCTTCACGGGCAGCCCGCCTTCCACCGACACCGTGTACAGCGCGGTCTCGACCGGGCCGCCGTCCGCGTCCCGCAGGGAGCGGAACAGCACCTTCGTGCCGTCCGGAGTCCAGCCGTACACCTGGTTGTCGTAGCCTCCGCGCGGCGTGAGCGGGCCCTGGGCGGGATACCAGGTGAGCTGCTTCGGCTCACCGCCCGCCACGGGGATCACGTAGACCTGCTCGTCGCCGTCATACTGGCCGGTGAAGGCAATCCACTTGCCGTCGGGCGAGAATTTGGCGAACAGCTCCTGCCCGGGATGGGCGGTGAGCCGGATCGCCGTGCCTCCGGCCGCGGAGACCTTCCAGAGATCGCCGCCATAGGAGAACACCACGGTGTCGCCGTGGATATCCGGGAAACGCAGCAACCTGGTTTGTGCCGCCACCGGGGCCACCGTCATGGCCATGGCCAGCCACGCGCCCACCCAGCGACCACTCCTCGCCCTGTCGCGCATGATCACTCCTTGTGCCGAAAAAGGTCCGATGCCGCCGGGGAACGTAGCCGGAGGGACACGGTGCCGGAACGGCCGAGGCTGGGTGGCGATGACGCGCGATCACGGCGCGACGGCGATATTCGAGGCGGGGATCACGGGGGAGCGTGGGTGACGGAACGGGAACGATTCCGACGCCTGATGCGTGGCGAACCGGTCGACCGACCTCCACTGCTGGACGAAGGCGTCCGGGACGAGGTGATCGAGCGCTGGCATGACGAGGGTCTCCCCCGCGGTCGGACGCACCTGGACGTGTTCGGGCTCACCCCGCACGAGAACATCGGACCGGACCTCACGTACCGCCCCCGGTACGCCGGACGCGTGTTCGACCTGTCCCCGAGCGAGTATCGCCGGGCATTCGACGTGTCGCGACGCCGGTTCCCCCGTGACTGGAGCAGGACGGCGCGACGACTCGAGGCCCGCGACCACATCGTCTGCCTTTGGGCCTCGCGGGGGTTCCTCCCGGCCCTGGGCGTCGGCGACTGGTCCACGCTCGAACCGGTGCTGATCGCGACGCGCGAACAGCCGGAGCGGATCGTCGATCGCCTGTCCCTGTACGGCGACTTCTGTGTCCGGATGTTGGAGATGAGCCTGCAGGACGTGGCACCGGAGTTCATCTACCTGAGCGAGCCGATCGCCGACAACGGCGGCCCGCTCATCTCGCCCGCCATGTTCGAGGAGTTCATGCTGCCCGTCTACCGGCGCATCGTCGCCACGGCGAGGCAGCACGGGTGCGAGCACATCCTGGTCAGCACCTACGGCCACTCGGCCCGCCTGTTCCCGGGCATGCTCGACGCCGGCGTCACGATGCTCTGGATCTCGGAGGCACCGGAGGTGCCGGACCTCGACTACCGCGCACTCCGGCAGCGCTTCGGCCCCGCCCTGGGCCTGATCGGCGGCATCCCGCTCGGCATCCTCCGGGATGGGCCGCTCGAGGCCATTCCCGCCCGCCTGCGGGACCTCGTGCCGCCGCTGCTCGCGTCGGGGCGCTACATCCCGCTTGCCGGCGGGCGCGTGAGGGCGGGGGTTTCGTGGGCCGCGTACCGGTGCTACCGCGAGGTGCTTGGCGAGATGCCACGGCCGGCCATGCGGCAGTGAGTGACTCTGGCATCGCGCGTGCCGTGGGCGCGGCGGGTGCCGAGACGTTGACGGAAACAGGCCGCGCGGTGGGGACGCCTGCCACATGAGTCCCGAGCAAGCGGCCGGCGACCAGCACATCGATGCCCGGAGTGATCTTCACAGGCTCCGCTGCGTGCTGTACGAGATGCTGAGTGGTGCGGCCCCTGCACAGCCCCCACACCGCGGGCGCTGGTTTGCGAAGACGGTCGTACGCCAACAGATTGCTCGTAGAGGGGTAGCTATGCCTGACCGGTCGTCACGCACTCGCAACCGCTGCACGCTCCGCGGGTCCTGCTCGTCTTCTCTTGCGGCGTGCTTCTGGGTGGCGGTGGTGGCGGCGGCCTGCGACGAGAGCTTTGAGCCGATCGCGCCAAGTGCGCTCGCCTTCTCGGTGTTCGGCTACCTCGATGCCTCGGCGGACACCCAGTGGATCCGCGTCATGCCCATCCGTCCCCTGCGGGTGACCTCGCGGGATCCGCTCGGAGCACGGGTGACTCTCGAGCACCTTGAATCCGGCCGCATCATCGAGCTGCGGGATTCCGTCTTCCGATTCTCGTCCTATTCGGAAGGCCTCGGTGCCGAGGACGCGTACGTCCACAACTACTGGACGCCGGAGCCGATCGAACCCGGGGCCTCCTACCGGTTCTCGGCCAGGCGTGACGGCACGGATCCGGCGGAAGCGGTCGTGGAAGTTCCCCGCGACTACGAGGTCCAGGTGGCGATCAGTCGGTGGGGGGGAACCGACGAGCTGCGGATCACCGGCGTGAAGCACCTGCCGTTTCTCACGGTAAGCACCTACTACTACGACGATTGCGGGTCGGACGTGCGCAGGATCCAGGACGGAGGGCGCTCGGCCGAAAACGAGACCTACGCGATCGCGGTCACGAAGCAGGACATCCCGGGCCGCTACGGCTGTGGCGTGCCGGTGCCCGAGAAACGCGAGATCCGGATCGCAGGATCGGAGACGCCATGGCCCGCCGGCGGGTATGCGCCGGGCGCACTGGGCGAATCGGGCTCGACGTCCAACGTCACGAATGGGGTGGGCTTCCTCGGAGGCGTGCTCACCAAGGTCATTCCCTACGAAGACTGCGAGTTCCGGAGCGATGGGGCGCCGGTGCCGCCGTACTGCCTGCTCCGCTACGGCCCGGAGACAGCGACCGTGACCGGCACAGTCCGGGAGCCGCGCTGCGTCGGGCCGCTTGACTCGGTCACGGTTCGACTGAGCGAGCTGGGCCGGGATCCGGCCAGGATCAGAACCGTCCTCACCACCCGAGCGGGCGGGTTCCTGATCGGCGCGCTGGAGCCTGGGATTCCGCACGCTCTGTGGGTACGTGCCCCTCAGGTTCCCATTGACTCGGTGTTTGACACGCGTGCCTGGAGGTATGTGTACACGGAGTGGACAGACGTCCACACGCTGCACACCGACACCCTGACGCTCATGCCGGGCCAGCGGCTGGAGTACGCTATCCAGCTCGCGCGGTTGTTCCCGTGTGGAGCGGGAACGCTGTTGGGCACCGTCACCGAGACGCGTTGCGGCGACGGGCCGATCGACTCGGCCACGCTGGAACTGACGGAGCTGAACGTGACGCCCCCGGATAATCCGAGGACCCACATCGGCCGCACCAACGGGAACGGGGAGTTTCTTATCACCGGGCTGCGGCCCCAGTTCATACACTTCCTGCGGGTGCGTGGTCCCGATACGGTCGTTGACTCGGTGTACAACCCCGAGACCGGGCGTTGGGACCCCGTGTTGGAGAACATCTACTCCGAGCGCATCGACTACCTGAGGTTCCTGCGCGACCAAGTGGTGAAGTACGACGTGGGGCTCGGTCGGTTGACGTCGTGCAGTGAGCCGCCCCCGGGGGCGCCATGAGCACCGTGCGACGCGCCGGGATCGCGGTCGCGGCCGCGCTGTGCTGCGCCCCGGCCGCGGCCGCGGCCCAACAGGCAGTGATTCTGGGGATCGTGGCCGACTCCGGGACGGGGCGTCCCCTGGAGCGCGTGGCGATCGCGCTCGACGCCGGCGGGCGGCCCGCCTATGGCACCGCGACCGACCGGAACGGCTTTTACCAGATCCCCGGAATCCGTGCAGGCACGTACACGCTGCGGATCCGACGGATCGGCTACGTGGGACAGGAACAGACCGTCACATTGGCCGCCGGTGAGCGGAGGAGGGTCAGCGTTCGACTGGCGCAGGCCGCTGTGGTGCTCGACTCGATCGTGGTGACCGAGGAGGGCGGCGCTGCCGTCAGCGACCTGGGGCGCCAGGTCGTGACCCCCGCGGATGTGGGGCTGGTGCCCGTGCCGGCTGGATCGGGCGACCTGGCGACGTATCTCCAGACCCTCCCCGGAGTCACGACCACTGGCGATCGGGGCGGACAACTCTTCGTGCGCGGTGGAACGCCGGCCGACAACCTGGTGCTCGTGGACGGCATCCCGATTTACCAGCCCTTCCATATCGTGGGCTTCTTCTCGGTGTTTCCCGAGGATCTGATTTCCACTGCGGACTTCTATGCCGGGAGCTTCGGCGCCCGGTATCACGGTCGCACGGCTTCGGTGTTGGACGTTCGTCTCCGCGAGGGCAATCCGCATGGCTTCCGCTACACGGTATCGGTGAGCCCGTTCATCGCGGAGGGGCTTGCCGAGACTCCAATCAAGGGGGCGAGGGTGCTCGCCTCCGTGCGTCGCTCGCTGGTCGAGGAGACGAGCGGCACCCTGCTGGGCGCCACGCAGCCGCTCACGTTCGAGAGCCAGCTCATCAAGGTGACGTCAACGCATCGGAGCAACGAACGATGCTCCGCTCTCGCTCTCCGCACCGCGGACCGCGGCCGGCTCGATCCCGAAGAGCAGGAGTCACAGGTCGCGTGGAAGAACCTGCTCTTCGGCTTGCGGTGCGTCACCCTCCGGCCCGGCCAACTGCTGGAGGTACACTGGAGCTACACCGGGTCCAGCAGTGACGCCGTGGCTCGCGGTTCATCGCGACTCCACTCGAGCGTGTACCGAGTTCAACACGACCTGCACGCGACTGCTCGGATCGGCTTGATCCCCGTCGAGGCCGGCTATGAGATGTACCTCGAGGCCATGGCCTACGACGTCACGGAGCTGCTCACTGGTCCAGCCGCGGGGCATGACGAGGTGTGGGGCATCAGCGTGTACGCCGAACCCACCGTGCGTGTCGGAAGCCAGATCGAGGTGAGACCCGGCGTGGCCCTCATCGCCTCCCCGACAGGAGGCGTGGAGCCGCGGCTCCGGGCACGATGGGAGCCCTTTGGCACCGCAAACGGAGCGCTCCAAGGGGCGTTGGGCCTGTATCGTCAGAATGTCGTCGGCCTGAGTGACATGCGTGACGTCAGCTCGGTGTTCGTTGCCTGGAGGGCGGCGCCGGACGGCGTGCCCCTCAAGGCCCTTCACGGCATGCTGGGCTGGCAACAACCCCTCGGCGGGGGCCTCCGTTGGTCGGTGGAGGGATACTACAATCGACAGACCGGAATCCCCGTAACGGCGTGGAGCGCGGTGGCGCAGTACACCACCCGGCTCGGTCGCGCCGATGGAAGGACCTGGGGAGCCGACGTGAGGGTCGAGTACGCGAGCCCTCGCCTCCGCGGCTTCCTCGGCTACGGATACAGCTGGACGCTCTACGAGGCTTCACAGCGAGAGTTCGCCACCTGGTTCGGCGAGCCGGTGCAGAGCTACCATCCTGCGCACGATCGGCGCCATCAGATCAACGCCGTTCTCAGTCTTGACCTTGGGGCCTTCAGCGCCTCGGCTCGGTGGCAGGTCGGAACGGGGCTACCCTTCACTCGGCCGATCGGCTTCGACGAGGCCTTCGACTTCACCAGGGATCTGTACCAGGTCAGAACCACCGTCGGTACCACACGTCTCCTGCTCGACAAGCCCTTCACGGGGCGACTGCCCCCGGTGCATCGCCTGGACCTATCGCTGGAGCGAGCGTTTTACATGTCGTTCGGGCAGATCGTGCTGCAGGCCGGCGTGATCAATGCATACGGCCGGCGGAACATGTTCTACTACGACCTGTTCACCGGACGGAGGCTGGATCAACTGCCTCTGGTGCCGTATGCGTCGGTGACGCTGCGCAGCCGGCGATGACGGGCGGCCGCGCGTCACACCGGTGTCTCGCTCGCTTTGACCCCCGCGGATGTAGGACATCTTGTGCGCAACCCGGCCGTGACGCCGTCGCCGCCCACCGCACCGCGAGCCGTACAACGTCAGAGTGAATGGCGGGAACGCCTGACGGGTGGGCACGCGCGTCACCGGCTCTTCCTCGAGCTTGACCTCCGGCGCCTATGTCGAGTATTCGCCCGGGGCAGAGGGATAGGGCGACCCGCTCGAGTTGGGGAAGCTCAGCTTCCCCCGGAAGAACGGGGAGTTCGGCGGGGCTTCCTGCTTCCCATCACCACGAAGGATGAGCACCCCGGCATGGGAATCACCCGTCATCAACGCCACACGCTGCACGGCAGTTCCCCCTGCACCCTGCACGTTGCACGTTGCACGGCAGTGCCCGTCAGAGCAGAATGTCGCCCCGGATGCGTTTCCTGATCCCCCACCACAGGGCGCCAAGCAGATTCGACCGGCCGACCACGACCTCCGCATGGCCCGTGGCGCCCGGTCGGAACGCGACGGCATCTCCGGGCAGGAGCACCCGGGCCTCGACGCCGCCCGTCGAGTCGCCGCGGGCCGCGAGCTCGCTCACCGTGGCCCGCCGGTCTGCGCGGCGATCCACATCCGGCAGCAGGCGCACCGTCTGCCCTGGCTCGACCGAGCGGGCTCCGGCGGGCTGGAGCCGGATCCGGACGTGCACGGTGTCCGCCCGCTGGAACCGCACCACGACGTCCCCGGCCTCCATGAGTCGCCCCAGCAGCTCCGCCGTCCGTGGCGTCACGACGATGCCCGTGGTGGGTGCGCGCAGGGTGAGGGCATGGAGGCGCGCGGTGATGGCATCGGCCCGCGCCTGCTGCTCGGTCCGCAGCGTTTCGAGCTGGCGCATGGCATCGGCCTGACCCGCCGCCACCGCGCGGCGCAGTTCCGCGTCCAGCGAGTCCGCCGCGGCCTGCAGGGCGATGCGTTCCCGCTCCAGGGCGAAGCTCCGGAGCCGCACGATGGGTCCGCCGGCCGGTACGGTCGCGCCTTCCGCCGCATATACCCGGACGACAATCGCATCCTCGGCCGCGGCGAGCGCGTAGGCGGCGCGCGGCTCCACCGTGAAGCGGCCGATCACGACCCGCGGCCAGGGCATGACGACGCACACGATCAGCAGCACGAGCGCTGCGACGCCACCCGTCCGCCACACGCCCCGCGCCCCCCAGCCCCTCCGGTGCTCCCGCACGGCCGCCACCACGGCCCGCCACCAGCCGACGAGCGACGTCCGCATCATCGCCACCACGAGCAGCAGGAAGCCGACCGCCCCCACGACGCCCGCCGCGCGGCTCGCCCACCCGAACGCGCGGGCCCCGCCCGTGAGAATGGGGGGGCCGCTTCGTGAAAAGCTGTGGGGGCCAGCCGGTGCGGTCGTAAAAAACGTGCCCCGGACCGGGAATCCGGCCCCTGGTTCGGTCGGGCACGCTCAGCGTGGGCCCCCCGGGTCTTGAAGCCCGGCTGGCTGCCCGGCCCCTTCTCCTGCAGTTTCCGGCATGTCCCCGTCGTCGACTACCCACGTCATCCGGATCGAGCGCCTCGGCGCCCCGGAAGTCCTCGTCGAGCGGGAGGTCCCGCTCCCCGATCCCGGCCCAGACGAGGTCCATCTCCGCATCGCCGCCGCCGGGGTCAACTTCGCCGACCTCGTGATGCGCGCCGGCCTCTACGGCACCGTCCCCGACATGCCCTTCAGTCCCGGGTTTGAGGTGACCGGGGAGATCGCCCGGGTGGGGAGCGCGGTCCGGGACTGGGTTCCGGGCGACCGCGCCGCGGCCCTCATCCGGTTCGGCGGGTACGCGCGAGACGCGATCGTGCCCGCCCGCAACCTCTTTCGTTACCCGGAAACGCTGAGCCCGGCGGAAGCCGCGGCCATGCCCGTCGTCTTCCTGACCGCGTGGATGGCCCTGTTCGAGGCTGCGCGGGTCCGGGCTGGGGAGACGGCCCTGGTGCTCGTCGCGGCGGGCGGCGTGGGGTCTGCCGCGGTACAGCTCGCCCGCTGGCGGGGGCTGCGGGCGATCGGCACCGCGGGA
>Ga0214473_10005785_pt1 | contig 14796 bp, 10 predicted proteins | sample RVTome_7_FD_203509 | JGI IMG/M metagenome (GOLD analysis project Ga0214473, IMG submission 203509) | Soil microbial communities from uranium-contaminated site in the Upper Colorado River Basin, Wyoming, United States - RVT98D197 | ecosystem: Environmental > Terrestrial > Soil > Contaminated >... | reverse complement strand
CCTCGAGGCTTGCGGGTTCCGCTGGGTACCCTTCCGCGGACTCGTCACGACTCGGGAGGCTTCATGAGCCGGCCGACCTTGCTCGAGGCCCTTCGCGAGCGTGTGCTGCTCGCGGACGGCGCCATGGGAACCCAGATCCAGCAGGCCGGGCTCGAGTCGGGCGGCTGCGGCGAGGCCTGGAACCTGGACCACCCGGAGCGCGTGCTCGCCATCCAGCGCCGCTACGCCGAGGCCGGCTCGGACATCCTGCTCTCGCACACCTTCGGCGCCTGCCGGATCATGCTGAAGCGCCACGGCGAGGACCAGCGGACGGTCGAGATCAACCGCGCCGCGGTGAGGATCGCCCGCGAGGCGCTCGCGGGCCGCGGCTACGTGCTGGGCGACATCGGGCCCTTCGGCGGCCTGATGGAACCTTACGGCGACGTCGCTGCCGCCGACGTCGAGCGGGCCTTCAAGGAGCAGGCGCGGGCGCTCGTCGAGGGTGGCGCCGACGGCATCATCATCGAGACCCAGACGGCGTTCGAGGAGCTCGCGATCGGCATCGCGGCCGCGAAAGAGGCCGGCGCCGCCGTGGTGATCGGCTCGATCGCCTTCGACAAGATGGTCGAGGAGGACGACGTGCGGACGATGATGGGCGTCTCCCCGGAGCAGGCCGCGCAGTTCATGGCGGAGCAGGGCTGTGACGTGGCCGCGCTCAACTGCGGCACCGGAATCGACATGGCGATGGCCGCGCGCATCGTCGCCCGCTACCGCGCGACCTGCGGCCTGCCGGTGATGGCCCAGCCCAACGCCGGCCAGCCGGTGCTCGAGGACATGAAGGTCGTCTACAAGGAGACCCCCGAGGAGATGGGCGCGGGCCTGCCGGCCCTTCTCGCCGCGGGGCCGCGCATCGTCGGCGGCTGCTGCGGCAGCACACCCGACCACATCCGTCGCTTTCGCGAGATATTGGATCTCGCCCGCCCATGACAGTGACGATCGCATTCGACGAGGCGAAGGCCGAGGCGACACTTCAGGGTGCCATGCCGGACGGCTCCGGCGTGGGCATCAACTACGTCGACGTGATCGCCAAGGCCTCGAAGCTGACCCTTCCAGACGGGCGCAAGCTGCTGCTGAAGCGCAAGGGCTTGAAGCTCTCGCTCGCGATCGGCGACAAGCTGGGCGAGGCGCTCCTGCGCCGACTCGATCACGGCCCTGACGTCCACGATATCGTTCACAAGGCCATCGAAGCGGCGGCGCTCGCGGCCGGGGCACGAGCGACCTTCGAGCCCGGCGCCGTGCACCTGGAAGTGGACTGACACCCCGGGGGGCTCGGGGGGGCGGGACGCCCCCCCGCTGACCATGCGTCAGCCCGCCGCTTGCCGATCCCGTGTCCGTTCTCGATCCGGTGTCCGTTCTAGGGTCCGGTCGTGATCATCCGCCGCAGCTTGAGGTCGGCGTCGGCCGAGGAAGGGCCGACCAGGAGCTCGACGCGCCCGGGCTCGACGACCCAGGCGTGGCGCTCCGCGCTCCAGTGGGCGAGGTCCTCGGCCGCGAGCCGCAACTCCACGCTGCGCGTCTCGCCCGGCGCGAGGCTCAATCGCTGGAAGCCGCGCAGCTGCTTGCGCGGCCGCTCGACTTTCGAGTCGGGGTAGCGCACGTAGAGCTGCACGACCTCGTCGCCGGCGCGCGCCCCGCTGTTCGTCACGTCCACGCTGACCGTGACGGGGGCTCCGGCCGCGAGGTGCTTTGCGCTCGTGCGCAGGTTCGCGTAGGCGAAGCTCGTGTAGCTCAGGCCGTAGCCGAAGTCGTACTGCGGCTCGGCGCGCGAGTACATGTAGGTGCGGCCGTGGCGGATGTCGTAGTCCATCATCGGCGGCAGCTCGTCGAGCGAGTGCGGCCAGGTCTGCGCGAGGCGGCCGCCCGGGTTGAAGTCGCCGAGCAGCACGTCGGCGAGCGCGTTGCCGAGCTCCTGGCTGGCGTGCGTCATGTGCAGGATCGTGGTGGCGTTGGCAGCCGCCCAGGGCATCGCCACGGGGAAGCTTGCGATCAGCACCACGACCGTCCTGGGGTTCGCCGCGTAGACGCGGCGCACGAACTCCTCCTGCCCGGGCGGCAAGGTGATCGCCTGACGGTCCACGGCCTCCTTGCCTTCGCTCGGCGAGCTGACGACCGCCCAGCCGGCGTTGCCCTCGGGATGGTTGCCGACGCACACGATCGCGACGTGCTGCCGCCTCGCGAGCTCGACCGCCGCGTCGCTCATGTCGCCGACCCAATTGACGCCGTAGCGGCTCGGGAAAGGCGGCGGCCCGCCGCTCGCGGCCCGCTCCAGACCCTCGCGCGGCGACACGGCGTAAGGAGGCGTGCCCGAGTACCAGTCGAGCAGGACCTGGTTCGCGAGCGGACCGATCACCGCGAGCGACTTCACCGTCGCGGGATCCAGCGGCAGCAGCCCGGCGGAGTTCTTGAGCAGCACGATCGACTGGCGCGTGACCTGCCGCACGAAAGCGCGCGTCTCGGGCTGGTTCCAGGGCTCGGGGTCGTCCTTCGCGCCGATCGCGGCGTACGGCACGCGCGCGGCGGGGTCGAGCAGGCCGAGGCGGATCGACACGCGGAAGAGCCCCCGCAGCGCCTGGTCGATGTCGGCTTCGCGGAGCAGGCCGCGCGAGACCGCCTCGCTCACCGGCTGCTTGTGGCGGTCGAGAAAGTGGTTGATGCCGGCCTTGACGCAGGCGGCTGCCGCGGACGGAAGATCCAGGAAGGCCTTGTGGGCTGTCATCAGGAGGCGCAGCCCGCCGCCGTCGGTGCACAGGATCCCGTCGAGGCCCCATTCCTCGACGACGATCTCGCGGAGCATCGGGTGCACATGGGCCGGCACGCGGTTCACGGCGTTGTAGGCGGCCATGAGAGCGCGCGAGCCGCCCTCGCGAACGGCCATCTCGAAGGGCTTCGCGTAGTACTCGCGCCACAGCCGCTCGTCGAAGTCGGACGAGGAGCTGTCTCGCCCGTCCTCGTTGCTGTTGGCGAGGAAGTGCTTCAAGAGCGCCGCGATCTTCCAGTAGCGCGGGTCGTCGCCCTGCAGGCCGCGGGTGAACGCGGTCGCCAGCGTGCCGGCGTGGAACGGGTCCTCGCCATAGACCTCCTCCGTGCGCCCCCAGCGCGGGTCGCGCGCGAGGTCGGCGTTGGGAGCGCGCACGATGATGCCGGAGCGGTCGAAGCGGGCGCTCTGGAAGAGGTAGCGGGCTTCCTGAGCCTGCTGCGCCGCGACGCGCCGGACCAGCTCGGGATTCCAGGTGGAGCCGAGACCGTAGGCCTGGGGGAACTGCGTCGTCGGTGTCGGGTTGCGGCGACCCCAGTTGCTCGGCCCGCCCTGGGCCACGCCGTGGTAGCCCTCGATGTGAGGCGAGCCGCGCACGTCGAGCCGCGGCACGGCGGCGCGCCCCGCCATGCAGTCGATCTTCTCCTCGAGCGTCATGCGTGAGATGAGATCGCTGATCCGCTCTTCGACGGGGCGATCGGGGTCCTGGAAAGGGTACAAAGCGCCCGCCGGCTGGCCGGCGGCCACGGCGGCGGCCCCCGACAACAGCAGGAACGGGGTGAGAGAGCGTGCGCTCATCGGGTCCCAGACGCTATCTCTCGCGCCGAAGACGTGTCAACGGCGGCCCTGGCCGACTATGATGCAGGCCGCGCACCTCAGGGGTCAGCTCTCGAATCAGGGCATGCGTCAATTCAAGACCTGACCCCTGCGCACCCGCAGGAACAGAGGATGGGATGAGCGCAGGAACGGCAGGACCGCGCGGCGCCGGCCGACTCGGCCTGGCCCTCCTGGTCGCCACGACCGCCGCCGTCGCACAGGCGCAAACGCCCGAGCGACTTCCGGACGGTGTCGCGTTGGCGCTCGGAGCGCGCCGGCTGGAGATCCGCGTCTGTCGGGACGACCTCGTGCGCGTGGTGGATGCCCCGCCGGGCCCGTTCTTTGCGCGTCAGTCGCTCGTGACCGTCGCCGGTGCCTGCCAGCCGACGGCGTTCGAGGTCAAGACGGGGCCGAACGGGCTCGAGCTCGCGATGAAGCGGCTCGTCGCCCGTATCGCTCTTCCGAGCGGCGCCGTGACTTTTCTCGACCAGAACGGCCGCGTGCTGCTCGCCGAGAAGGCGGGCGGCGGCCGCTCGCTCATCCCGGCTCGGGTGATGGAGGAAGCGACTTTCCACGTGCGGGCCGAGTTCGAGCCGTCGGCCGGCGAAGCGCTCTACGGCCTCGGGGCGCACCAGAACGGCCTCATGAACTACGCCGGCCGCGACGTGGACATGTACCAGCTCAACACCGTGGACGTGGTCCCGTTCCTCGTCTCGAGCCGCGGCTACGGCGTGCTATGGGACAACACGTCGCACACGAAGTTCGGCGACCTGCGCGAGCCGGTGCACGTCCCGGCCCGCAACCTGTACGACGCTCTGGGCCGTCCGGGCGGCCTCACCGGCAGCTACCGCCAGGGCGGCTGCGAGACCGGGACGCTGGTCGGCACACGCGTCGACCCGCAGATCGCCTTCGGCGCCCCCGAGGACCGACCCGCGATCTCGGCGGTCCACAACACGCCCCAGATCGCGAACCCGCAGCTCCACCCGAAGCTCGTGGCGGGCGAGGCCTGCGTCGTCTGGAAAGGGGAAGTCGAGTTCGACGCCGCCGGCGACTACGACCTCCTGACGTTCGCAAACAATGGCGTGCGCCTGTGGCTCGACGAGGAGCTCGTCCTCGATACCTGGCGCCAGGGCTGGCTGCCCTGGTGGGACGCCCTGCGCCTGGTGACGGGCGGCCGGGAGCGTCACAAGCTCCGGCTGGAGTGGCACCGCGACGAAGGCGAGGGCACCTTGCGGCTCAAGTGGAAGACCCCGCCGCGGTCTCGTCACACCTCGCTCTGGTCCGAGGTCGGCGACGGGATCGACTACTGGTTCGTGTACGGCCCCGATCTCGACGACGTCGTGGCCGGCTATCGCAAGCTGACCGGCCGCGCTCCGCTCGTGCCGCGCTGGGCGCTCGGGCTGTGGCAGAGCCGCGAGCGCTACCGGACGGCGAAGGAGACGCTCGACACGCTCGCGGAGTTCCGCCGGCGCGGGATTCCGCTGGACACGATCGTGATGGACTGGCAGTACTGGCGCCCCGACCAGTGGGGCTCCCACGAGTTCGACCCGGAGCGTTTCCCCGACCCTCAGGGCTGGATCCGGGAGATCCACGAGCGCTGGAATGCCCGGCTGATGATCTCGGTGTGGCCGAAGTTCTACACCACGACCGCGAACTTCCGCGCGCTGCAGGAGAAGGGCTTCCTGTATCCGGAGACGCTCAAGCGCCCGACCACCGACTGGCTCGGCCACGTGCACACCTTCTACGACGCCTTCAACCCCGAGGCGCGCAAGCTCTTCTGGCGGCAGATGAACGAGGCGCTCTTCAGCAAGGGCATCGACGCGTGGTGGATGGACGCGACCGAGCCGGAGCTGGTGGGCGAGGGTACGCCGGGAGCGCTCAAGGCGGCGATGCATCCCACCGCGCTCGGCTCGGGCGCCCGCATGGCGAACGCCTACGTGCTCCCGAGCAGCCAGGCGGTCTACGAGGGCCAGCGGGCCGCGGACCCGCAGAAGCGCGTCTTCATCCTCACGCGCTCGGCCTTCGCCGGCAGCCAGCGCTACGCGGCGGCCAGCTGGTCGGGCGACGTGTCTTCCGACTGGGACAGCCTTCGCAAGCAGATTCCCGCCGGGCTCAACATGGCGCTCTCGGGCATCCCGTGGTGGACGACCGACGTCGGCGGCTTCGCCGTGCCGCGCAAGTGGTCGGGGGGGAACCCGCGGCCCGAGGACGTCGAGGAATGGCGCGAGCTCGTGACGCGCTGGTTCCAGTACGCGAGCTTCTGCCCGCTGCTGCGCGTGCACGGGCAGCAGCCGTATCGCGAGATGTGGTTCTTCGGGGGCGAGGACCACCGCGCGTACCAGACCCAGCTCGCCTTCGACCGGCTGCGCTACCGGATGCTGCCCTACAGCTATTCGCTGGCGGCGGCCGTGACGCATCGGGACGCCACGCTGATGCGGCCGCTGGTGATGGACTTCCGCGAAGACCCGGAGGTGCACGGCATCGGCGACCAGTTCCTGTTCGGGCCCTCGCTGCTCGTGAACCCGGTGACGACGCGCGGCGCGACGCGGCGCGACGTCTACCTGCCGGGCGAAGGCGACGGCCCGGGAGCCGGCTGGTACGACTTCTGGACGGGCGTACACCACGCGGGCGGACGGCGCATCGACGCCCCCGCCCCCTACGAGTCGCTGCCGCTCTACGTGAGGGCCGGCTCGATCCTGCCGATGGGGCCGGAGCTACAGCACACGGCCGAGAAGCCGGCCGACCCGCTGACGCTCTGGGTCTATACCGGCCAGGACGCGAGCTTCGAGCTCTACGAGGACGACGGCGTGAGCTACGGCTACGAGCACGGCCTCTCCTCGACGATCCCGCTGGATTGGAACGAGGCGAAGGCCGCGCTCACGATCGGCGCGCGTCGCGGCTCGTTCCCCGGAATGCTCGCGAAGCGCGAGCTCAGAGTCGTGTTCGTGTCACCGGGTGCTTCGATCCGGCACTCGCCGAGCCCGCCCGTGGCGCGAACGCTCACGTACGACGGACGCCCGACGCAGGTGCCCGCTCCCGCCCCGCCCGCGCGAGGCAACAGCGGGAGCGAAGCCGATCGGGCCGGAAGATGAACAACGACCCACGAGAGCTCGAGGCTCGCGTGCTGCCGCGCGTGACGCGGCGGCTCGTCTCGTTCGCTTTCATCTGCTACGTGATCGCGTACATCGACCGCGTCAACGTCGGCTTCGTCAGCACGATCCTGCAGCGCGAGCTCGGGCTCAGCAACCAGGCCTACGGCTTCGGGGCCGGGCTGTTCTTCTTCGGCTACTTCCTGTTCGAGATCCCGAGCAACCTGATCCTCGAGCGCGTGGGCGCCCGGCGCTGGATCGCCCGCATCATGATCGTGTGGGGCTTCGTCTCGATGGCGACGATCTTCGTGACCGGGGAGCGGAGCTTCTACGCGCTGCGCTTCCTGCTGGGCCTCGCCGAGGCCGGCTTCTTTCCCGGCATCGTGCTCTACCTGACGTATTGGATCCCCGCCCGCGAGCGCGCGCGCAACGGCGCGCTCTTCATGATGGCCGCGCCGGTCGCGATGCTGGTGGGAGCCCCGCTCTCCGAGGCGCTGCTCGGGCTCGACGGGCGCCTCGGGCTCCACGGCTGGCAGTGGTTGTTCCTGATCGAGGGCCTGCCGGCAGTAGTGCTCGGCGTGCTGGCGCTGGTGGTCCTGACCGACCGGCCCGAGCAGGCGGCGTGGCTCGATCCCGAGGGCCGCGCCTGGCTCAGCGAGCAGATGGCGCTCGAGCGCAAGGCGCGCGTGGCGCACGGGGGCAGCTTCGGGAGCCTCCTCGAGCCCAAGCTCCTGCTGCTGTGTCTCTTCTATTTCCTGAACACGACCGTCACCTACGGCATCTTCCTGTGGCTGCCGAGGATGCTGGAGGAGTCGCTGGGCCACCGTAGCTTCGTGCTCGTGATGATCCCCTTCGCGTTCGCCTTGGTGGCCATGGTCCTGATCGGGCGCCACTCGGACAAGACCGGCGAGCGCAAGCGGCACGTCGCGGCCTGTGCGCTCGTGGCGGCGATCGGCCTCGTGCTCGCGGCGTTCTTCCAGGCGAGCCCCGCGCTGCTGGTGCTGAGCTTCACGATCTGTCAGATCGGGCAGCGCGCGATCCAGCCGACGTTTTGGGCCATCCCGCCCGTCTTCCTGGGCGGCACGGCGGCCGCGGCGGGCATCGCGATCATCAACTCGATCGGCAACCTGGGCGGGCAGCTCGGTCCGTGGGTCGTGGGCTCGCTCCGCGATCTCACCCACAGCCACGCCGGCGGTCTGCTGCTGCTCGCGGGGCTGCTCGTGCTCGAAGCAGCGCTGGTGCTGTCGCTGCGGCTGCCGGCGCGCGACGCACTTGCGCCCCACCACCTCCGGACGTAAATTCTAGGTTTCCGGGACGCAAGCCGACCGAAGGAGGCAATGACGATGGTACGCAAAGTCGCGTTGACCGTGCTGGCGCTCTTGTTCGTGGCGGGCGTTGCCGTCGCGGGCGAATCCAAGGAGGCCAACGGGACCGTGAAGTCCGTTGCCACCAACACATTCGTCGTCACCGACACGGCGGGCAAGGACTGGAGCTTCGACGTCGACAAGGACACGCTCGTGGTGGCGAAGGGTGCGAGTCACAAGGTGAACGCCATCAAGGCCGACGGCAAGCCCGTCCAGCTCAGCGAGTTCCTCGCCGCAAAGCAGGACGTGCGGGTGGAGTATTTGGAGAAGGACGGAAAGATGATGGCGAAGGAAGTGCGGATCAAGCAGGCGGTGAAGTAGACGCACGCCGTCTCCTGAGCCGCATGGGCCTCGTTCCCGCGGGGAGCGAGGCCCTTCTTGCGTGTGCCTTATCGCTCCAGCGTTGAGCACCGGCCGCGGGCGGTCGAGCCGGGTTACGGCCGGGCTACGGCTAGACTCGGCCGACCGGAGCGGCCCGCCGCTCGGCGTCGTGGTGCAAGAGCTCGCGGGCGACGGGCTCGAGCGCCGCGCGCTGGTCCTCGGCGAGTGCCGTCACGAACGGCGGGATCGGCCCGGTCTTCGCGAGCGAAGCGAGCTCGGTGGCGGCGTGCAGCACGCGTGCAGGACCGCCGGCGTCCCGCCGATCCTCGAGCGGCAGGAACAGCCTGCGAAGCGCCTCCGCGGCGTCCCAGTCTCGGCGCACGCAGGCCTCGAAGAGCGCGCTCGTCAGCGACGGCGCGAGGCAGCCCGAGCCGGTCGTGAACCCCGGCAGGCCGAAGCGGTTCATGTGCACGATCGCCGGCCGTTCGCCGATGCCGCTCACCACGCGCTTCCTGTCCACGCGCTCGAGGAGCGCCCCCAGGTAGGGATCGACGCCCGGGTCCTTCCGTACCACAGCGTACTTGATCGCCACGCACAGGCCCTCGTCCACGAGGCGGGCGACGGCGTCGAGGCCGGCCATCGGGTCGGGGCCGAAGCCGTCCTCGCTCTTGAGGTACAGGATCAGGCTCGCGCCGGCGGCGGCTGCAATCTCCCGCATCCCGGCCGCGAGACCCGTGGCGTCGCGCGGGTCGCCGCAAGGAAGCGCCATCACCGCGGGGAAGCGGTGACGGCGCAGGAGCGAAGCCTGGTCGATCGCCCGACCGAAGGAAGGGCCGACGCTCGGGATCGCCCAGCCCTCGAGCCCGCTCAGCCAATCGAGAAGCTCCCCGTACTCCGCGAGCGTCACGTGGTACAGGAAGGCGTTGCCACCGTACAGCAGCCGCGTCAAGCCGCCGCTCGTCATGTGGCGGACGAGACGATCGTTCTCGGCGAAGTCGAGAGGGCGACCCGCGCCGGCCTTGCGGCAGAGCGGTGGCACGGCGAAGACGCCCCGCAAGTCGTCGGGCGTCACGGGCGTCGTCTTCATCGGGCGGGCTCCTTTCGGGGTGGGGCGCTCTTGGGTCTTTGAAGCGCCGATTGTAGATCGTGGCGGCCGGATCCAGGGCGGGGAGCTCCTGTATGATTCCGCCGTGACCGGGAAGGCACGCAAGACGCCCGGCGAGCTCCGCAGCCAGCGCTGGTTCGGCCGCGACGACCTCCGTTCGTTCGGACACCGCTCGCGGGCCAAGCAGCAGGGCTACGCCCCCGCCGACTTCCAGGGCAAGCCGGTGATCGCGATCCTCAACACCTGGAGTGATGCCAACACCTGCCACTCCCACTTCCGAACGCGCGCCGAGGAGGTGAAGCGCGGCGTCTGGCAGGCCGGAGGCTTCCCGCTCGAGATGCCGGTGCTCTCCTTGGGCGAGGCCTACATGAAGCCGAGCCCGATGCTCCATCGCAACCTGCTGTCGATGGAGGCGGAAGAAGTGCTGCGCGCCAACCCGATCGACGGGGTGGTGCTGATGGGCGGCTGCGACAAGACCGTGCCCGGGCTGCTGATGGGCGCCACGAGCATGAACCTGCCGGCGATCTTCCTGCCCGCCGGCCCGATGCTGCGCGGCAACTACCGCGGCCAGGTGCTCGGCAGCGGCAGCGACGCCTGGAAGTACTGGATGGAGCGGCGGGCGGGCAAGCTCGACGAGTGCGCCTGGCGCGAGATGGAAGACGGCATCGCGCGCTCGCCCGGCACCTGCATGACGATGGGAACGGCTTCGACGATGGCCTGCGCCGTGGAGGCCCTCGGAATGACCCTGCCGGGTGCCGCGTCGATCCCCGCGGTGGACTCGAATCACTCGCGGCTCGCGTCCGCGAGCGGTCGCCGCATCGTCGAGATGGTGTTCGAGGACCTGAAGCCGTGCGACGTGCTGACCAAAGCCGCGTTCGACAACGCGATCCGCGTGGTGATGGCGATCGGCGGCTCGACGAACGCCGTGATCCACCTGATCGCGATGGCGGGCCGCGCCGGGGTCCCGCTCTCGCTGGTCCGATTCGACGAGCTGTCGCGCACGACGCCGCGGCTCGGCAACCTGCGCCCCTCAGGCGAGTACCTGATGGAGGACTTCCACTACGCCGGCGGGCTGCGCAGCCTGATGGGCCGGCTGCGCGACCTGCTCCAGCTTCAGTGCGGCGGCGTCAGCGGCCGAACCCTCGCGCAGGAGCTCGAGGGCGCGGCCGTCCACAACGACGCGGTGATCGCGACGCGCGAGCGCCCGCTCGGGGACGAGGGCGGCGTCGCCGTGCTGCGCGGGAACCTGGCTCCGGACGGCGCGGTGATCAAGCACAGCGCCATGGAGGCGCGCCTGCGGCGGCACGCGGGGAAGGCGATCGTGTTCCGCGACTACAACGACCTGGAGAAGCGCATCGACGACCCCGCGCTGGGCGCGACTCCCGACTCGGTGCTGGTGCTGCAGAACGCGGGCCCGCTCGGGGGCCCGGGCATGCCGGAGTGGGGGATGCTGCCGATCCCGAAGCGGCTGCTCGAGCAGGGAGTGCGCGACATGCTCCGCATCTCCGACGCGCGCATGAGCGGCACGAGCTTCGGTGCCTGCGTGCTGCACGTAGCGCCGGAGTCGTTCGTCGGCGGCCCGCTCGCGCTCGTCCGTGATGGAGACGTGATCGAGCTGGAGATAGGCGCCCGCAGCCTCACGCTGCGGGTCGACGGCGACGAGCTCGCGCGCCGGCGGGCGCAGTGGACGAAGCCCGCGTTCTCACACCCGCGCGGCTATGGCGCGCTCTACGCGCGCCACGTCACCCAGGCCAACGAAGGCTGCGACTTCGACTTCCTGCAGGGCACGGCCCCGGTGCCGGAGCCCGAGATACATTAGAGGCGCGCGCAGCGCGCCTCTCTCTGGCCGGTTGTTGGCGTCGCCTTGGATGCCCTGTTCAGTCCTACCGCTCTTGCGGCTTGGAGAGGCCCCACCAGAGCCGCTCAGCCCGACAGCGCGGCCTGGAGCATCGCCTTCGTGTAGGCCACGTTGTAGACGAGGCCCGCGTAGCCGCCCCCCCCGGGATAGTAGGGTTTGAAGCCCGGCAGCTCGCGATCGGCGTCGAGCGCCCGCGGGTGCTCCGGGTAGATCGCCCGCGCGTACTTCTGCCGCACCAGCTCCTTCATCACCGCGAACATGTCGACCTGGCCTTCGTCGGGGAACACCTCGGTGTAGTCGACGTACGCCTGGCGCACGCGCACGTTGCGGTAGTGGACGTGGTTGATGCGGTCGCGCTCGCCGAACCAGCGGCAGACCGCGACCGCGTCTTCCCCGAGCTCGCGCGTCACGCCACAGTCGTAGGTGATGCCGTTGGCCGGGCGATCCACGATCCCGACGAGCTTCTTCCAGCCGTCGAGAGTCGCCATGATCTGCTGCGATCCGCGGCTCAGCGGAACGGGCGGGTCGTTGGGGTGGAGCGCGAGCCGCACGCCCGCTGCCTCGGCCACCGGCACCACCGCTTTCAGGAAGTACGTGATGTTGGCCCAGAGCGCCTCGAGCGTGTGGCTGCCGATCTCGGGCAGCGGCGGAAGGTCCTTCGTGCGCGCGTAGTCGTAGGCGGTCATCCCCGCGCCGCCGCGCCCCGGCTCCTCGTAGTACCCCTCGATCAAGCGGTGAGCGTAGAAGTTGTACTCGACCACGGGGATGCCGGCCCGGCCCGCCGCGCGGATCGACGCGCCAACCTTGTCGATCTCTTCGTCGCGGCCGGGCCTGCCGTAGATCGTGTTCGGGAAGCCGGAGATCATCAGGTTGGCGACGCTGAGGCCACCGGTGCTAAAGCGTTCCACGAGCGCTCGCAGGTCCGCCTCCTGCCAAGGGATCGGCGGGCCTCCCATCAGCACGTGGTCGATGCCGATCTGGCGGAAGCGGCGCATCTGCTTCTCGTCCGAGCTCGCGCCGGTGCCGAGACAGAGCCTGGGCGTGCCCTTGCCTTCGCTCGGCGGCCAGTCGGAGGCGGCTACTGACCGCGCGAGTGAAGGCGTGAGGGCGAACGCTCCCGCGGCGCCGAAGAAGCTCCTTCGCGGTAGGTTCTGGCTCATGCGTGACACGACTCCTCTCTGATCAGGAAGACGCGGCGATGGCGCGTTCAGGAGCCGCGCTTGTCTCCAGGGTAGGGGGGCAGGTTTCGGGGAAAGCGGCTGCGGAGCATCGGCGCGAAGTCGAAGCGGGCCTCGCGGACCTTTGTGCCGGCGACCTCGATCCGGTCGAGGTCGCGGCTGCCGAGTCCGGCCTGCTCGGCCAGCTCCAGGAAGTTGTCAGAGGTGTGGAACGGGCTCGTACCCGCTCGGGCCATCGGGTCGTAGCCCATCACCGCGGTCGCCACGGCGTCGGTGTTGACGCAGTTGCTGCCGGCGACCAGCACGCCGGGATGGCAGGCCTCGCCTCCGCCCCACGGCCCCTCGGCGCCACCCATCGACTCGATCCCGTCGATGATCGCGAGGTCGATCGGCCGCGCGGCACAGATGTCGACCACCACGCGCGGCAGCCGATAGCCCTCGTGGCGCGGCGAAGCGGGATCGAGCTCCGGCGCGGCGAAGCTCGGCGGCTGGCGCGCCCCCCGGTGAAACACGCGCGCGCGCCCGCTGTGCGGCAGCTCGTCCGGCGCGTCCTTCGGCACGTGATCGCCGTAGATCGTCGTCGGCAGGTTCCCGAAGCAGTTCTTCATGCTCAAGGTGACGCCGGCCGTCATGTGGTCCTTGAGCTTGGCCAGCGAGACGAAGCTGTCGCAGTCGTGGAAGGAGTGGTTGAGCAGGTAGGAGGGGAACAAGAGCGGCGTGCCCGGTACGTCGAAGCGGTGGTAGGCCTTCCCGCGACCCAGCCAGTTGGTGTTCTCGAGCTCGACGCGCCGGCCCGCGGCCACGAGCTCGGCCGCGTCCCAGCCCGCCTGGTACATGTACTCTTCGAGCGGCATCGCGGTCGCCCAGGCGCTCTCGAGCAGGCGGATCCGCTGCGCGCCGGCCCGGTCCATCAGGTGGACGACGGCGCCGATCACCCGTGGGTGGACCCAGTGCGCGAGGCCCGCGGGCCGGCTGCCGAGGCGCAGCGCGGGCGAGCCCGTCAGGTTGAGCTTGATGCCGACGGTTCGGCCCTTGACCAGCCGCGCGAGGCCGCCCAGCTGGTCGAACATGCGATCGAGCGTGGGCACGAGCTCGGCCCCGTAGCTGTCGCACTTCGCGACCGACACCGTCGCCGACGGAGCCGCCCTGGCGAACGGCACGAGGCGGCCCGCGCCGAGACCCAGAAGCGCGGTCGAGCCGGCCAGGAACTGTCTACGCGAGAGCCCGTTTGGCAAGCATCTCCCTCCGCTCAGTCGGAGAGGTCCAGGGCGGAGTATACAGGCGCCGGCGGCAGTTGGAACTCGACGCCGGACTCCACCGCGACTCGCACGACCGGAGCCGGCTCCTCGCCGTCCACGACGAACGCGCGCGCACCAGCCCACGGATGCCGGAACCACACCGTCGTCGGCATGCGGGGGTCCGGGTCCTGGAAGGGAAGCACGTGCAGCACGCCGGAGCGGGAGTCGCGGCTCGTGGCGTAATGGAACTGGGCCGTGCCCGGGTTGAAGACCCGCATCCGATCGTGGCGGTGGCTCATCAGCAGATGGGCGTCCTCGGCGAGCACAAAGGGATCGGCGAAATCGGCGGTGGCCACCGCGAGCCGGCCGCGACCTTGACGAAAGATGCGGAAGCGGGGCAGCCACACGGTGTCGTCGGGCACGCCGCGCGCGTCCCAACCGGGCGGCGTGACCAGCGTCCCGCCGGCATCGACGAAAGCAGAGAGCCTGCGGGCGAGATCCTTCTCGGGAGGGGCCTGGTCCACGTAAAGCACGGCGTCGAGGCCGTCGAGATCCACGGCAGCGCTCTTCTCGAGGAGGCGATAGAGGCTGCCCTGCCGGGCGAGCAGGTTGAGCACCTCGAACGACAGGAACTGGTGCGCCCCGGCGTAGTCGGAGATCACGCCGAGCGGCCCGGGCGGCAGATAGCTCGACCAGGCGCTATGCTTCAGGAAGAAAGCGAGGCCGCGGCCGATCGCGGCCCAGGTCTCGAGCGCCGCGGCCTGCCGGTCCGACAGGCCGGCGCGCAGGTGAGGATCGAGCGAGACCACGAAGCGGCCACCGTAGACTTCGGTGTCGGCGATGGCCTGGATGTACGACGCGGCGGCCACGGACTGGCCCACGTCGGGCGGCTCGAACGAAAGCCAGAACGTCTTCGGTTTCACGAGGCTGCGCGCGAGGCGAACGTACCAGGCGTTGGAGTCCAGCCAGGGCGGGCCGGTGGGGCCGGTCGAGGCGTCGGCGCCTGGCTCGACGGTCGCCCGGAGGCCGGGCC
>Ga0214473_10005784_pt1 | contig 14800 bp, 10 predicted proteins | sample RVTome_7_FD_203509 | JGI IMG/M metagenome (GOLD analysis project Ga0214473, IMG submission 203509) | Soil microbial communities from uranium-contaminated site in the Upper Colorado River Basin, Wyoming, United States - RVT98D197 | ecosystem: Environmental > Terrestrial > Soil > Contaminated >... | reverse complement strand
CTCATATGACCGTGACGTATGAGTACATTATCGAGAACAAGGGTATCCTGTTTCCAAGCCGATCGGAAATCAGCTTGGATTACACCGGTTTGGGACTTAGAAATAAAAGGGATACAAAAGAGAAACTTAACATTCGATATGATCATTATCGCTTCTTTACCGTGGATACAGAATATAAGATCATCAAATAAATCATTCGCGTTTACGGTTTCAAGATGGAAGGTAGGACGATAAATCAAACAATTCTTGGCACTCTCCCGGTTGGTCAACGAACTCTTCACTAAGTCCCTTGGCGCTCCGGTTGGTCAAGGAGGATATCCGGCGCATCCCGTCTAAGGGCTGGGCGGAAATGATTCGGAAGGTATACGAGGTTGACCCGATGATCTGTCCCAATTGTGGCAGCCTTGCAGTACTCATGGAGTAGCGTCAGCGGCTCCATGAGTGCGGCGGAAGGAAAGTCGCCGCCTTCATCACGGAGTATGCCGTTGACCTTTATCGCAGGGAACATTTTTGATTTCTTGTCCGGATATGATCTGCGGGTGCGGTTTTCGTGGTTATTGACAGCGCCGCCCGGCCGGAGATACAGTTCCGCCGTGGTTAAGAGGGTGAATTCAGCGCCAATGGCGGGAATTCAACTTGCCGAGGAAGAATTTAATCAAATGGAGGACATGAAAATGGGTAAGTTGAGAGCTCTGATTCTAGTTGGTTTGGTAGTTTTGATCCTGAGCATAGGTATTCTCAGCCAAAATGCGTCGGTTCAGGGAGAGGAGAAACAGCGATCAGTTTATATGGTCAATAAGCCGCCGGAGTCTCTAGACCAATATTATCCGCCTAAGGCCCAAGGGCCACAATATCTATTTGCCATGTTTGGGATGGAAAAGCCAATCACGGGGATGATGACCCATATTCAGGATGGGGACCTAGCAAAGGCCCGGGAATACTTCAAGGCTGTTAAGGCTGAATATGGAAAACTGGCAAAGATGGTGCCTGAATGGAGCCGTCATTACTGGCCTGAGAAACCCCTTGAGGACCTTTCGGCGGCACTGGAAGGCGGCGATGTCGGGAAGATTGGGCCTGCCATGGCCGGCCTTATGCAAGTTTGTGTGAGGTGCCATCAGGAAACTATGCCGGCGGTTTGGGCCCGCTATCAGAAGGATGTGGAAGAAATGGGCGAGGTTATGTTCCCATTGGCCGGGGCATTTGGCGCGGTGAATACCTATCTGGCTGAGGGGGAATTTGATAAGGCCAGTAAGGCTATGGAAGGTTTCCAGAAGCTCATGGACGAATTCGCCCAATCCTGCGGCAGTTGTCATAATACTGAGCGCAAGTATTCCGTCAGTGAGAATGTGCAGACGTTGATGAAGTCTGTTGCTGCTGGGCTGAAAAAGGAAAAACCGGATGTGGAAAGAATAGCCGGCGCGATACAGGCCATAGAAATGGAGAGCTGCTATAAATGCCATCGGGTGCATATACCTACTGGAAGCATGCAGAAGGCGTGGAGATGGATAAAATAACGATAGAAAAATTGGACCGAAGGTTTGCGCAGACCATTGCTTTAGCAACCAGACATTAGAGGATATCCGGCGCATCCCGTCTAAGGGCTGGGCGGAGATGACCCCGAAGGTCTACGAGGTCGACCCGATGGCCCGCCCCAAGTGTGGCGGCCTTGCAGGACTCAAGGAGTAGCGTCAGCGGCTCCATGAGTGCGGCGGAAGGAAAGTCGCCGCCTTCATCACGGAGTATGCCGTTGACTTTTATCGCAGGGAACATTTTTGATTTCTTGTCCGGACATGCAGCGGGTGCGGTTTTCGTGGTTATTGACAGCGCCGTCCGGCCGGAGATACAGTTCCGCTAAAGGAGTTCAGGCCATGAGGAAGACTGCCGCTGTTAAATTATTGATTCTAATTGTGATGTCCGTAAGCGCCGGGGCCTGCTCGGCGCCGCCCAAGGCCGATTACCCGGCCAAGCCCGTGCCTTTCACCGACGTCCATCTCACAGACGCGTTCTGGGCGCCGCGCCTCGATACGAACCGGACCGTGACCATCCTTCACATCTTCAAGCAGAGCGAGGAGACGGGACGGGTCAAGAACTTCGACATGGCTGAGGCCGCGCTCGGCGGGACCACGGACGGCAAGTTCTGCAGCCGCTTCCCGTTTGACGACTCCGACGTCTACAAGGTCATCGAGGCGGCCTCCTACGCGCTGGCGACGCATCCCGACCCCGAGCTCGAGAAGTACGTCGACGGGCTCGCGGCCAAGATCGCCGCGGCCCAGGAACCGGACGGCTACCTCTACACCGCCCGGACGATCGGCGGCCCGCCGCCCCAGAACTGGCTGGGCAAGGAACGCTGGTCGAACCTCTACATGAGTCACGAGCTCTACAACGTCGGGCACCTCTACGAGGCGGCCGCTGCGCACTACCAAGCTACGGGTAAGAAGAATCTGCTGGCCGTCGCCATCAAGAGCGCCGACCTCGTCGCCAAAGAGTTCGGTCCCGGCAAGCGGATCAATCCCCCCGGCCACGAGGAGATCGAGATCGGCTTGGTCAAGCTCTATCGTGCCACCGGCAAGACGAAGTACCTCGACCTGGCCAAGTTCTTCATCGACGCCCGGGGGAAGTCGGAAGGCCGCATCCCCTACGGCCGCGAAGGCCGCCAGGAGCTGCTCTACGGCCAATATGCCCAGGACGACAAGCCCTTTATCGAGCAGACCAAGGCTGTCGGACATGCCGTCCGGGCAGGTTACCTCTACGCGGGCGCGGCCGACGTCGCCGCCCTGACCGGTGACCAGGCTTACATCGCCGCCCTCGAAAAGATCTGGGCCGACGTCGTCGGGACAAAGCTCTATATCACCGGCGGCATCGGGGCGGCCGGTGCCTGGGAAGGCTACGGCCCGGCCTACCGGCTCCCCAACGCCAGCGCCTACGCCGAGACCTGCGCCAATATCGCCACCTTCCTCTGGAATTCCCGGATGCTCCGTCTCCAGCTCGACGCCAAATACGCCGACGTCATAGAGCGCATCCTCTACAACGGCGTCCTCTCCGGGATCTCGCTGTCCGGCGACAAGTTCTTTTACCCAAATCCGCTGACGTCCTACGGCCAGCATGAGCGGACGGCCTGGTTCAGCTGCGCCTGCTGTCCGCCGAACGTCGCCCGCATTCTGTCCTCCGTTCCCGGGTACTTCTACGCGGCCTCCGGCGACAAGGTCTACGTCAACCTATTCGCCCAGGGGACCGGGAAGCTCAAGGCCGGCGGGACGGACCTCGAGATCGTCCAGACGACCGAATACCCTTGGAAGGGCGATGTCCGGATCGAGGTCAAGCCTTCGCAAGCGGCGGACTTCACCCTCTGCGTCCGCATCCCCGGCTGGGCCATGAACCGGCCCGTCCCCTCGGACCTCTATACCTACACGGAAGCGACGGAGGGCGCGCCGGCGCTCAAGCTCAACGGCGAGGCCTTGGAGCTCAAGGTCGATAAGGGCTATGCCCTGGTCAGCCGGACGTGGCGAGCCGGGGATGTCGTCGAGCTCAGCCTGCCCATGCCCGTCCGCAGGGTCGCGGCCCACGAGGCCGTCGAGGAAGATCGCGGCCGTGTGGCCGTCGAGCGCGGGCCGCTCGTCTACTGCGCCGAATGGCCGGACAACGACGGCCGTGTCTCGAACCTCGTCCTGGCGGACGGCTCAGCGCTCGTCGCCGAGCCGCGGCCCGATCTCCTCAACGGCGTCGTCGTCATCAAGGGCGAGGCCGAGGCGCTGAGCGAGAAGTCCGGGAAGGTCATCGCCGAAAAGAAAACCGTCACGCTCATCCCGTACTATGCCTGGGCCAACCGCGGCCGAGGGGAAATGATCGTTTGGCTGGCCCGTTATCCTGCGAAAGCGCGGATCGCCCGCGAGCCCGGTCTCTCGGCCAAAGCCAAGGTCGCGGCCTCCGAAGGGGCCGTCAATTCGCGGCGCGTCAACGACCAGTTCGAGCCCGAAGGCTCGGACGACGCCGCGAGCTACATGCATTGGTGGCCGAAGAAGGGGACCTCGGAGTGGATCGACTACGCGTTCGAAGCGCCCGTGCGGCTTTCCGAAGCCTCCGTTTACTGGTTCGACGATACGGGCGGCGGCGGGTGCCGCGTGCCGGCCTCGTGGCGGATCCTCTACAAGTCGGGCGAAGACTGGCTTCCGGTCAAGGCCGCCGGCGGATACGGCGTGGCCAAGGACGCCTGGAACACGGTCAAGTTCGCCCCGGTCAGGACGACGGCCCTGCGCCTGGAGGTCCAGATGCAGAAGGACTGGTCCGCCGGCGTCCACGAATGGAAGGTCAAGTAGTAATCGGCCTCATTTGTCGACGTAGCCGGCCCGATGGCTGACGCTGTACCGGCCGCCCTTGACCTTGACTTCGATCTTCTTGAACGTTCCGTCGGCGCGGTAGGCCTCAGGCCTGTAGTAGAGAAGATAGTAGTTCTCCGATGCGTCAAGGGCTTTCTTAAATAGGAAGGCCGGATTGGCCGAGCTTTCGACAATCCCTCCGGTCGTTACGGCTAGGTCGCGAAACGCCTGGAAAAAATCACCGTACTTCATTGCGATTGCGGCTTCCCCTTCGGTAAACTCGGGATCAAGAACTGACGCTGATGTTTTTGTTAGAAAGAGAAAGTGAACGGTCGTCTGCGCGTCCGAGAATAGGACGCGGAGCTTGTTCCTATCAATCCGCTCTTGACGACTGAGAGACATTGATTCAAATACTCCCCGGAGCGCGGCCGGGATAATATAGGCCTCTTTTTGATAGAAGATGATAACATGCTTTTGGCCGTCGATTGTTTTGAGGAATCGGGCGAAGTCCTCGAAGGTACTGTTATCCATGGCCTTCAGCTTTAGGATTTGGTCGATTGTGGTTCCCGCAGCAAGGCCAGAAGTGTCACCCCCGGACGCCTGGAGCCTGAGGTCGGCCAGAAGGCCCCTGAGGCGCGCTCCGCTCAGCTTCAAAGCTTTGCGCAGACGGCCTTTCAAATTATCGGCCATCGCCGCCCGGGACACCTTGTCCATTGCATCTTTTTTCAACTGCCAGGCGTCCTCGGGTGCGATAATCCGAAGGGTATCGCCCACGGCCAGGACGTCCGAGAAGAACATGTCGATGGCCTTGCCCAGTTCGGAAAGGTATTCGTCCATCTCGAAGAAGAAGAGGAAGTGGCGGTTTACCACCTCGGGTTTGAGCTCCGGGGCGGACGAACTCGGCCCCTCGCTTCTCTCGAGGCCCGCTTTGCGGATGAGATACACGGCCTCGACCTTCTGTCGCTTGCCGTTTTCATAGACCTCGAATTCGTCGATCCCCAGTCCGTCGATGAAACGGCCGCCGTCGAAGACGCGGACGGGGATTGCGATGTTGACGACAGTGACGTCATGCCGAAGCTCCTGAAGGGCGGCTGGCGTCGCTCGGATGAGAATTCCAACCCCCATCAAGCTGGAGCATATTCCCCATAGGATTCGCAGGCGCTTCGTTCTCATGCTGACTCCCCCCGGCCCAGGCAGGATTATGATAGGAAACGCGTAGATAGTCAACCGGGCGACTGCCTCGGGGCCCGGTTTCCGTGCCAGGGAATCCAGACATTCCGTGAACGAATCGAAATCAACTTGAGCGAGATTGCGCCCTCGGAGCGTCTTCATTTCATGACATGCCCCCTTTGTCCGTTCCCATGAGGGCCGTTAGGGAAGCGAGGGCTTCGAAGCCTTGACAAGATGCACAATTGTGCATATACTATCATGCGCTATCAATGGGACAAAGAAAAGGCCGAACGGAATTTCCGCAAGCATGGGATCTATTTTGCCGACGCGGTCTCGATTTTTTCGGACGATCTTGCGGTGACCATCGAGGATGATTGTTCGGAGGAAAGACGATGGGTAACTCTGGGGCGATATCTCTTCGGCAGGACGCTTGTTGTGGTCTATGGCGGGCGCGGCGATGAAATCAGGGTCATATCGGCGAGAAAGGCCAACCCGAAAGAACGCAGGCAATGTGAGAAGAAAATATGAGAAAAACCTACGATTTCAGTAGGGGAAAAAGGGGAGCCGTTGTTCCGCTCCTCCCTGGCAAAACCCGGATCACCATTCGCCTGGATAACGAGGTTCTTGAATGGTTCCGCTCCCATGTCGAAGCCCGAGGCGGCGGTAGCTATCAAGCCATGATCAACGGCGTCCTCAGAGAGCATGTCCAACGAGGGGGAGAGGCACTGGAGCGCTACCTCAGGCGTATCATCCGGGAGGAGTTGGGCAACAAAGACATCACAAGCAACAATTCCTCCCTTCCTCCAAGCCGCCTATGATTGTCGCATACGGACGTCGATTTCTGCGGCGCGCGAGCAGCTCGGGCCTCACTCCCCGGGCACGGGGTAATGCCCGGCCTGAAGGAGTTTGAAGAAACAGTGCGCGCAGGCCTCGAGATCGCTCGCGGCGTCGTGGGCCCCCTCGTAGGAGTGACCGAACACATAGCTGTGCAGCTCCTCGAGGGTCGGCCACTTGAAACCGAACCCGCTCGGCCTGGGCAAACGGCATACCTCGGTCGTCGACTTCATCGTGCAGATCCCGGGGATCTCAAGGAACCGAAGAGGCTTGTTCTGCCGGACGAGCTCGCTCCCGAGCACGCCGCAATCATAATCGAGGTTGTGGGCGACGAGCGTAGTCTCCGGCCGTTCGGCCGCCTCAAGAAATTCGTTCAGGACCTCGGTCAACTCCCTCCCCACCCGGAGGGCGTGTGCGTGCGTGATGCCGTGGATCCTCGTCGCGTCAACCGGGATCATGAATCCGTCCGGCCGGATGATGTGGCATCGGGCATCTTCGGGATTCCCACGGAGGTCGTAATGCGCCCAGGCGATCTGAACGAGGTGGGGCCAGCCGTCGACATCGTCGGGCGAAAAATAGCGGCTCCGGGGCAATCCCGTCGTCTCGCAATCGAAGAACAAGAACTTACGATCTTGCGTGAACATGGCTTCCGCGGTCCAAGCTCAAGGGATACTCGGACCCGGGCTCGGTGTCAAGATGAAAAGCGGGTTCTTCTCCCGATTTAATAAGCCCGCCAGGTAGTGAGCTCGCGATGGATATCGCCCTTAGCCCCCCGGCCCCCCGGGAACCTGTCCCGGCGGTTCCCCCGTCCCGCTTCGAGAGAAGCAGGACGGGTCCCCCTCCGCTACGGGGGTCTTCAGGGCGATATCCATCGCGAGCTTTCGATCGCCGTCCACGAAATCGGGAGAAGAACCAAAGAAAAAGGCGGAAGGAATCAGGGTACGTTGACAGGTAGCCGGAGCCGAGGTACATTCCCCCTCGTCGCCCGGACCGGGAAGGAGGACCCATGAACACACCCCGTGAATATTCGGCATCCCTGCTGGCCTGCATAATGGCCTGCGGACTCGTGCTTTCGTTCATATCGTGCCGAACCGGCGGACCCCAGGCAGGGGACGAGCTGGCCGGAGTGACCCAGTTCGTCGCCAACGACTCGTTCGAAGAGATGGACGGCGAGAATCCCAAGGCCTGGCGGCCGAGGAGCTGGCAGAGGGGCGGCGGGGCGGAATTCTCCGTCGAGCCGGCCGGTCACAGCGGCGGCCGGAGCGTTGCAATCTCCTCCGATAAGGGCGCCGACGCATCGTGGCTTACGGCCGTTCCGGTCAAGCCGTACTCGCGCTATAAACTGAGCGGCTGGATCAAGGCCCAAGACATCGTCCCGGGCACGAGCCGCGGGGCCCTCATCAACATCCATGGCGAAGAAGAATGGCGGACGGCGCCGGTCACGGGGACACAGGATTGGACCAAGGTCGAGGTCGAATTCGACGCTGGCCCGAACGACGCCCTCGAGGTATCGTGCCTCTTCGGTGGCTGGGGAAAAGCGACGGGGAAGGCCTGGTTCGACGATATCGAGCTCACCCGCCTCTCGGGCAAGGAGTTGGGCCAACCCAAAGTCGTGATCGACACCGAAAAAACCGGGAAGCCCATATCCAAGTACATCTACGGCCAGTTCATCGAACACCTGGGCCGCTGCATCTACCAGGGGATCTGGGCCGAGATGCTCGAGGACAGGAAGTTCTTCTATGCCGTGGGCGAAGGCGAGTCGCCGTGGAAGGCCGTCGGGGACGCTGGCCTCGTCAAGATGGACAAGATCAAACCCTTCACGGGCGCCCATACGCCGCGCGTGACCCCCACCGGGAAAGGCCCGGGCGGGATAGTTCAGGGAGCGCTGGCCCTCGTCGAAGGCAAGGAATACGTCGGCCGTATCGTCATCAGCGGCGACCCCGGCGCCGCGCCCGTCGACGTCCGCCTCGTCTGGGGTGACGGACCCGGCGCCCGGCTGATGCTCGCCGTTAAGGAGATCGGCCGCGAATATAGGACGGTCCCCTTCACGTTCAAGGCCGGCGCCTCGACCGAGAACGCCCGGCTCGAAATTGCGTCGTCGGGCCGCGGCTCGTTCAAGGTGGGAACGGCCTCGATCATGCCCGCGGACAACGTCGAGGGCTTTCGGCCTGAAGTCCTGGCCCTGCTCAAGGAGCTCGACTCCCCGGTCTACCGCTGGCCCGGCGGCAACTTCGTCAGCGGCTACGATTGGCGCGACGGCATCGGCGACCGCGACAAACGCCCGCCGCGCAAGAATCCGGCCTGGACGGGCGTCGAGCACAACGACGTCGGCGTCCACGAATACCTCGACCTGATGCGGCTCATCGGCTCCGAGGCCTACATCACGGTCAACAGCGGTCTCGGCGACGTCGTCATGGCCCTCGAGGAGCTCGAATACGTCAATGGCGCCGCCGGCACCCGGATGGGCATGCTCCGGGCCGCGAACGGACACCCCGAGCCTTGGGGCGTCAAGTTCTGGGCCATCGGCAACGAGATGTACGGCGACTGGCAGCTCGGCCACATCCCCCTCTCCGACTATGTCAAGAAACACACGCAGTACGCCGTGGCCATGAAGGCCATGGATCCGTCCGTCCAGGTCGTCGCCGTGGGCGCCGTCGGCCGCTGGAGCGAAACCATGCTGGCCGAGGCCTCGAACCACATGGACCTTATCAGCGAACATTTCTACGTCGGGCACAAGGCGGGGATCCTCGGCCACGTCAACCAGATGCCGGCGGAGGTCCGCCGGATAGCCGAGGCCCACCGGAAATACCGTCAGGCGATTCCGTCACTCAAGGGGAATGAAGTCCCGGTCGCCCTCGACGAGTGGAATTACTGGTACGGGCCTCACCTTTACGGCGAGCTCGGCACGCAGTACTTCCTCGAGGACGCCCTCGGCGTCGCCGCCGGGCTCAACGAGTACGCCCGCCAGAGCGATGTTTATTTCATGGCCAATTACGCCCAGACCGTCAACGTCATCGGGGCCATCAAGACGTCGAAGACGGCGGCCGTGCTCGACTCGACGGGTGTCATCCTGGCCCTCTACCGGAGGCAGTTCGGGACGATCCCGGTCGCGGTCACCGGCGCGCCCGAGCCGCTCGACGTCATGGCCTGCTGGAAGGATGAAACGAAAGGCGTCTTGACCCTGTCCATCGTCAACCCGACTAAAACGGCTCAAACGCTCAGACTCGATTTCGGGAAGCTGAAGCTCCGGAAGACGGCCAAGCTCTATCTCGTCGCCGGCGACGACCCCAAGGCGTGCAACGTGCCGGGGAAACCTCCGGCCGTCGTGGTAAAGGAGGTCGACGACGTTCCGTTCGGCAGGAAGATTACGGTACTCCCGATCAGCGTCTCCCTTTATCAGGTTGGGGTCGGACCACGGCAACGTTAATATTATTAATAAAATAGGGAAATAAGACCCCGCGGGAGCCATTTTGCTAGGTTAACCTATTATAAATAATCACGTTGCTGTCAAGGGACGAGCCTTCGGCTCGCCACTCGCCCGTGGCTTATATCCACGGGCGAGTACGGCGGAAGTGGACCCCCGGGTAAAGCCCGGGGCCCCGGCCGCCGTGGCCCGACCTCAAACAGAAACTTCCAAATAGAAACTTGACCCCCCGAGGCAAATTGAGTATGTTCCCAGGCGTCACCGTGTTTCCCGAAAGGAGAAAAGTCATGAACCGCGAATCCCGGAGTAATGGAACTGTTTGGGTTTTCGTTTTAGTCCTTACCTTTGTCCTGGGCCTGGCCGTTTCCCCAGCTTTCGCCCAGCAGAAAGTCCATGAGGAATATACCAAGAAGATCCTCGAGTTCACGACCGACCCTCACTTCGCCACGAAGTATATCAATTACCTGCCCTACGCCGAGGGCATCCCAACCCCTCTCGAAGTCCTCGGCCACATCGCCGGGGCGAAAGACATCCTGAGCTATTCGAGCGACGTCTACAAGTACATGCGGGCCCTGGCCGCCGCCACCCCCCGCGTCAAAGTCTTCGATATCGGCAAGACCGAGGAGGGCCGCGACTGGATCCTGGTCGCCGTCGCCGATGAAGAGACGATCAAGAACCTCGACAAGTACAAGGCCATAAACGCTAGGCTTGCCGACCCGCGCGGTCTAAGCGCCGCCGAAGCCGAGAGCCTGATGAAGCAGGCCAAGCCGATGTACTGGGCCACGGGCGGCATGCATTCGGGCGAGACCGGCTCGGTCGAGATGCTCATGGAGCTCGCCTACCGCGTCGCCGTCGACGAGTCGCCGTTCATCAAGACAATCCGCGAGAACAGCATCATCCTCATCACGCCCATCCTCGAGGTCGACGGCCGCGACAAGCAGGTCGACATCTCCATGGCCAAGCGCAAGGACCCCAAGGCTAACGTCCCCAACCGGCTCCTGTGGTGGGGGAAGTACGTCTCCCACGACAACAACCGCGACAACCTCGGCCTGTCCCTGGCCCTGAGCCGGAATATCATGAAAGTCTTCCTGGATTACCATCCCATCGTCATGCACGACCTCCACGAGTCCGCCTCCCACCTCTACATCTCGACGGGCTCCGGCCCCTACAACGCCTGGCTCGACCCCATCGTCATCGACGAGTGGCACCTCCTGGCCTACCGCGAAGTCGACGAGATGACGAAGGAGGGTGTCCCGGGCGTCTGGACCCACGCCTTCTACGACGGCTGGGCCCCGAACTACGCCTTCTACGCGGCCAACGGCCACAACGCTATCGGCCGGTTCTACGAGACCCAGGGCGCGGGCGACGGCTCGACCCGCGTCATCTCGGCGTCCGGCGACCGGGCCTGGTACCGGCCCAACCCGCCGCTCCGCTCGACGCTCTGGTCGATCCGCAACAACGTCAACCTCCAGCAGAGTGCTATCCTCATCGGCATGAACCACGTCGCTTCGCTCAAGGACAAGTTCCTGGAGAATTTCCTCCTCAAGGGCAAGCGATCCGTGGCCAAGGCCCGGAACGAAGGCCCCGCGGCCTACGTCTTCCCCGGCGACGACCCGCGCCCCGGGCAGGCGGCCCGGCTCCTTCGCCAGCTCCAGGCCCAGGGCGTCGAAGTCCATAGGGTGGACAAGGCCTTCAAGCTCAAGGACGCCGAGTACCCGGCCGGGAGCTATGTCGTCCGCATGGACCAGCCCTATTCGCGCATGGCCGACATGATGCTCGACAAGCAGTATTTCAACGTCAACGACCCTCGGCCCTACGATGACGTCGGCTGGACGCTCGGCCCCCTCTGCAACGTCAAGACCGTCCGGGTCGACGACGTCGCCGTCCTCGACGCGCCGATGACCCTCGTCAAGGGCGAGGTCGTGGTCCCCGGCGGGGTCACCCGGTTGGGCAAGGGCGCCGTACAGGCCTATTTCATCAACCACAACGCCGACAACGTCTTGGCCACGTTCCGCTTTAAAAATAAGGACCTGAAGATCCAGGCGGCCGAGAAGGAGTTCGAAGCCCAGGGCAGGAAGTTCCGGGCCGGGACGTTCATCCTCAAGCCGGCCGATAACGGCGGGAACCTCGAAGCGACGCTCGACGCGGCAGGGAAAGAGTACGGCTTCGCGGTTTTCGCCGCCGCGGCCGTCCCCGCCGTCCCGACGCACGAGGTTTTGGCGCCGCGCGTCGCGGTCATGCACACGTGGCAGAATACCCAGACCGAAGGCTGGCTGAGGGTGGCCCTCGACGAGAGCGGCATCCCCTATGAATACATCTCCGTCCACGCCGTCCGCGATAACCCCAAGCTTCGGGAGAAATACGACGTCATCATCTTCGGGCCGTCGTCTCCCGACGCGCTCAGCATCATCAACGGCGTCACCGGCGACAAGCCGATGCCATGGAAAAAGACCGAGCTCACACCGAACATCGGCGTCGAGGACTCGACCGACGACACGCGCGGCGGCATCGAGCTCGACGGCGTCCTGCACCTGCGCGATTTCATCAAGGAAGGCGGCGTCTTCATCACCCTGAGCAACAGCTCGTCGCTCCCGATCCATTTCGGGCTGGCCCAGGGACTCTCGATCCGAGACACGCCGAACCTCTGGGCCCGGGGAGGCGTCTACAAGACCGACATCGGCGACAAGACGAGCCCCCTTGTCTACGGCTACGACGACAGTCTTGGTGTTTATTTCAGCCAGTCCCCCGTCTTCGTCATGGGCGGGATGGGCGGCCGGGCCATGGGCCGGATGCCGGGAATGGGCGCGCCTTCGGGCCGGGTTTCGGGGCGGGGGAGCGCCAACGACCCGGACATCCCCCAGGGGAGGGCTAGGGACCTCGGCCTGCGGACCATGGAGGAGTTCCGCAAGGCCCAGAAGGACGCGCCGCAACAGCCGGCCGAGGAAGGACCGCGCCAGCAGGCCCCGGCCTTCCGGCCGCGCATCGTCCTGAATTTCGCCCGCAGCGCTGCCGACCTGCTCATCAGCGGCGGCCTTGCGAGCGGCGAGGAGCTTGCCGGCTCGCCCGCCCTTGCGGACGTGACGCTGGGCCAGGGGCATGTGGTCCTCTTCAGCTTCAACCCGACGTGGCGTAGCCAGACCCACGGCTCCTACTTCCTCATCTTCAACGCCCTGCTCAATTGGAAGAACCTGGACGCGAAGGGGAAATAGTCCGGGCGTTCCACGACGGCTCATGGGCGGCGGAGGGACATGCTGAGCTGTCCCGAAGAACGAAGCTTGACAGGTAAACGAGTATAATATGAAAGGCCATTGACGGCTTGGAGGCATTCATAAAGATAACCATTCGCGCGACGGCGACGGCTCTCCTGGCCCTGTCCTGCCTGGCGGCGTTGACCGTCCCGGCGGCCGCCCAGGACAAGCCCGTGGATATGAAGAAGCTCATTGCCGAGATCGTCGGCGACTATGATTTCTCCATCCAGGGCGAATCGATGGTCATCCAGTTCACCGAGAGCAACGGGAAACTTTTCGGCGCGCCCGTCGGAGAGACGCCCGAGGAGATCAGGCCCGTCGAGGGCAAGCCACTCTGTTTCGACGTCACCGTGGCGGACGGAGGCCAGTACTACGAGCTGCAATTCGTCCGCAACGACAAGGGCCTCATCGACAAGTGCGTCATGAACACCATGGGGATGACCGTCGAGGGGATGAAGATCATCAAATAGGCCGTTCCCAGTCACGGAGTGTCGTTTGTCGGCTTGATAGACTCACGGGGCGGGGATGAGGAAAAAGGGGGTATTATGAAAAGAACTTTGGCACTAACGCTTTTCCTGCTGGCCGCCGTGGCCTTTCTTTCTGCCCAGGACAAGGTCGAGTTTAAAACGATCGATGGAGTTCCACACTCCTTCAACCCGGCATTGCCGCTCAAGGGGACTATCAAGCTTGAGGTCAAGCGGACGCGGACGATCGACCCCTACGAACAAACCGACGTCGGGATGCAGATCATATTCTTTTCCCGCGACGAGGCGGGAAACGTCATCCTTTTCGACCCGAACGGAGCCGAGGGACACCGCTTCGGCCCTTCGGGGAAGTATCTCGGTATTCTGACCAAGAAGGGGCAGGGTCCGGGCGAATTTAGCCCGGGGATGCTTTATGATGCATTTTTCGCGGAATCGAAGATCTGCGTCTTCGGCGGGCAGAAGGTCGCCCTCCTCGACGGGGATGGGAAGTTCCTTCAAGACAAGGTTCTGAAGAACCATTTCTCCTCCGGCGTCGATGCCGGGCATTTTCTCTCAACTGCCGTATCCCGAACCGGAAACAACGATCAAATCAGGACCTTGAGGCTGGTCAATTTCAGCCTGGACGGGGAGGAAGCCGCAGTCGACCTGTTCCAGGCCCTGAACGTCGGGATGATCCGCCATCCCTCAGATCAACGCGGATTCAAAGAGGAATGGGGAACGCCGAACATCTTTTATGCTGGGGACGGGTCCCGGAGACGCGTTTTCTGCGGTCTGAATACGGAATACAAGATTTGGGTCAAGGACTATTCCGGGAAAGACCTCCTCGTCATCCAAAAAGAGCACAAGAACGTCAAGGCGAGCCGCGCGGGCGTGGAGAAAGCCATGTCTTGGGCCCTCAAGGATGAACGTTCGAAATGGATGCTCGACGCCTATCCGGACCGGTTCGTCGCCATCAAGGATGTCTCCCCGCTCCCCAGGGGATACCTAGCGGTCTACCGGGTTACGGGCGCCGAGGTGTTCGAGATCGACATCTTCGACCCGAAGGGACAATATCTCTATGCGCTCATCCCGCCGGCCGGCGTCAGGATGGACCGGGCACAGTTTTTCGCGACCGGCTTCGGGACCATCGAGGAGAACGAAGACTCCTTCGTCTATCGGGAGTACCGCATCAAGAACCTGCCCGAGATCTTCGGCAGGTGACGGCCGCCCGGCCCGACCGAAGCGGGCATGCCATCGGCGCCGGCGCGGTTGAAGCCCAAAATTGCCGTTAGAGATTTTTTAGTTTGGGATTTAGCGATATTAGAGCCTCGGTGGCAGGCGGTAACC
>Ga0214473_10005783_pt1 | contig 14801 bp, 12 predicted proteins | sample RVTome_7_FD_203509 | JGI IMG/M metagenome (GOLD analysis project Ga0214473, IMG submission 203509) | Soil microbial communities from uranium-contaminated site in the Upper Colorado River Basin, Wyoming, United States - RVT98D197 | ecosystem: Environmental > Terrestrial > Soil > Contaminated >... | reverse complement strand
CGAAGGTTTCGGCGAAGCCCGGCTGGTGAATCCCCCGGAGTACCGCCGCCGCGCGAAGGTCATTAACTTCGGCATCGTCTACGGGCTTTCGGCTTTCGGGCTTGCCCAGCAGCTTGCCATCCCGCGGGAGGAGGCCCAGGCCTTCATTGACGCATATTTCGGGCGCTACCGGGGCGTCAGGGCCTGGCTTGACCGGACGATTGAGGAGACACGCCGGACGGGGCTGGTGCGCACGCTTCTCGGGCGGATCCGGCCGATTCCCGACATTAACAGCAAAGACTATGCGGTCCGCCAGTTTGCCGAGCGTACGGCCGTAAACACGCCGATACAGGGGACCGCGGCCGACATCATCAAGATCGCCATGATTCGCATCCGGAAAGTATTGCAAGACAAGGAGCTATCGTCTAGAATGCTCCTGCAGGTCCACGACGAGCTGGTCCTGGAAAGCCCCGATCGGGAGGTTGACGAAGTGCAGGAAATCATCCGCCGGGAGATGGAAGATGCCGTTGAATTGCAGGTTCCTCTGCGGGTGGGGATTGGCCTCGGCGATAATTGGATGGAAATGAAATAATTCGGGAACCGGACGGTGGCCGGTCCGTGTAAGAGTATGGCTTCGTGGTTTTCAGGGAAAAAAAGGGGAATGGCCGAGGTGCAAGGGGAAGTTCTGCCGATGAACGAGTTGGAGCTTGATCTCACGCATGAGGTCCCAAGCACCGACAATAACCTGGTCCGGGAGTTTATCGCGGGCAATGATGCCGCGTTCACCCAGCTGGTGACCAAATACAAGGATGCGCTGACCAATTATCTGAACGTCATGGTCGGCAATTACGATGTAGCCGCGGACCTGGCTCAGGAGACCTTCCTGCGGGTCTACAGGAACATCACCCGATACAGCAACATCTACCAGTTTTCGACCTGGCTCTACCGGATCGCCACCAATCTCGCGATCGACGAAATGCGGTATCGCAAGCGTCGCGGGCAGGTGTTTTATAACAATGTCTGGGACAGCAGCCACAGCCAGGATGGGGACCGTCCCGAACTGCAGATCTCCGATGTCAGGCGCGGGCCGCGGGACGAAGTGCTTCGCAAGGAAAGCACCCAGGTGCTTGGGGATGCGATCCGTTCGCTCCCGGAGAAATATCGGACGGCTTTCGTCATGAAGGAAATCCAGGAGCTGCCGTACGAGGCGATTGCCAAAGTCATGAAGTGTTCGACCGGTACGATCAAATCCCGGCTGCACCGGGCTCGGGGACTTCTCCAGCGCAAGCTGGAACATTACGTATAGGCAGAAATTATGGACTGCCGATCGTTTCACAAAAGGCTGGAAGATTACCTGGAAGGCGGCATGGACTTCCCTGCACGCTTCGGGATGGAGCGGCACGCGAAGCAATGCTACGCCTGCGAAAAGCACGTGGCGGACGCGCTCAGGCTCCGGCAGCGGGCGCGCGAACTGGCGCGCGTTGCCGCCCCGGTTGATTTTGAAAGCGCCCTGCTGGCAAAGATCCAGGTGGAGAAGGCCCGGCACCGTTTCTGGAAACTCGATAGCCTCCTGCTGTACGGATTCGAACGGATCTCCAGGAGGGCCGCGGTCGCGACGGCTGCCGCGGCGGTCCTGATTGCGGGCACTGCCATTACCTTATGGTTGGGGCCGGGGTATTTCAGGACAGATCCGGCGCAGGTTACCGGGGGTGCGCAGCTGGAGCCGGGTTATCCCGGCGAAGGCGAAGCCCTGCAGGCAGGAGCCGCGCGCCTGGCGCCGGCCCGATGGGGCGATTCCGCGGTCATGGGAGGCTCGGTCACACTCGGCGCGTCAGGCCTTTTCAGCCGGGATAACTGGGCTATCCCTTATGCGGAGCCTGGGGACTCGGAATACTTCGAGTTCCTGGTGCCGGTCTCGGGGGAACGGCAGTTGATCATGAGGCTGCCGAAGACTATCCGCATGCGTTACGACCAGCCCTCGAGAGAGTTTTTCATCCGAAACGTGAGTCATTAGTGCCGATCATGTCCGAATCCGGAATTGCAGTCTCGATGCCGCTCTCCCGCCTGGCCCTCATCGCTATTGGAATTTTGCTTGCCTGCCCGGCGGCGCGGAGCCAGGACGAGGAACTTCGCAAGGCGGCCGAGACTCTCGTACGGGTCAACATTTTCACCACCAACGAGGCCTCGGAACCTGCGGCGCCGGTGCGCAATCTCGGTACCGGCAGCCTCCAGAGTTATCGCCCGACCATCATCGAGTGGATCCCCTCAAGCGGCATCGTCATGGACGACAAGGGGCACGTGCTGACGTTCGTCGGATACCGCTGGATAAATATCCACGCGCGCAATCCCCGCGTGGAGATCATCGACGCTCAGGGCGTCAAGCATCCCGGGAAACTGATCGGGATTGACCAGAACCTGAGGATTGCGGTCGTGCAGTCTCCGGGCGCCCGATTGCGGAAAACCCCCCTGTGCGAACGGTGCGAGATTACCGACAGCGTCCTGGTGGTCATGCCGGCCATGGACGGCCCCAGGGTCCCCCAGTTCGAAGGCGCCCGGGTCCTGTCGGTGGGGACCTCGGGCAATTCGACCGAGGGGAGCGACTGGGCGATCCGCATCAGCCGGCCGCTGAGCGTCATCGGCGCGCCGCTGCTCAATGCCCGAAACCAGATCATCGGGATCATCGCAGACCAGGAAACGCGCGGGACGACGCAGCATCCGACGGCGTCCGTGAACATTTACCGCGTATCCCAGCTGCTCGGCTCGGCGAACAAGATCATAAAAGCCGGTGGCGACATCCAGACCGGATGGCTCGGGGTGATTGTCGATGCCGATGCCGATACCAGATCGGGGGTCGTCATTACCGATATCGATGTGGACAGCCCGGCCTTCAAAGCCGGCCTGGCGCCGCGCGACATCCTGGTCAAATGGAACGGCACGGCGATTCGTGACGTCGACAAGTTCATCAAAATGGTGCAGGACACGCCGGTAGGTTCCCGCGCCGAGATCGAGCTTTTGCGGCAGGGGAGGCCGGCCAAAGTGACGGCCCTGATCGAGGCCCGGAAGCCCCAGGATCCGCGTGAGAGGCTGGTGATCGACTTCCCCGGCGCCATCAATCCTGCCGGCGCCCAGGCAGCGGGCCGCGATGCCCAGCTCCAGAGCGTGCTCGGGATCGAGCTGGTGCAGCTCACTCCTCAGCTGGCGGACTTCCTGCAGATGCCCTGGCAGCCCGGCGTGTTCGTCGCCAGCGTGACCCGGCAGGCGCCCTTTGATCGGGCGGGAGTCATTGCCGGGGACGTCATCCTGGACGCGGACGGAGTAACCGCCGCCAGCCCCCAGACCTTCTTTGATCACGTGCGGTCGCTCGCCTCCGGAGGCCGCCTGGTCGTGCGGCTGGTGCGAAAAGGGATCGAACTGACCAAGACGGTTCAACTGCCCCGCCTGCCGGCTCCGCTTCGCAAACCTAATTCCTGATCCATTCCTCCATCCCAGCATTCGATTGACGCGGCCGCCGGCCGCCGCTATAGTCGTTTTCCTCACTGAAATGGGGGCTTGCGGGATGCGACGATCATGGCTCCGGCCGCGGCTTGACTGGCTGCTGGTGTTCCTGGCGGCAGCCGTTCTTCTCAAGTGGCTGCGGCCAGACGATCATGTCGCGATCTTCGTCAGCGCCTGCCTGGCCGTCATCCCGCTGGCAGGCTGGATGGGGAAGGCAACCGAGGAGCTGGCGGCGCGCGCCGGGGCCGGTGTGGGCGGCCTGCTGAACGCGACCTTCGGCAATGCCGCCGAACTGATCATCGCCCTCATCGCGCTGCGCGAAGGCCTGCACGATGTCGTCAAGGCGTCCCTGACCGGGTCGATCATCGGCAACATCCTGCTGGTGCTGGGCGCGGCCTTCCTGGCCGGCGGATTCAAATACAAAACCCAGAGCTTCCACGGCGGAGGGGCGCGCATCCAGGCCACGACGATGACCCTGGCCACCATCGGGCTGATCCTGCCGGCGGCGTTCCATTACCTGGCTGGGCCCGGGAGCCGGGGTGCGGAAGCCGACCTGAGCGTGGAATTCGCCCTCGTGCTCCTGATTACTTACGGATTTTCCCTGCTCTTCGGCCTCCGCACCCACAAACACTTTTTCTCCGGCCACCAGGGCGAGGCGGCCCAATCGGCCGGCCGCAGCCTGTCGTCCAGCCTGGTGATCCTGGCCGCGGCTACCGCACTGGTGGCCTGGATGAGCGAGATCCTTGTGGGTTCGGTGGAATCGGCCGCGCACGCACTGGGGTTCAGCAGCCTGTTTGTCGGCGTGGTGGTCGTCGCCATCATCGGAAACGCCGCGGAACACAGCACGGCGATTCTGGTGGCCCGGCGCAACCGCATGGACCTCAGCCTGGGGATCGCGATCGGCAGCAGCATCCAGATGGCGCTGTTTGTAGCGCCTTTCATTGTGATCGCCAGCCTGGCGATCGGCCCGGAGCCGATGAATCTGGTATTCACCCCCGCCGAGGTGCTGGCCGTGTTCCTGGCGGTAGTCATCGCCAACGAGATTGCCCGGGACGGCGAGTCAAACTGGATGGAAGGGGTTCAGTTGCTCGCCGTATATGCGATGATTGCCATCGTTTTCTATTTCCTCCCCGCAACCCCCTAACGTAGGGGCGACCGGCAGGTCGCCCGATTGTCTTTCAATGCACGGGCAACCCGCCAAAGGTAATCGAGGACACCCACTTTGATCGGGTTCCCGCGTCCTGCCCGGGTTCGATGGTCCGCGAAAAAGTGGGTGTCCACAATCTGCGGGCAACCCGCAAAAGGTAATCGGGGTAATCGGGGACACCCACTTCATTCAGGTTCCTGCGTCCTGCCCGGGTTCGATGGTCTGCGAAAAAGTGGGTGTCCACAATTCGCGGGCGACCTGGCGGTCTCGCCTACGATTTGGCGCCGGCGGCGGCCTTCCGGCTCGCCGATTCGAAGGACAACATCTTCTGATCGTCCAGGACCCCTTCCCAGCGGGCGACCACGGCGGTGGCCACGCAGTTGCCGGTCACATTGGTGGCCGTGCGGCCCATGTCGAGGATCTGATCGATGCCGAGCAGCATTGCCACCCCTTCCATCGGTAGGTTGAAACTGGCCACCGTTCCGGCCAGTACCACCAGGGAAGCCCGCGGTACGCCGGCCACTCCCTTCGAGGTAAGCATGAGCGTGAGCATCATGGCCAGTTGGGTTTTGATATCCAGAGGAATGCCGTAAACCTGGGCGATGAAGATGGACGCAAGCGACAGGTACAGGGTGGCGCCATCCAGATTAAAGCTGTAGCCGGTGGGGAGGACGAACCCGACGATGTCGCGCGGGCAGCCGAACCGCTCCATCGACTCCATGGCCGTGGGCAGCGCCGCTTCGCTCGAGGCCGTGGTGAAAGCGATCGTGAAGGGCTCGCGGATCACCTTGAACAGGCGCAGGAAAGGGACCCGGATGATGGCGCACACCAGGAACAGGACCACGAAGACGAAGAAGACGAGGGCGCCGTAAAAGCAGACGACGAGGCTGGCATACCCCTTCAGCACCCCCAAACCCTTGTCTCCGACCGTAAAGGCGATGGCCGCCATGACCCCCAGAGGCGCAAACTTCATCACGAAATCGGTGAAGCGGAACATGGTTTCGGCGAGCGTATTCAGCACGGAAACCAGCGGTTGCCCCTTCTCGCCGATCGCGGCCAGGGCCAGGCCGAAGAAGATGGAAAAGACAACCAGCTGCAGGATGTCCCCCCGGGCCATGGCGTCGACCACGCTCGTCGGAAACACGTGGATCAGAAAATCGCTGCCGGATTGCGGCTTCTGCACCAGGGAACCGGCGGATGCGGCGGGCGCGGCTCCGGTCGCGACCATTTGCGGGATATATTGCCCCGGTCGGAACACATTGACCGTAAAGAGCCCGATCAGGAGCGCGATCGTGGTCGCGATCTCGAAGTAAATGATCGCCTTCAATCCGATGCGGCCGACTTTTTTGAAATCGCCGGTGCCCGCGATGCCGATGACCAGGGTGGAAAAGATCAGGGGCGCGATGATCATCTTGATCATATTCAGGAAGATGGTAGCCATGGGTTTGATTGCCTTGCCCCACTCCGGCTGGAGCCAGCCGAGAAGGATGCCAAGCACCAGGCCGATCAGGATCTGCACAGTCAGAGATGGATATCGCCGCCTTTTCATGGTCGTGTCCTGTGAAGTAAGATAGGTTGTCACTACCCCCGAACCGGGGGCCTGCCTCCGCGCGAGCGTTTTACGTTAGTGGTTTTTGGGCGCGGTTGCAATTGATTTTGCGGGCGACGGGTCGGAACCGGTTTATCGTGCCGGACGCGGTCTGCCATTACCCGGGGCGGCCTTTGCCCGGCACCAGCGTTCCGGGCCTCCCGAGGAGTGCTCATGCTTTTCAGGGTCCTGGACAAGAGCGAGTTCCACAGGCTGATCGACCTCTTCCTGGAGTCACATGAGGTCATCGGGCCCCGGAGGATGGATGTACGCCGGGATGGCAGGCCGGTCTACCAGTACCTGCCGGTCGCCCGTTTCGCCGACCTCGATCTCGAGTACGATACAACCGAGCATTCCGCCAAGACTTACTTCCTCCCCTACCGGGAGAACCTCTCGACCTTCCGCTTCCAGGATGAAGACTGGGTCCAGGACATCTCCTACCGCCTGCAGCCGCGGGCAATCGTTGGCCTCCACGCCTGCGATATCAATGCGTTGCTCAAGCTGGACAAGGTGATGGCGCGGGAGGCCTTCCCGAGCCCCTACTACATTTCCAGGCGCAGGAACACCTTCATCGTCGGCATCGACCACCCCCCGTGCGAAGGGGCATTCTGCCACTCGCTCGGGACCGATACAGTCAACAGCGGATTCGACCTCTTTCTCACAGACCTGGGCGGCCGCTATTTCACTGCCATCGATTCGGACCGGGGTTTTGCCGCCCTCCAGCGTGTCGAGGCCCGCGAGGTGACGGAGAAGGACACGGCCGATTATCTGGGGGTGCGCCGGCGGATTGCCGCCGGATTCGGAGAGCACCTGGATGTGAGGCAGCTGCCGAACCTGCTCGACATCGAGTTCGAGTCGGACGTCTGGGAAAAATGGGGCGGCAAGTGCCTCAGCTGCGGCAGCTGCGCCATGGTTTGCCCGACCTGCTATTGCTACGGGGTCAGCGAGCGCGTCTCCATGGATTTCCGGACAGGGGCCAAGGTCAAACAGCTTTATTCCTGCAACCTGGTCGATTTTGCCGAGGTCGCCGGGGGACACAATTTCAGGCCCCGGCGGGAAACGCGCCTGAAGTACCGCTATTATCACCAGCACCGGGGTTTTGTGGAGGCGCATGACGAACCCAAGTGTGTCGGGTGCGGACGCTGCGGCCGGACCTGCCTGGCGGGCATCAATCCGCCGGACGTCATCCGCGACCTGCTCGCAGAGGAGGCACGCCAATGAAACCCCTGCTCCATCCGTACGACGTCACGCTGGAAAACGAGATCAACGAGCCGCTGAGTTTCAACCACAAGACGCAGCTCAAGCATGTCGACCGCACCTTCAAGGCGGAGATCTCCAGCGTGATCCGCCTGACCGACAAGGAGAAGCTCTTCCACATCCGGCTGATCGACCGGGCCGAGCGCGAGCGGTTTTCCTTCCTCCCCGGCCAGTTCGTGATGCTGGAGCTGCCCGGGATCGGCGAGGTCCCGATCTCCATTTCGGGTTCGAATTCGCAGCGCGGCTTTATCGAGCTGTGCATCCGCCAGGCGGGAGTCGTGACCGGCGTGCTGCACCGCGCCAAGCCCGGCGCTCGCGTCGGCATCCGCGGGCCCTTCGGCACCTATTTCCCCATGGGCAAAATGAAAGGGCACAGCATCCTGCTCATCGCGGGGGGGCTGGGACTGGCCCCGCTGCGCGCGCCCATCTTCTACGTGACCGAAAACCGTTCGGATTTCCGCCAGGTGCACATCCTGTATGGCACGCTCGATCCCGGCCAGCTGCTCTTCGACTACCAGTATGAGCAATGGCGGCGCATCGACGGCGTCAACCTGTCCCTGATCGTGGAAAAGCCCGATGCCGGCTGGAAGGGCCCGGTCGGCCTGGTCACCAGCCTGCTCGACGGCATCGAAATGCCGATGGACGACACTTACGCCATCGTCTGCGGCCCCCCCGTCATGTTCAAGTTCGTCTGCAACCGGCTGAGCGCGATGGGCATGCCGCGCGACCGCATGTTCGTTTCCCTGGAGCGCCGCATGCACTGCGGCATGGGGAAATGCTGCCGCTGCAACGTGGGCTCCACCTACGTGTGCACGGAAGGGCCGGTGTTCGACTTCTGGACCGTGATGAATCTCAAGGAAGCGATCTAAGATGAAATATCTCGGGATTGAACCGAAACGGCCGCGGATCGCGGTGTTCGACTTCACCGGCTGCGAAGGGTGCGAGCTGCAGCTGGCCAACAAGGAAGAAACCCTCGCCGAGTTCCTGCGCGCCGTGCACATCGTCGATTTCCGCGAAATTTCGTCGGCCGACGAAGGCGCCTGCGACCTCGCCCTGATCGAAGGGGCGGTGACCCGCGCGGATGAAGCCGACCGCCTGCGCGCCATCCGCGCCCGCACAAAAGTGCTGGTCGCGCTCGGGAGTTGCGCATGCTTCGGCGGCGTCAACCGGCTCAAGAACCGCTGTGACCCCGACGAAGCGAATCGGGAAGTGTACGGCGACAAGCCGAAAGAAACCCTGCCGGCGCGCGCCGTCAAAGAACTCGTCCCGGTCGACCTCGAAATTCCCGGCTGCCCGGTTTCCAAGGCCGAGTTGGAACGGATCATCCAGCACGTGATCTGGGAGGTGCCCTATAAACCACCCGCGTATCCCGTCTGCCTGGAATGCAAACAGAGGTACCTGGTGTGCCGTTTCGAGCATGGCCAGCTCTGCCTCGGCTCGATCACGCGCGGCGGCTGCAACGCTCCCTGTCCCGCCGGGGGCCTGGGCTGCTGGGGATGCCGGGGGCCGGCCGCGGACCCGAACTATGACGAGTTTCTGGCGCTGGCCAGGGCCCGGGGCTTCGGCGAACGCGAAATTTCCGAGCGGATCAGCTTTTTCGGCGCATTCGAGGTGGGCCTATGAAGATCAACCTGGATGTGGACGTCCATCACCTCACCCGCGTCGAAGGGCACGGGAACATCCGCGTGTCGGTCAGGGAAGGCGAAGTGCGGGAAGCCCGATGGGACGTCGTGGAAACCCCGCGCTTTTTCGAGGTCATGCTCAAGGGAAAACACTATTCGACCGCTCCCATCCTGGCGGCCCGCATCTGCGGTATCTGCTCCATCGGCCACTGCCTCGCCGGCCTGCGCGCGACCGAGGCCGCCTTCGGTGTAGCCGTTCCCGAAGCGGCGCACAAGCTGCGCCTGCTTGCCAAACACGGCGAAACCCTGCAGAGCCATTTCCTGCACCTGTTCTTCCTGGCGGCCCCTGATTTCCTCGGACTCCCGAGCGTCCTGCCGCTGCTGGAAAGCCGCCCCGAAGTCGTGGACCTCGCCCGCCGCCTGAAGGCGGCCGGCAACCGCATTTGCGAGGTGGTGGCCGGGCGGGCCACTCACCCCGTGTCCCTGCAGGCCGGCGGAGTCGCCGCGCCGCCGCCGCGCGAAACCCTCCTCGGCCTTGGCGACGAGCTCCGGCGCTCGCTCGTGGACCTCGGGGCGGCTGCCGAACTCATCGCGACGTTCAAAATTCCCGACTTCGAGAGGGAAACCGAGTTTGTATCCTTAAAGGGCGGAGGAGAATACCCCTGGATCGGCGGCCGGCTGATATCCAGCGACGGGATCGAGCGCGCCGAAAACGATTACCTGGCCATGACCAACGAATACGTGGATGCGCGCAACACCTCCAAGTGGTGCCGGCTGTCGCGGCCCTCGTTTGCGGTCGGTCCGCTGGCCCGCTTCAACAACCACCATCGACTGCTGCACCCGGAGGCGGCGCGGCTGGCGTCCGCGTTCGGACTGGCCGCCGTCTGCCACAATCCCTTCATGAGCCACGTCGCCCGGCTGGTGGAATGCGTTCATGTAACATACGAGGCTCTCAGGCTGCTTGAGGAGCTGGCTCAGGCCGGGCCTGTCGAGACCATGGCTCCGGTCTTGCCGCGCGCGGGCCATGGCGTCGGGGCGGTCGAAGTGCCGCGCGGCATTCTCTACCACTATTATGAGTATGACGCGGAAGGGTACGTGGCGCGCGCCGACTGCGTCATTCCCACAACCCAGAACAACGCCAACATCCACCTTGACCTGCCCGCGCTGGCGAAGAGGTTTGCCCGGGACGGCATGAGCGATGCGGAACTGACCCTGCTCTGCTCCATGCTGGTCCGGTCCTACGACCCGTGCATCTCCTGCTCGGTGCACTGATCCGCATCTTTAGGCCCGCCGCCGCGGTTTCGGGATCCAAGGCCGCGTGTGTGCCGGCATCCCTATCCGGATTCGGCCGCCGTTGACGGATGCTTCGCACGGCACGTATCATTAGTGGTTTGGGCAGCCTATGCTGGAAAACATTGTGGTGCGCGGCGCGCGCCAGAACAACCTGAAGAACATCGACCTGGAGATCCCCAGACAGTCGCTGACGGTGGTGACGGGGCTTTCCGGCTCGGGCAAGTCCAGCCTGGCGTTCGACACCATCTACGCCGAGGGGCAGCGGCGCTACATCGAATCGCTGTCGACCTTCGCCCGCCAGTTTCTCGAGCAGATGGAGAAGCCGGACGTGGACAGCGTGGAAGGCCTGTCCCCGGCCATCAGCATCGAGCAGAAGACCACCAGCCACAGCCCGCGGTCGACGGTCGGAACCGTCACCGAAATCTACGACTACATGCGGCTGCTGTTCGCCTCCATCGGCCGGCCCCACTGCCATGTCTGCGGCCAGCCGATCACGCACCAGTCGGTCGACCAGATCGTCGATGCGGCGCTGGCATATCCGCCGGACACGCGGGTCATGGTCCTGGCGCCCGTGGTGCGGGACCGCAAGGGGGAGTTCAAGAAGCTGTTCGAAAAATATCTGAAAAAGGGCTATGTGCGCGCCCGCGTGGACGGCCGCCTCTACGATCTCGAGGCTGAGATCCCACTTGGGAGGACCCGGGCGCACACGGTCGAGGTGGTCGTCGACCGGCTGGTGATCCGCTCCGGCATTCGCCGCAGGCTGGAAATGTCGGTCCGGGCGGCGATGGACCTGGCGGAAGGCCTGGTTACGCTTGCGGCGCTCGACATCGAAGAGAAGCTGTTTTCCGAGCGCCAGGCGTGCATCCGCTGCGGCATCAACATCCCGACGCTCGAGCCGCGTTCCTTCTCGTTTAACTCCAAGTACGGCGCCTGCCCCGAGTGCGACGGCATGGGGCGCACCCTGGAAATCAATCCCGGCAAGGTGATCCCGGATGTGCCGGTACCGGTTTCGAAGATCGAGTTCCCGATCCCCAATCCCCGGGTACAGGCGTTTCTGCGCGAAGCCCTGCACACCATCGCGGGGGACTTTAAGTGCTCCGAATCGCTTCCGTTCGCACGCTGGCCCGCGGAGGCCCGGCGCTTACTTCTACGGCAGCCCGGATCCGCTTACCTATGACTACGACGGCCGGCGCCTGAAGGCCGAGTTCCGGGGTGTCGCCAGGTGGCTGCGGGACCTTCGCGAGGATGAGGGCAACACGCGGCTCCAGGAAGAGGTGGAACTCCTGTTCTCGCCCCGCCAGTGCGCCGCCTGCGCCGGCGCGCGTCTGCGCCCGGAGAGCCGTGCGGTGAAGGTGGACGGTCTGGGAATCGCGGATTTCGCCCGGATGCCGCTCGATGAGGCCTTGCAGGCGTTCCGGCGCATCCGCCTGAACGCCCGGGAATACAAGATCGCCGGGCAGCTGCTCAAGGAAATCGGCGAGCGGCTGGAGTTTCTCCTGAACGTGGGAGTGAGCTACCTCAGCCTTGACCGGCCCGTGACTTCGCTCTCGGGAGGGGAGGGGCAGCGGATCAGGCTGGCCACCCAGATCGGCTCCAGGCTTAGGGGAGTGCTATACGTCCTTGATGAGCCTTCGATCGGACTGCATGCCCGGGACAACGGCCGCCTGCTCGACACCCTGGCGGAGCTGCGGGACATGGGGAACACCATCATCGTGGTCGAGCACGATGAAGAGACCATCCGCCGCGCCGATCACATCATCGATCTGGGCCCCGGGGCCGGCAGCGCGGGCGGGCACGTCGTGGTTTCGGGCACGCTGGATCAGGTCGAGCGCGATCCTGCTTCCCTGACGGGAAGCTACCTGAGCGGCAGGCTGCGGATCGACCTGCCCAAAACGCGCCGCAAGGGGAACGGCAAGCGCCTGGTGATTGCCGGCGCGCGTCACAACAATCTCAAGAACCTGACCGTGGAATTCCCGCTCGGCCTGTTTGCGGCGGTGACAGGAGTCTCCGGCGCAGGAAAATCGTCCCTGGTTGACGACATTCTCTACAAGAGCCTCTCCCGAAGCCTGCATCATGCCCTCGCCGATCCGGGCGAACATGATGAAATTCTGGGAACGGAGCTCGTCGACAAGGTCATCGAAATCGACCAGTCGCCGATCGGCCGGACGCCGCGCTCCAACCCGGCGACCTACACCGGCCTGTTCTCCCCGATCCGGGAACTGTTCGCGATCCTGCCCGAATCCCGCCTGCGCGGCTACAAGGCCGGCCGCTTCAGCTTCAATGTCAAAGGGGGGCGCTGCGAAGCCTGCCAGGGGGAAGGGCTGCGCCGGATCGAAATGAACTTTCTACCCGAAGTGCGGGTTCTATGCGAGACCTGCCGGGGAAGGCGCTACAACCGGGAAACCCTGGCAGTACAGTACAAGGGGTATTCGATCGCCGACCTGCTGGAGATGAATATCAGCGACGCCTATCCCTTGCTTGAGAACATCCCGGTGATCGCGCAGAAACTCGAAACCCTCAACAGCGTGGGCCTGGGCTACGTGAAGCTCGGCCAGCCGGCGACGACCCTCTCCGGAGGAGAAGCCCAGAGGGTGAAGCTGGCCCGCGAGCTCAGCCGCCGCGCGACCGGCAAGACCCTGTACATCCTGGATGAGCCGACCACCGGCCTGCACTTCCACGACGTCAAAAAGCTGGTCGACATCCTCAACAGCCTGGTGGACCTCGGGAACACGGTGATCGTGATCGAGCACAACCTCGACGTCGTCAAGATGGCCGACTGGATCATCGATCTCGGGCCCGAGGGTGGCGAACAGGGGGGAAAGGTCGTGGCCCAGGGCACACCGGAACAGGTGGCAAAAGTAAAGGCTTCGGCAACCGGCCGCGCCTTGCGCGAGGTGCTGAGGAGGCGGTAGTGGATCTGCATCCTCCAGACTCCCGCAGCTCATATGGAGAGCGGGCCTCCTTGTTAGCATATACGTGGAATAATATACCCGCTAAAGGCCGGCGCCGGAAAAAGCGGACAGATATCAAGGCGACCATGTCAGGAGTTCTGAAATCACACCTGTTTATGCTATGTATAGCGACTTTATTCACTGCATGCATCTCTGTTGGATGCAAAAGTAAGCAGGATGTTGATAGAGAACCAAGGGGCCTTTCTGTTATTCAACATACTGACGGCGATTCCCTGACTGAAATGTGCATTGCGGGTAAGTCCGGTGCGCCAATAAAAATCGAAATCTTCTCTGATTATCAATGTATTCAGTGTCGCAGTTTCTATTTTGAAACTCTAAAACCTTTGCTAAAGGAATATATTGCATCCAATATGGGCAAGTGCCGAATAGTCTATCATGATATCCCTTCCGAAAAACATTTATATGGTCGAAAGGCTGCTCGCTTAGCATTGGCAGCTGGACGGATCAGCAGGGAACTGTGGCTTCAGGTTACGGATCTTCTTTACAAGGAACAGGATCAGTGGTCGCAACAAGGTGATATAAGAGCCATATTGGCGAGATCCATCGATACGCAGCGTATTTCGGAATTAGAGAAACTTGCTGCAGATGCGCAAATCGATTTGGCCATACAGCAGGAAATTGTGAAAGCCCGCAGCAGAAAGGTCATATCTACTCCCACCATAATCATCCATTCAAAGATCGGCCAAGAACATCAGGTTGCCGGCAGATTAGGCTACGACATATTGAAGGAATTCCTAGATGGACTATCTCGATGATGGGCAGGCTACATCGAGCCCCACAGAGGGTGATCACGGTATTTGTCTCAAGGCATCCATGGAATTGAGGCGGGAAGCCCGTTTTGCAGGAATATAGCTGGCGAGCACAATAGAAATGGCGAGAATAAGAGGAACAAGAACGAACGTAAAGATATCCAAGTCCACAAATCCGAGAGAAAGGATTCGGACAGCATGATGCAACGGTATCGTTATAAGTATTCCTGCTGTGCTTCCAATCAATATTACACTAAAGCCCTCCACAATGATCATCTTGAGGATAGCTCGAGGAGTAGCGCCAAGCGCAGACCGAATTCCAATCTCCTTTGTCCGAAGGGCTACTGAATACGAGACCACTCCATAAATGCCTAGATTTGCGAGGAGCAGTCCACAGGTCCCACAGACTGCAAGCAGGACGGTCGCCGCTCGAAGAAGATAAAGAAAAAATCCAACATCTTCAGCCGCGGTTTTCGCTTTGATGGTCGGCACATTCTCATCAACATCGTGAACCAGTCTTCGTAAGCGGTAGACCAATGGGATTGGGTTACTTATTGCTCTGGCAACCAAATTCATCTCAGGTGAATAATTCTGGTCGAATGGCAGGTAAATGAAAGGAACTTTCGCTGTATCGAAAAGTGAACCCCGCACATCCTTGACAATCCCAACGACCTCAAGCCTTAATCGTCGACTATCCTC
>Ga0214473_10005782_pt1 | contig 14803 bp, 9 predicted proteins | sample RVTome_7_FD_203509 | JGI IMG/M metagenome (GOLD analysis project Ga0214473, IMG submission 203509) | Soil microbial communities from uranium-contaminated site in the Upper Colorado River Basin, Wyoming, United States - RVT98D197 | ecosystem: Environmental > Terrestrial > Soil > Contaminated >... | reverse complement strand
CCATGACTCGATCCTCCTGATCGCCGCCACTGAATTCCCAAGGCCATTCGGCTCCGCCGAACCTTGCCTATCTTCTCTTTCGACACGCCACGGCGCCGTTCTACACCCTTTTTAAACACGCTCTAAGCATCGATAGTCAAGTACGGCGGTGATGTTAACCGCGGTGAAGCGATAGGTACGCTCGGCAAGGACGACCCGTCAGAGCAGTGCGATACTACGTCCGGAGCGCACTGTTGCCACCTCCACTTTGAAGTGCGATCGGAGGACTTCCCGGACTGGGGGTGCCACGGAGACGGCTACGGGCCACCCGCTGGTTGGCGAGATCCTTCGGACTTCATCAGTCAGAACGGTCCGTGTGGTAGCCAGGGAGAGCAGCGTCAGGAGGTACAATGCGAGCGCGACAGCGACTGTGCGGATGGGATCTACTGTAATGGAACCGAGACGTGCGGCAACGCCGAATGTCGGGAAGGTATAGCACCGTGCGGGAGCGACGAAACCTGCGACGAAAACAGGAATCGATGCGTGAGCGATGTCCAGGACCCGGAGCCCCCGCGCTGTTCACTCCTGCGTACGCCGTCTTCGCCGTCACCCGCCCATGGCGCAAGCGACGTCTCTACGACGGTCACTCTTACGTGGAGCACTGACCCGGCCGCGGAGAGGTTCGACGTGTACCTTGGAATTGATGCGACACCCGATGCCGGTGAGCTTGTGGAGGAGGTCCGTGCAAGCCGCTGGACCGCGGGCGGGCTCGAATCGGGTACAACGTACTTCTGGCGGGTGGCCCCTGTAAACGAATGCGACGAGGCCGTCCTCGGTCCGACCTGGCACTTTACTACTCGCACTGTGGAGGTTTCCGATGGGACGAGCACACAGGAAGTACCAACGGTGAGGCGCACGGCGTCGCCTTGCGGCGCCTTCGGAATACTTGGTCTTGTTTTCATGGTCGCGAGTTGCGTGTTTCTGAAGCTCGTGCGAATTCGAAGGTACAAGCGGCAGGCCTGAACTCGCGTATGAGTCGCGTTGAGGCAACCGAAAAACTCGGCGACGGTCGCGGCGGCCGGCGCGGCCATGGTGGCCGGTAGCTGTCCTCGGTTTGATTGTGAAAAGGGAGAGTCAAATGAACACACGATGGTTTGCTGCGCCGTTACTCGCCTGTCTGGCATTGACCGGGTGCCAATCCACCCTTCCCGCCGGACCAGCCGGCGTCTTGTCCGTGATTCAGCAGAAGACGCTCGATCTGGCTGCAAAGAAGGCCATCGCGAAGGCTCACGTGTCGCCGGAACAGGTCCGCACAAAGGGACTCCGCGTCAGAGCTGCCGAGGCCGACGGAAGTGACGTTGGGAAGAACTTCGTCGCTGGGGTCGTGAAAGATCATCTTCAAGGCATGGATTCAGGCGAACCGCCCGCCGGTCTCCGCGACCTCGATTATCAGGTCGTTCTTGCGGGCGTGGACATCAGCGCTGGCGGATTTCTGTTTGTCAAGTCTGTCACCACGCAAGCGGAAGTGCAATTGCGGTTTCGCGACGCCGCCGCCAATCCGGCAATCACGGAGGGAACGGGAACGGCCAAGCACAAGCAGACCTGGTTGTTCGGCCTCGGCCCATCCGTCAAATTGAATTAGCTCCGACCGACAGCACACCGGGGCGGGTTCTCGGCGGTGGAGCCGATGAACCCGCCCCCGCTCGTACCCGGCGACTTCAACGGCGACGGAGCGGTGGACCTTCTGGATTATGCCGCGTTTTCCGAGCGCATGAGCGGCCCGTTCGTCGATCCGACGCTAGCCGGCTGGCACGTCTTCGACCTGGACTTCGACTACGACGTGGACCTCGACGACCTCCAGCTGTGGAGACTCAACTTCACCGGCCCGCAATAGCCGGGCGACGCCCTCGCGGCCGAGGGACGGGGGGGTATACTGACGCTCGGGCGGAGCGCATCGCTGTTCGTTACGCCCGTGTAAACTCGCCGCAGCGGTCCGTAGCGGTGGCAAGCCGGTTGAGGGTTGGTCGATGAGCCTCCTGTCGGTCGTGGTGGTTTCGGCGGTTCTGCTGGTGCTGGCCTACCGGCTGTATGGATCGCTCCTCGCCAAGCTGTTGCGGCTGGACGCGAACGCTGTGACTCCGGCGGCCGCGATGCGCGACGACGTGGATTACCTTCCCCTGGAACCGCGGTCGCTGCTGAGTCAGCACTTCTCGGCGATCGCCGCGGCCGGTCCGATCGTCGGTCCGATACTGGCCGGGGTCATGTTCGGCTGGCTGCCGGCGGTGCTTTGGATACTGATTGGTTCCATCTTCGTCGGCGGCGTCCACGATTTTACGGCGCTCACCGCCTCGATTCGACACAGGGCGTGCTCCGTTGCCGAAGTCGTACGCGAGCACATGACCCGTCGGTCGTACGTGTTGTTCATGCTGTTCGTCTGGTTCGCTCTGCTCTACATCATCGTTGCGTTCACGGACATTACGGCAAGCTCGTTCATCGGCAGGATGGAGCTTGAAGACGGGCAGGTCGTTTCCGGCGGAGGGATTGCTTCGTCGTCGATCCTCTACCTGCTGCTTCCCGTGGGCATGGGGTTTCTGCTTCGATTCAAGCGCCTGACCGTCGGGGTCGCGACGGCGGTGTTTCTGCCGCTGGTGGGAGTGGCCATCTGGGGCGGTCAGTACATCCCGCTGGACCTGGAGCGCTGGTTCGGCCTGAACGAGGGGAACGTCCATCTGGTGTGGAACCTGGCGATTCTGGGCTATTGCCTGATCGCTTCGCTGGTTCCGGTCTGGTCGTTGCTGCAACCGCGGGGACACCTCGGCGGCTATTTCCTCTTCCTGACCCTGCTTGGCGGCTCCCTGGGTCTGATCCTGAGTGGTGACCGCGTCGTTTATCCGGCCTTCACCGGTTGGGAGACGGCGAAGGGGGAGCCGCTGTTCCCGATGCTGTTCATCACCGTGGCCTGCGGAGCCTGCTCCGGTTTTCACGCCATCATCGCCTCGGGCACGACGTCCAAGCAGCTTCGCTGTGAGCCGGACGCCAAAATGGTCGGCTACGGGGCCATGCTGTTGGAGGGCATGGTGGCGGTGGTCTCGTTGTGCTGTGTGATGCGCCTGTCCACCGACTCGCCCCTGGTGACCGGCCCCGGCGGCCCCAAACCCAATTTCCTCTACGCCCAGGGGATCGGGAGCTTTCTCGGTGTCCTCGGCGTTCCGGCGGCCTTTGCCGTGTCCTTCGGGCTGATGGCCTTCACCACCTTCGTCTACGACACCCTGGACGTCTGCACTCGTCTGGGGCGGTATATCGTCGAGGAACTCCTCGGGCGGCGCGACCGATGGGGCAAGATCATCGGCGCGGCCCTCACCGTGGGTGCCCCCGTTCCCCTGCTCCTGCAGCAGGACGTCGACGCCGCGGGAAGGCTCGTTCCCGCGTGGCGCGTCTACTGGAACCTGTTCGGGGCGAGCAATCAGCTCCTCGCCGCCTTGACGCTGCTGGGCGTGACCGTCTGGCTCTGGCGAACGCGACGCCGCGGGTGGGTGTTGCTGGTTTGCGGGCTGCCCACGATTGCGATGTATACGATGAGCACCTGGGCGCTGCTCCGGATCATCCGGCAGGAGTTTCTGGTCAAGGGGGCGTGGGCGGCCAACGCCGTGCCGTGGGTGGCCCTGATCCTCGTCGGCTTGGCCGTCCTGATGGCCGTCGATGCCGTGCTCGTTTTTGTGCGGCTCTCTTGGCCGTCAGGGCGAAGGCCGCAGCCGGTCCTCACCTGATCGTCAGGGGCGGGCCCGGGCCGCGGGGTTTCCTGCCCGCGTGACACGGCAGGTCACAGATTCTCGAGGCGATGCCCTTCCCATCGACTGACGGACGCCGCGATGGCCAGGTCGCCGGCGACGTTGAGCACCGTACGGCACATGTCCAGGATACGATCCACGCCCAGGATGATGCCGATGCCCTCGCCGGGGACCCCGACCGACTGAAGCACGATCACGATGAGCGGAAGCGAGCCGCCGGGAACCCCGGCCGTCCCCACGCCGGCGAGTATCGACATCAGCACCACCGTGACCTGCTGCGACATCGAAAGCTCCACGCCGAAGACCTGAGCCAGAAAGAGCACCACCACCCCCTCGTACAGCGCCGTGCCGTTCTGGTTGCCCGTGGCTCCCACGGTAAGCACAAAGTGGGCAATGTCCCGCGGGAGCCGCAAGGAATCCGTGGCCACCCGAAGAGAGGTGGGCAGGGTCGCGTTGGACGACGACGTGCCGAACGCCGTCAACAGGGCGTCGGAGGTGAGCCGGAAGAACGCCACCGGGCTCATCCGGGCGAACACTCGAACAAAGATCGGGTAGATGACCGCAAGTTGAAACCCCAGGCCGGCCAGCACGGTCACGACAAACCACCCCAGCACCGAGAGGATCTCGATGCCCAGCCTGACGGTGATCGCGAAGACCAGGCACGCGACCGCGTACGGTGCCAGGCGCATGGCAAAGCCGATGATCGCCATGCACGCGTCGAACACCGCCTCGAGCACCCCCAACAGCGGGGCGGCACGATCTTTGGGCACGACCGTCAAGGCCACGCCGAAACTCAGGGCGAAGAACATCACCGCGAGAATCCCGTTGCCCTTGGAGCTGCCGTCCAGGGCTCCCACGGCCTCTTGCAGGGGGTTCTCGGGAATCAGATCTAGCAGCGTGTCCTTGAGGGGTCTGGCTTGTTTCGCCTTCTGCACCAGGTCGGCGGCGTTGTTGGCATACTGCAAGCGCAACGAGTCGCGCCCCTCGCCGCTCAGCCGACCGCCCGGTCGTACCGTGTTCACGAGGGCGAGGCCGATCGCTACGGCCAGCCCGGACAGAACGACGGTGCAGGCGAGGGTCCGCACGCCGACGCGTCCGATCCGGCGTACGTCCCCGAAGCCCGCGGCACCCAGGACCAGAGCGGAGAACACCAGCGGCACGACGACCATGAAGATCAGCCGCAGGAAGATCTTCCCCACCGGATCGGCGAAGCTCTCCACCACCTGATCAACGCCATCGTGAAGTCCGTTGGCATCGCGATCCGAGGGGTCAACCACCCCGGTCTCCACGTGGCGCCCGAAGATCACGTTGGTTGCTGCGCCGATTCCGAACCCGAGGATCAGGCCGATGAGAATCCGCGTGTGGAGGGCGGGCGAGCGCCGAGGGCGCGCGGCGGCGGGGGGCCGATCGCCGCGCCCCTGATCCTGTGCCGTCGCCCGGCCCATGACGCCAGCCTATGCGATTCCACGGGGGGTCGCCACGCCACCGGTCGCGATTCGTCGGACCGTGTTCTGGCGTGCGGTCAGGTTAGCCGTCCCCACGATGGGCGGCGATCGATCCGAGGAGCGAGCCCGGCCAGACGGATGTCCGCTGGGCGCCTGATCGGCCGACGCGACGCCGGCCGACAACCTCCGACGACATTGCCGCGGTGACTGTCCTTTCCGCCGGACGCGTATACGCTACGCGTCACGGCGTCGTCGAGCATGGCCCGGCCACGAAGTGGATGGGCCTTGCCGGTCGAGCTGCCGCTGAGCGACACATGATGGCCGCCTCAGCCACGAATGAACCAAAGCCTGCCGATCTCAACGGTCGGCTGACCGCACAGCGCCGCTCCGCTGAGCGGCAGCACGCGGGGGCGTTGGCGAGGGAACGAGCTTGCTCGTGGCTTCGCCTGCTGACGTTCTTCGCCGCGGCGATCACGTGGGTTCCGTTGGAGGAACACCCCGGCGGGGCGCTGTTGGCCACGATCGCGTTCGTGGCGGCTTTTATCGTGGCAGTCCGCGCTCACGGCCGGGCGCGGCGGGCGCGGGAGCTGGCCGATCGCCTGCTCCTGATGTTGGATGAGTCGCTACGGCGTTGCGGCGGCCGCGCCGTGCTCATTCGCTCTGCAGAGCGACCGGCGGCGGCGCCCGACCTCGACGCGTCGCTCCGCCCGATCTGCGACGACGGCCCCGCATGGGAGCTTTCCGCGCAGGAGCGCGACGATCTGGACCTGTACGGGCCGCCCGTCGGGTTGTTCGGCCTGCTGAATCGGACGTCGACGTCGTTCGGCGCACGCCGGTTGAAAGAGATGCTGGAACGTCCGTGCTTGTCGGCGGATTATGTACGGGCCCGCCAGTCGGCCGTCGCAGCGCTGCAGCGCCAGGGCGGGGCGAGGCATCGGATCATGGCCGCGACGGCCGGGCTACGAGGGAGGGACGCTCTTTTTGAAGGGCTCGTCCGGGGGATTCGGGACGCCGAGCCGCTGCCCCGGCCCAGCCGGATAATGCTGATCCGCTTGTGGTCCATCCCGTCGGCGGGGCTGTTCATCGCGGGTCTGGTGCTCATCGGCCTCGGCGAGCTCGCCACATCGTATCTGGTGCTGGGGATCTTGCTTTTCAACAGCCTGGTGTACCTCCGCTTGCAGCGCCTCGTGCGGGCGCGAGTCGATCCCTGGAAGAACATCGGTCCAGCGGCCACGGGGTATCTCGAAGCGGCCTGGCAAGCCCACACGGACCTGCCCGACGAGCCGACCTTGCGACGTCTTGGGGAGGCATTGGCGGTCGTATCGCAGCGGCCGGCGTTGCCTGCCCTGCGGGCCAGCGCCGGCTGGGCGGACAGCGGGGGCATGATCCACGCGCTGTGCAACGTCGTGTTTTTTTACGATGTGCACGTGGCCAGCGCGATCCTCAGGTCTGTTCTTCCGCATCGCGACGCGTTGTTGGCGGGCATCGCCGCGTTGGCCGAACTAGAGGCGCTGAACAGTCTGGCCTGTTTCGCCGAGGAAACTGCCGACGGCGGACCCACGTGTTACCCAACCTTGGTTGCCGATCCGGTGCTCCAGATCCGCGCGGGTCGGCACCCGCTCATCCCGCCGGATCGTGCCGTCGCCAACGACATCATGCTGGACGCGGCCACCCGGCTGTGGGTCGTCACCGGGCCGAACATGGCGGGCAAGAGCACACTGTTGCGAATGTGCGGGGTCAACTGCCTGCTGGCTCAAGTCGGCACGGTGGCGCTTGCCGAAGCCATGAGCCTGGCCCCAGTTCGGCTCATGACCGATCTGCAGGTGCGGGACAACCTGGCGGAGAACGAGAGTTACTTTCTGGCCGAGGTGCGTCATCTGCGCAAGATGGTCCTTCCTGAAAAGGACGGCGTTGCTGTTCTTGGACTCATGGACGAGCCGTTCCGGGGCACCAACTCGGCGGAGCAGGTGGCGGCGAGCGTCGCCGTGGTTGAGCATCTGCTTGGCACGGGCGGCTTCTTCCTACTGGCCACGCACGAGCGGTGCCTGGCTGACCTGGCGGAACACACGGCCTCCGCCGAAAACCGCCACTTCCGCGAGCAACTGGACTGCGACGGTCTCGTCTTCGACTATCGGCTCTACCCGGGGCCTGCCGACACGCGCAATGCGCTGCTGGTGCTGACCCGAGAAGGTTATCCGCCGGCGATTCTGCAGCGGGCCCAAGCCTGGCTCGATCGGGCCGAATGATCTTCCGCGAAGGGTGGCCGCCTTCGGCAACTCAACGGGACGCGGTTTTGTGCCGGACTTTCGCGGGAACAGACCCGCCAGATGAACGACCGGTTTCGGCTCGACGCCACCTCCAACATACAAGCCGCCGGCCTGTATGTTAACGTATGACTGTACGTTCTTTGTCCGTGATCCTGCGTTGGGTGATCCAGCGCCTGCGTTTTCGGCGCCGCGAACACGCGTTCCCGTCCGCTCCCGTCGTTGAGTCTGCGAAAGTTTCGGAAGGGCTTGACCTAGATCAAGGATGCACTGGGCCGTTCATCTCACAATGTCGGGAACAGCAGGCAAACGCTGCGGGTTTCAAGGCATGCAAGTACGCGGAGAGAGCATAGTCCGAGGCACGGGGCAATCTGGTCGATCACGGCTGGTTTCGGCGTGGGATCTCAGATTGCACGTGCTCCGGGCGCGGGCCTCGGCAACGGACAACCGCGGCGTGCCCGTGCAGCGCCTGGCATAGGACTCATCCACGCGGATGCGGGCGAGGGCGCGGGCGAGACCTCGCCGGCCCATCGTTTGAGCCGATTCCGGCCAAGCGATGGTCGAGGGGAAGGGACATGTTCCAGCTCCAGCAAGTCAGGCTGTCGAAACCCGTCGAGGCAACGCCATCGCTGGCCGAAAGAGGGCACGCGGCGGCACGACCCAAGACCGCGGTCCGAGAGAAGATCGATGCGCCGGCGGAGTGGCGCCGGCCGCTGACCGGTGCGACGCTAGGTCTGCTCCTCTTCGAGACGATCACCGGGTTGGCCATATACCTGCTGCCGTTCTCGGTCTTCAACCAGTTCGGGGTGCTGCTGCACACGCTCGTCGGGTTATTGATGATCGTCCCGATCGGGGTCTACCTCGGGCAGCACTGGTGGCGACGGTTCCGGGGCAATTTCAACCACTATCAGTTGCTCGGCTACATTTCGGCCGCGGCGGTGCTCATCCTCACGGTCAGCGGCGCGGTGTTGACCTGGCAGGCGGTGTTCGGCATTCGCATCGGCTACATCTGGGACCTTCTGCACATCATCTTCAGCTTCGCCCTCGTCGCTTTTCTGGGAGCGCATCTCGCCACACTCCTGTGGCGGAGAGTCAACAACGACGAGAATCGCCGTGCCCTGCGGGCGGGGCATAGGGTCTGCCTGTGGAAATCTCTGGCGTGGAGCGGCGGCCTGACCCTCGTTTGTGGGGCGTTGGCCCTGGGCTACGTCGAGGACGCGTTTCAGTCCTCTTTCCCCGAAGGCTATAGCTTCAAGTACGGGGATGATCGACCCTTCGCCCCGAGCCTGGCCCGCGTGGACATGAGCCAAGCGGAGAGCCGGATGAAGGCCAGGATCCTCCAGGCGCTGACCCCGGAGCAGGGCAGGCTGTTCGCGGAGAACCTCAAGCCCGACCCCGGTAAACACGTGGGCGTCGTCACGGTGGCGGAGCGACTGTGCGGTGCCATGCCGCTGACCGAATCCCAGAAGGCCCAGGTGCGGAACGCGTTGGAGGAGGCCAAGGCCGGCTTCCGGGAGCGCGGCGCGATTGCCTCAGAGCAGTTGGCCGGCTCCGAGGGCTGCGGCACCAGCGGCTGCCACAGCGAAATCGTCAGGGAATGGCTGCCCAGCGCCCACCGCTACGCCTCGATGGACTTCGTATTCCAGAAAGTACAGGAAAACATGGCCCAGGAGTTAGCGCCGGAGGCGACGCGCTATTGTGCAGGCTGCCACGATCCCATCGCCCTGTTCAGCGGGGCCAAGAACGTGGGCAACCTGACGCTGAGTGCCGAGGGCGCCGACGAGGGCGTCTCCTGCCTGGCGTGCCACAGCATCGTGCAGACTGACGTGCGCGGCAACGGCGATTACACCGTCGCCGTGCCTCAGCGCTACATCTTCGAGCGGACCGAGGGGCCGGCCGCCAAGGGGGTGAGCGATTTTCTGATCCGCGCCTACCCAAAACAGCACGTCACCTCCTACATGCGCCCGCTGTACAAGACCGCCGAATCGTGCGGCGCCTGCCACAAGCAGTTCGTCGATGAAGAGTTGAATGACTTCGGCTGGGTGCAGGGGCAGAACCAGTACGACAGTTGGCGCAAGAGCCGTTGGCACAACGAAACGGAAGATTCCAAAACGGTCAGTTGCCGTGAGTGCCATATGCCGCTGCTGGCCGGCAATGAACCGGCCTCGGGCGACAAGGATGATCGGTACCGTCATCCCCGGGACGGGAAGCACCGCAGTCACCGCTTCCTGGCCGCCAACCAGTACATCCCACGCTTCCTGAAGTTGGCCGGCGCCGAGGAGCAATGTGCGCTGACCGTCAAGTGGCTGCGGGGCGAGTATCAGGTGCCCGAGATCGCGGACCGCTGGACCACAGGTCCAGTGGTCAGGCTGGCCCTGAATGTGCCTGAGCAGGCCCGTCCAGGCGAAGAGATCGGTATCCAGACGATTATCACCAACAACAAAGCCGGTCACGACTTCCCCACCGGTCCCATGGACATGATCGAGGGCTGGGTGGAAGTCACCGTGACGGACCATGCCGGGAACATCGTGTACGCCTCCGCCCGCCCGGACGAACGGGATTACCTGGTCAATCCGCAGATCGTGTTCAAGGCGGAGCTGATCGACCGTTCCGGGGCGTTGATCGGTCGGCATGAGCTCTGGCATATGGTGGGGGCGCGCTTCAAGCGGACGCTCTTTCCTGGGGTGACCGATACGACCACGTTCAACCTGGAATGCCCCAGCCTGCCCTCCGACCCGTCGCGGCGGGCCCGCTTGTCTGCGGAGCAACAACATGCCTTCGCGGTGCCCAAGGCCGTGGAAGGCAACCTGCTGAAGGTCTCGGCCAAGGTCTGGTACTGCAAGTTCAGCGCTCCTTTTCTGGATCGTCTCTTCGGCGAGGAGGCCAGGATGCGAAGCGAGGTCACGGATGTCGCCTGGGCGGAGGCGGTGATCCCGGTGGTGCAGCATGGATTGGCGTCGGCTGAATAAGCGTCAGGTTCTTCTGGTGCGGTGGGGCGGGATCAGCCTTGCGGCGGTCCTGCTGCTGGCCGTCGCCCTCGCCGCCGCCAGCCGTGAGCAGCGCCACATCGTTCCCTCCGTCGGCATCGGCGTGGAGGGTGTCACCAGCGTCCTGATGCGCCACGCAGGCCAGTCCGAAGCGCCGCTCCGCTTTGAAGACGTCACCGAGAAGATGGGCATCCGCTTCCGTCATTTTCCGGGCGTGCGGGCCTCGCTCATCGCCGAGGACATGGGCTCCGGCGTGGCCTGGGGCGACTACGACGCCGACGGCTTTATCGATCTCTTCTGCGTCAATGCGGTGGGGTCGGTGGAGCCCGGCGCGGCCCACGACACCGAGACGGGACGCTCGCGCCTCTATCGCAACGTGGAGGGGATGCGTTTCGATGACGTCACCGACCAGGCCGGCATCCAGTTCGCCGGGTTCGGCATGGGTGCTTGTTGGGCCGACTACGACAACGACCAGGACCTGGACTTGTACGTTACGGCCTTCGGCGCCAATATCCTCTATGAGAATCAAGGTGATGGCACTTTCCGCGACGTGACCGATCGCTGCGGCGTACAAGAGGCCCGCTTCAGCTCCGGCTGCGCCTGGGCCGACTACGACCGCGACGGCGACATCGACTTGTACGTAGCTGATTACGTCGAGTTCGCCCGCCGCGAGGGCGACCGGGTTTGGAGAGACCCCCAATACAGCGAGCAACCTTACACGATCAATCCCTCAGCCTACCCCCCGAGCCGCAACAGCCTCTTCCAAAACAACGGCGACGGGACCTTCAGCGAAGTCGCGGCCGAAGCCGGCGTCGCGGACCCCAATGGCCGCAGTCTCTCCGCTTCCTGGGTGGATATGGACAACGACGGCTGGCAGGACCTCTATGTGGCCAACGACATCTCCTGGAACGGCGTCTTCCGCAACCGCGGCGACGGGACCTTCGAGGAGATCGGCGCGTCCTCGCTGGCCGCCGATTACCGCAGCGGCATGGGCCTGGCCGTCGCCGATTATGATAACGATCTGGACCAGGACATCTTCATCACGCACTGGATCGCCCAGGAAAACGCCCTTTATCGCAACATGGTCTCAGACATGTCGCGTGGCGATCGTCAGGGCGATCTCTGGTTTGTGGACTCGGCCGACGCGTTGGGTCTGGGGCAGATCGCCCTGGACATGGTGGGGTGGGCTACGAGCTTTTGCGACTTTGACAACGACGGATGGCGCGATCTGTGGATGGTGAACGGCCACACCTTCGAGCGGCCTGACGACCATCGCCTGCTGATCCCCCAGCCGCCGTTCCTCTTCTGGAACAAAGGCGAAGACAAGGGTTTCGTGGAAGTGGCCGGGCGAAGCTGCCCGCGTCTGGCCGAACCTTTCGTCGGCCGCGGCGGGGCCCACGCGGACTTTGATCGGGATGGGCTCGTGGACCTGGCATGGCAGGCTTACCAGGGCCAGTTGCTGCTCCTGAAGAACACCTGCTCGTCGTCCCATCATTTCCTGCGCGTGGACCTGCGCCAAACGGGCGGCAACACGTTGGCGCTGGGCGCCCGCGTTTACGTCGCCGCGGGTGGGACGACGCACATGGGAGAGGTGGGTTGCAGTTCCTCCTATCTCTCGCAGGACGAGCGGACCCTTCATTTTGGCTTGGGGGCCGCAGAACGGGTCGAATCGGTCCGGATCGTCTGGCCGGACCAGGCCGAGGAGACGCACACCGATCTACCCGCCGATCGAACGGTCACGTTTTCGCATCCAGCGGCGTACGGTGCCAACCGCACCGGGGCGGCTCTGCCGAAGACTGGGATTGACCGAGACGGGAATTGACCGCCGCGTTTCTCGTCCGCCCGAGATAGCAAGGCCGACTCCGGCGAACCGCATGGTCGCGTCTGATCTTGTCGTGCGGTGTCGGAAAGCGTACATCCGCTCTGAATATCACTACGTACCGACCGAATCCTTCGGATAAGATGCGCGTTGGTGAACCCGACGGTCGGCTCAGGTCCGCGCCGGCGGAGGGAAGCCCCAGCGCGTCGGGTGGGATCGGTCTGCCGTGAGCGTCATGTCCGCATCCGGGAGCGTCGACCGCGGGGAGCGGCTGCGCGGTGTGCGCCGCGTCTGGCTGGTGTTCACCGCGCCGCGCTCGTTGTTCGCGCGCGTCGAGGACACCGCAGCCTACGGGGGGGCGCTGGTGACCCTGCTCGGTCTGGTGATGCTGCTCGGCTACGCCGAAGTGAAGACCGGGCTGATCGACCGCGACGTCGATCGCCGGACGGAAAGTGCCCTCAAGACGCTGGAAGAGTCGCAGGCTCATTTGATCGACCGGTTCGAGCTCCGCGACCGCATGGAGGACCTACACCAGGCCGGGGAGTTCAGTAAGTTGCTGGCCCGGTTGGGGGTGATCGTGTTCGCGCCGACGTACGTGCTCGGGTCGATCCTGCTGATAGCGTCCGTGCTCTACGCGATCGTGGCGCTCACGGGGCGGAAGCCCGAGTACCATACGCTCATGTCCCTTTGTGTGTACGCGGCATTCATCGATCTGGTCGGGTACGCGGTGCGGCTGGCCATGGTGGTGACGTACCGGACGACCGCGGTCGAACCTTCGCTGGCCATGCTGGGCGACCCGCACGTGCCCACGCCGCTGGTGGCGGCTAACCCCTTTTGGATCTGGTCCTGGGTGCTGATCGCCATGGGCTTGATGGTGACGCGGCAGTTGAGCCGGCGGATGGCCGTCGTTTCCTGCGTTCTGATGGGGCTGATCGCGGCGGGGATTCGCGTGGCCCTCGAGTTTGCGGAGATATCTTGACCGGTCCGGCCGACGAGGCCGCGGCGTTTTGGGAGACAATGGCATGCGGGGTTTCCTGACCTTGCTCGTTCTGGCCGCCATCAGCGCGGGGGTGTTCGCCCTGGGCAGCCTCCGCCGGGGCACCGACGGGAAAGCCATCCTCCACGTGGCCAAGGAGCTGCCCCTCACCGTCGAAGTGGCCAAGCCGGAGCAGGGGGAGATCGTCCGGCTGGTTCAGGCGCCGGGTGACGTGGAGGCGGTGCTCGAGGTGGACATCAGCTCCGAGATCGTCTCGAAGATCGTGGAGATGCCGGTGGAGGAGGGCGATCAGGTCCGCGCCGGCGAACTGCTCTGCCGCCTGGACGACAAGAACTTGCTGGCGGAGCTCGAGTCCGCGGAGGCCCGCATCGCCCAACTGGGCGCGGCCGTCCGCCAGGCCGACGCCGATCTGGAAAAGGCCGATCGCGACCTTTCCAGGCAGATGCGCCTGTCCGAGTCCGAGGCCACTTCGGACCTCGAGGTCCGTGATCATCGGACCGTCCAGAAAAAGGCGGCGGCGCTGCTGGAGATACGGCGGTTCGAAATGATCCAGGCGGAGGCGTACCGCAAGAAGCTCCAGGAAGACCTGAAGAAGACGGTGATTACTTCACCGATCGACGGCGTGATTGCCAAGCTAAGTGCCAAGCAGGGCGAGGTGGTGGTGACCGGCACCATGAACAACCCCGGCACGGTCATCATGACCGTCAGCGATCTGTCGCGGATGCAGGTCCGGGTCCGGGTCGACGAGGTGGACATCCCCCTGGTGGCGGCAGGCCAGAAGGGGAGGATCTACCTCCAGGCGGACCCGAACACCTCCATTCCGGCCGGGGTCGTGCGGGTGGCCTCGAAAGGCTCGAAGCAGGTCGGCCGCGACATCGTCACCTTCGAGGCGTTGATGGAGGTCCTGTCCCGCGACGCCCGGGTCATGCCGGGCATGACCGCCAATGTGGAGATCGAGGTGGCCCGCCGGGCCGATGCCGTTACCGTCCCGGTCGAGGCGGTGGTGCATCGGATGCGCAAGGACCTGCCCGAGAGGATCGTGACCGCGTTCGACGCCAAGCAGTCCGGGCTGGACCTCTCCGAGCGCGTCCGACAGGGGCAGTACATCAAGGTGCTGTACGTTATGAAAGACCAGGCGGCGGAGGTCCGGCTGGTCGACGCCGGCATCGCCGACACAAGGCACGTCGAGATCCTCGAGGGCGTCGACCTCGCGGATACCGTCATCGTCGGTCCGTACCGCAGCCTCGATCAACTGGCGGACGGCAAGAAGGTTGCCCTGGAGGAGAAAAAGGAGGACGCCGGGACGAAGAACGAGGGTGAGGCGGAGACCGAGCAGTTGGCCGAGGACGGCGAGGAAACCCCCGATTCGAAGGAAGACAGCCGCGGCCAGACCGTCGCGGCCACCTCGACACCATGACCTCTGAGAACGGCATGTTGATCCGGCTGGTCGACCTGGAGAAGGACTACCGCGTCGGCACGGAGTTGGTGCACGCTCTGCGGGGCATCTCTCTGGACGTCGCCGAG